>Ga0307513_10001247_pt1 | contig 36873 bp, 35 predicted proteins | sample 15_EM_MG_FD_202174 | JGI IMG/M metagenome (GOLD analysis project Ga0307513, IMG submission 202174) | Populus trichocarpa ectomycorrhiza microbial communities from riparian zone in the Pacific Northwest, United States - 15_EM | ecosystem: Host-associated > Plants > Roots > Unclassified | place... | reverse complement strand
CACTCTGCTTCACTCTGTCTAATCACCCTCATTTCATTTCAAGTTCCCCGTTCCGAGCGACAACCCGGCCCCGTTAGTGATACTTTCGGGATTCCTTCCAGCCTCAAGTGCATCCGGTTCTAACAGTGATAGCCCCTGTTGAGCACAGGCAGCCAAGGAAGGAAGTGCGGAACTGGTGGTGCTAAGTGTCTTTAGGGAGTTCCAAGTTCGTTGAGTGGTGGTGGTTGAATGTATCGGTGCTGCAGAGACATCGGGCAGAAGTAGGTGGAGTTCCGTAAGCATGGGAAGCTTCTCGGAAAGCTGGTTGATATCAGGCATTTCCGAGCTCCGTTCGGAGCAAAAGTAGAATGCGGTGGTGGAATCCAGTGGAGTTTGAAACGTCGGACGCACATTTTTGCATGAAATTTCCGTCGGTCCAGTGGAGAAAGAAGGGAAACCAACTACTTTGAGAGCTGAACCACCAGCACCACCCGACAAACTACTTCGATACCAAAATAGGGACAGGCGGGTGCATGGGAGGAGCCACCGAGGAACACTCGGTAATCGGACCAGAGAAATGCCTGAGATTCTGGCATCGGATGGGATGATCGGCGAGAATTGCATGTTGTATAACCAATCTTGGTAAATGGTGAGCTCGAGAGGGGCTCCTTTTGCCCGTCGGAGGGACCACTCAAAGGCGGCTTTTCCAACCCAACAATATTGAGGCGGCTTCTTTCTTGTAGCGGGCACGGTGCAGAATTCAGTGTAGGCTCGTATATACGACCAGAGTTTCGGGGTATGGAGTGCAATTTTTCTCCATTCTCGGCATACCGCCGCGAGGGTAAAAGGGCGTTCTGGAATAGTCCTCCTCATATCATTGAGTGAATTGAAGGTAGCTGATCGAGAAGAAAATTCTGCACGAAGCCGCTCGCGTTCCTCCTCCACAGCGAACTGAAAAACTATCACAAACACCTCGTCTGGTATGCGGAAAAAGGCACTGAAGCCCCTTCGTTTAAAGGACAAGCTGGTAGCTACTGCATCGAGACTTATATCGAGGGCGGTGATGGAGTGCCGTGTACATTCAGCGAGAATGTTGTATGAGCTGACCTGGTCGGAGGTGTTAATAATATGACACCTAGTGGAAGTGATGGTAGAATTGATTTGAGGAGTCAGTGCTTCAAGGAGTCTGACAAAATCGCGCCAAGCATTCTTTGTTGTTGTGGTTGTCGTCATCTCGTCGGCTACCTCTGCCTCTGTATCATGTGCATTGATGGCGTTTGATATTAAATCCTTTGAATCTGTTACTGCTGCCCTCAATGTGTCAAGTGCCCGGTGCACTCGTTCGCTGGCACCTCGGCAGTTGACTAGAGAGGAAGCGACATCCTGTGCTCTGGAGGCTTCGTTCTCCAACTCGAGGTGCTGCTGCTCTAACTGACTTTGGAGGGCCATCTCACGAGCGACAGCGATTCTGAGAACTTTCGCTTGAGCATCTGTTGGGGCTTTATTCACCAAAAGGGGGACGTCGGCAGGCATGGCTTTGCTGGAGTTATGTATTAGATTTATCCACCATTTGAGAGGAAAATTAGAGCCACGTACAAGAAATCGAGCGGGTCGATACTGGAGGCAGGTTGCAAAGCGCCTGCCATAATTCAGTCAACCTCGTCGGGGACAGGGGACGGATACAAATACCTAATTAATACGAATGTAGGAAGAATGGAGTATCAGTTGCTGTGGAAATATTGGAGACAACGGGTCAGCCCAACTCGGTGGCTGTTAGAGGCTGAAGAATCATGGCCCACCTTTTCCACCGCACCTATATTCAAGCTAAAGGGGGATTTGGGTCCTCTCGTTGATTTCATCTAACCAATAATGAAGACTCAACGCCTCCACTTTGGATGCTCCGGTCCTCACAAGTACTGAACACGAGTATTCGTATTTTGCTCCAGTTTCTATAATATTTATCGACGCAAATATTGTCACCTAACATATATGTGTATTCGGGCCGAATTACAAACGAATCCGGAGGCTAGATAGATCGCCCTCTCTGACTCTTATTTGCCCGAGGCCATTGCGTCAGCTTTGTGCTGTAAACATTGTGCGACAGCCTGACAATGGCAGATTCTCATCTCGCAGCCGCTTATCATTCTTTGATGAAGAGGATCCCTGTCGAGACTTGGCATTTATTTGGGATTTCATATCGAGCGCTCAGTGCTCCAGTTGTCAGGGGGCGCTGATTGTTTGGGAAACTGCGTTTCATATGGTCGTTTCTCGGGTATATAAGAGCTCGTATTCTCGTTGTTGTATCGCTACGTGTTTGTTCGCGGGCCCCAACAAACACGATTATTTTCGACCGAGTTAACGACCTAGTGAAAATCCTACAACCAACGGAAATTCTAACAATCCCAGGCAAAGGTAAGCGGTGCCCCTTTGGAGCTTTGGAGAGGCGTGGATATAAATTGTATTATACGAGATACTCCACATGGAAAATGAAAATGGAGATGCATGTTGGTGTATAGCACTTCCAATATACAACGTCACGTGTGCCGCCACGCTCGCCACAGCATCGCCCGCCAATCCGTTTGGTTCCGCGCTCGACCAAATCCAGCGCACCCGGTAATACTATGTCTCCTATATTCTCGACCGAATGCGCCCGACGCCCATGTGCAACATTCGAAAACGGTTCGTCCGTGAATCGCCCGTGATCATGCGCCCCATGGCGTCAACGCAATAAGTCCGCCATTTCCTCATGCTACGCTTGCTTCTCGTTGTATCCCTCATGGGACGAGTTCCTTTCCTCATGTTTCCTCCTACCTTGTCCGCTCCCTCCTTTTTAGTTTAGATATTCTATCACGCTCCTCATGACCACACTGTTCCGTGCTGCTGTAGCTTCTCCCATTCTACGAACACCTTCCTCCTTATGACAAGACCCCTTTTTTCTCCATTAGCTTTCCGCTCTTGTCTAAACTTCAAACTACTATATGTGTGCTAGGACTTCATGTACATGTTATCCAGTTGGAAATCGAGCAGATCGACCAGGTTTCCTTCCTCATCCAATTCCCCTGTTCCACGACAACTCTTCGCGTCCAAAGGCGAAACCCTTGGAAAGAACCTATCCTCGTAACGTCCCTCCAACCTCGTCATTGTTCTAATTGTTGGGTGACTGCATGTTGGGCGATGAGATTAGGGGTGGATTCGGGGAGTATGTCAGGTGCCTCCGGTTACTCAGAGACATCAGGTGCACTATCTGGACATTCCAAAAGACCGACATAATCTCCCAGTTCCGCCCTCTCCAAGACCATACCTTCAACTACGAGCCTTTTGACCAGCTTGGCAGGAGGAATACTAAGTGCTTCCACAGTCCTCTGCACGGCTAGACGATGGAGCGTAACGGTCTCCAAACACTCCATCCAGTCAATGAAGGCGCGCAACCCCGACAATTTGACTGATGGCGAAATATTATGGATCTCCAATGACGTGAGCGTCTGCACAATAGGTTGGATATTATTGCATTTAATGGGTGAGAAGGATGCGAACACTTCGGTAAGAATGAGGGTGGTCAGGGACGGAAGTGATAGCCCCTGTTGCGCACAGGCACCCAAGGAAAAAAGTACGGAACTGGTGGTGCTAAGTGTCTTTAGGAACTTCCAAGTTCGTTGGGTGGTAGTGGTTGAATGTGTCCGTACTGCAGGGACATCGGGGAGAAGAAGGTAGAGTTTCGTAAGCATGGGAAGCTTCTCGGAAAGCTGATTGATATGAGGCATTTCCGAGCTCCGTTCGGAGCAAAAGTAGAATGCGGTGGTGGAATCCAATGGAACCTGAAATGTCGGAAGCACATTTTTGCATGAAATTTCCATCGGCCCAGTGGAGAAAGAAGGGAAATCAACTACTTTGAGAGTTGAACCAATATCATACCACGGGGCACTACCTTTATGCCAACATAGGGACAGGCGGGTGCATGTGGGAAGCCACTGAGGAACACTCGGTAATCGGACCAGAGAAATGACTGAGAATCTGGCATCGGATGGGATGATCGGTGAGATTTGCTGGCTGTATAACTGATTTTGGTAAATGGTGAGCTCGAGAGAGGTTCCTTTTGCCCGTCGGAGGGACCACTCAAAGGCGGCTTTTCCAACCCAACAATATTGAGACTGCTTCTCTCTTGTAGAGGGTACGGTGCAGAATGCAGTGTATGCTCGTATATACGACCAGAGTTTCGGAGTATGGAGTGCAATGTTCCGCCATTCTCGGCATACCGCCGCGAGGGTAAAGGGGCGTTCTGGAATAGTCCTCCTCATATCATTGAGTGAATTGAAGGTAGCTGATCGAGAAGAAAATTCTGCACGAAGCCGCTCGCGTTCCTCCTCCACAGCGAACTGAAACATTATCCCAAATACCTCGTCTGGTGTGCGGAACAAGGGACCGAAGCCCCTTCGTTTAAAGGACAAGCTGGTAGCTACTGCGTCGAGACTTATATCGAGGGCGGTGATGGAGTGCCGTGTACATTCAGCGAGAAAGTTGTATGAGCTGACCTGGTTGGAGGTGTTAATAATATGACACCTAGTGGAAGTGATGGTAGAATTGATTTGAGGAGTCAGTGCTTCAAGGAGTCTGACAAAATCGCACCACGCATTCTTTGTTGTTGTTGTTGTCGTAATCTCGTCGGCCACCTCTGCCTCTGTATCATGTACATTGATGGCATTTGATATTAAATCCCTTGAATCTGTTACTGCTGCCCTCAGTGTGTCAAGTGCCCGGTGCACTCGTTCGCTGGCACCTCGGCAGTTGACTAGAGAGGAAGCGACATCCTGTGCTCTGGAAGCTTCGTTCTCCATCTCGAGGTGTTGCTGCTCTAACTGACTTTGGAGGGCCATCTCACGAGCGACAGCGATTCTGAGAACTTTCGCTTGAGCATCTGTTGGGGCTTTATTCACCAAAAGGGGGATGCCGGCAGGCATGGCTTTGCTGGAGTTATATATTAGATTTATCCACCATTTGAGAGGAAAATTAGAACCACGTACAAGAAATCGAGCGGGTCGATACTGGAGGCAGGTTGCAAAGCGCCTGCCACAATTCAGTCAACCTCGTTCGGGGACAGGGGGCGGATACAAATACCTAATTAATGCGAATGTAAGAAAAATGGTGTACCAATCACATCATAATCGCTGTGGAAATATTGGAGACAACGGGTCAACCCAACTCCATGGCTCTTAGAGGCTGAAGATTCATGGCTAGCTAGATCTGTGTGGAAGTCTAAACTCCATACAACACGCTATTAATGACGCTAGTCATGTGCTCAAGGATATCCACCTTTCACTGCGTCCATCCACTGTACCTAGCTTCAAGTTAAAGACGGATTTGGGTTCGTTCGTTGATTTCGTTTGACCATTAACGAAGGCTCAAGGCCTCCACTTTGGATGCTCCGATCCTCGCAAGTACTGAGCATGAGTATTCGCATTTTGCTCCAGCTTCTATAATATCTATCGACGCAAATATTGTCACCTAACATATATGTGTATTCGGGCCGAATTACAAAGGAATCCGGGCCATAGATGGCCCTCTCTGACTCTTATTGGCCTGAGGCCCTTGCGTCGGCTTCGTGCTGTAAGCATTGGGCGCCAGCCTGACAGTGGCGGATTCTCATCTCGCAATCTCGCAGACGCCTGTGGCGGGGACATAACACAATACACACTGACGCGCTGACGACCGTCTATTACCAGTCAGCGATGGCCCAAGGGGATGAAGCTCCAAAACCGACATGCGGTCTTGATTGTACATATGAAACATCAAATCAAGTCGACAAAAAACTAAAAATAAACAACGCAACTAAGCCAACGACCACCTGGGTTCCCAATCTCCATGGGTGTGCGGCCACGACTGGGGGTGGCAGGGACGATTTCGACAGTGACGTTGCCTGTGCTGGCGGTGACGGCGGTGACGGCGGTGGGGTTCGTATTACGTATGGGCGAGGTAGAGGTCTAGGCGAGTGTACTGCCGGTCGACGAAGCTGAGGCTGCACGAAAAAGAGAGGGCGATATGTGAAAAAAGGGTGCGATCGGAACTGGCAATGAAGGCGGACTATAGCCCTACATCGGCGTGAGGCGACTTTTGTGCGTCTTCCTCGAGCTGGCTTTCCGACTCGTAGACCTTTGGGAGGCCCATCAACATCGGCGGGACGTTTGGTCGCATTCGTCCGAGTTCACCGACGAACGACGTGCCCCAGTACATTGCGGAGTACTTGTCGACGTACTGCGTGACAATTGCTCGTGTTAGTTGTATCACTGCAAGGAGGAAGGAAGGTTTACTTTGAACAGCTTCTGGTGGTTCGCCTTTCTAGTCTCTGCATCCATCGTTACCGCCTCATGAAGGGCGTTGGCCACTTGTTGCGAGTCCCAAGGGTTGACGACGATACTTCCATTCAAGCTTTGCGCGGCACCCGCGAATTCGGAGATGATCATCACACCCTGGCGTTCCTGCTGCGACGCGATGAACTCGTACGACACCTAGGTATCAAGCGAGTTAGGACCAACTGGGCTCGATGAAAGGTACTACTTACCAAGTTCATACCATCGCGAGTACTCGAGACAAGGCAGACATCGCTCGCCGCATACAAGGCAGTGAGCTCATCAAACGGCAAACTCTTGTGCATGTAATGGATAGGTGTGTACTCCACGGTGCTGAAGCGGCCATTGATCCTTCCAACGAGTTCGTTGACTATCGACCGGAGGTTTTGGTACTCTTCGACATCTTGCCTGGAAGGCACTGCCAATTGCACCAATACGACCTGTACAAATCAGAAGACCCCCTGAGTTCACCGACTGCGCAATAGCCATGTACGGCGCACCTTTCCGATCCATTCCGGGTGCTGTTCCAAGAACAGCTCGAATGCAGTCATCTTCTGTGGTACCCCCTTTATGTAATCCAATCGGTCGACGCCGACAATGAGCATGACGTCGCCGAATCTCCTCTGGAGCTCCTCGATTCTCGCCTTAATCTTTGGTTTCTTGACGCCATTAACGAATTGTTCGGGGTCGATACCGATGGGAAAGGTGCCGACGTGGCAGTACTTGCCATTGAATTGAACACCGTTGGGCATGGTGGGAAGCGCGAGGATACGGGTGCAAGAGGAGAGGAAGTGGCGGGCATAATCGTAGGTGTGGAAGCCGATGAGGTCACAGTGAAGAATACCCAAGAGGATTTCACGACGGACTGGGAGGATACTGTTGTTTATATGTATTTGGGATATGGTCAGCTTTCTCTTTCTCAGACGTGGCCGATCAAGGGGCGTATGACGTACCGATAGATTTCAGAACTGGGGAATGGGGTGTGGAGGAAGAAGCCGATCTTGACATTGGAGAAGTCATCTTGTGGTGTGGGAGGGTCAGAGTTGGAGATGTCGCGCTTGAGGTGGCTGATTTCATGCTGGGTATTGACGTCAGCGGTTGGGTCGGGGGTGCCGTTGATGATACCACGGAGGAACATGGGGAGGAGCATGAGGTGGTAGTCCTGGACCCAAACCATGCTATCCTTCCGGACCTGGGTGCGGACTGCCTCGGCAAATTTGAGGTTGACCTGACGGTAGGCGAGCCAGTGGGACTCGTCAAAGTTCATTTCGCCAGGGTGGTAGTGGAAGAGAGGCCAGAGGATGGAGTTTGAAAAGCCGTTGTAGTGCTTGTCGGCGACGTCGTCTGCGAGGTAGACGGCCTGGCACGAGTACTCGTCCATCAGCCGCTTGTCGACGAGCGGGCGATCCTTGGGAGGGATAAAAAAGCCAGTCCATCCGATCCAGGTGAAGGAGAGGGACTTTTTGCAGCCGCTGAGGGCGGAGACGAGACCGCCCGAGGACATCTTGAAGTGGTAGTCACCGGTAGCATCCTTTGAGATTGTGACGGGGAGGCGGTTGGATACGACGATGAGGTGCTTGGATGCGCCGAAGTCCATGTCGTCTGGGAGGTAGGCGTTGGTGAGTGTGCGGGACAGAGCAGGCAGGCGGGCGGTCTCGGTCTCAAGCTGGTTGGCCATCGTCTCTCCTTTTCAGGCTTTCAGGCTTTCAGGTGGGGGCCTCGGGCAGCCAACGTGAACGTGGTTGAGAAGTGGACGTCGAAGTGGAAGTCGACAAAGGAGGTCGACAAGGGAATCGATCGCGGATCGGGGAAGCTTGGAGCAGGGAGCAGGACTCATCCCAAATTTGGGCCCAAATCTATGACGTCCTCCTCCGAATTCGGTCGGCCCTCAAGAGGCCCTCAAGAGCCCTCAGCGTCAGTTTCTCGATCCCACCACACCATCAAGAACCTCAGCTTTGAGCGGCGCTCCCGGAGGCCAACGACCCCGAACCATCTACATCCTCAGAGCCTAGGACGCAGCGACGGAGCGCGGGGGAATGGAACGAAAGCGACGAAAGCGAAAGGCCGCAATCTGATTTCCACCACCTTCCTGATTCGGACGTCGCGCCGCAAAATCATGGATATTCTCCTAGATCCGTTCCAGAAGCCACGGGGCCAAGGGTCCCAGCCATGAACGAGAGATGCTGACGCATGAGACCGCTCGGGCGTTGCGTACGTGTTGTTGGACCGCTCGGAACGTAGATCCGATGCGGTGGGAATGCCCACGAACGCCCACGAACGCCACGAACGCCCATGCTCCTAGCCTTGTGGCGCCCCGTTTATGGGGTGTGAGAGCCGGTGGGGGTGGGTTGCGCACCTGTTGGTAGTCTACGCCGTGGACGAGCCTGCTCCGCGTAAATATTAATGCCCACTTGCAGTCCAGCCGCAATCAAGTCCGACATACAACCTTCAACCCTTGAACGTACCCTATTGCAGGCGGACGCTACCGTGTGTAGAAGATCGGCTTGCCTGAGATGGCAGCTCCGATGGTTCACTCTCAGGTCAAGGGTAGACCATATGCGAAGCTTCCCAGTTCAAACTCGCGAATACGACCTCCATTACAGGTATTGTTTTATTCGGAGGAAAACGGTACTCGTGGCCGGAGCCGTAGCATGTACGAGGCTGCGAGTTCAAAATCGATCGGCACTGGATCAAGCGTCTTCCCGCATTCTCGAAGAGTGTGCAGGATGTATTTACTTGCTTCGATATATACGGGCGAAATACCGAAAAGGACCCATCAATTCGCCATTTCATTAAAGCCACCTGCTTGAGGTTCTCTCTCAAGCGCACATTTCTCCATCTCTTGGGAGACTCCCTGGAGATCTTTGTCAATTCTAATGGTAGTATCATCGAATATCGAATGTGCGACGGTCCAATTCTTCCGACTTTGGACATGTCCGCGCTATCTGGCCAAACAGTCGATTGCCTTCCACCTCCGGCCACTAGAAGCCTACGTCTACCAGAATGAAATTCGAGCTGATGATCACATAGTTGGTAAGCAATTCTCTCCTTGAGCCGTGCCGGGCCAGTGGGAGAAAGTCATGCGTCCCCCTGAGAGATTAACGCTATCCCCGTACGTTCAGCAGTTTACAGCATTCCTGACGTATGTTCTTCTTAATACAACAAGTTGCGTCCCTGGCTCTCAAGTGGACGTGTGGCCACAAAGCCCCCAGTCTCCCAACCTATGCCAAATCGTCCCTCAACGCCGACAACCCAAAAAGATATGCTTGCGTGACCATTTCCTCGTACAGGAGGCCATCAACCCTGCCCACTCTGTCTCACTCTGCCTCGCGTCTTTTTTTTTTCAGTCATAGGTGTTCGGTTCGGCACTCGTCTGAATCGCTTGTGGATTACGTTGCGCGCCAACCCTCGCCACCTAAAATGGTGACGAGGCCCGTGTCGCATCACAGCATGATACACCCTACCGTTTCGCGTCGATGCTCCGGCAACCTCGATGGCTTGATTTCTAAGCCGCTGGGCGAGTACATAAACGACTGATGGTGCACACCTCAAGGGTAGTCGACTCTCCTTCTCCGATTTTGCCATGGAAGTCCTTTCTACACCCGGTCCGAGCACTCCGCCGTCTCCCTCGACATGCACTTCAACGGAGTCCCAGGCTCCTTACAAAACCGAGTCTCCCTATGGCTCCGATTGTGGTAATGCCACCACAGTGACTTCCCCTCGGTACTTATCAGGGTGGCGAGCCTACCTAATGATCGGGGCAATCTCTGGTTCCACTTTCCTCAACGTACGTCGCGCTCTAAGTTCAAAGATTACGCCGGTATACTGAATGGCAAGTCAGGTGTACTCCAACGGCGCGATGACGGTCGCCATTCCCTCCATTGGGAACGATCTAAAATTTACTCAGGCAGACTTGGCATGGCCTCTACAAGCATACAAGTTCGTCTATCCTATTTCCTGGTCATCTCCCTCAACTGATTCAGAACACAGTCTTACCTATGGTTGCCTGCTCCTGCTTACCGGCCGTCTAGCGGATAAATACGGTCGTCGCACCGTCTTCCTGATAGGAGCAGCACTCTTCAGTCTCCTTAGTATCCCCCCGATTTTTACCACCGGTACGCCAGGACTCTTTCTCCGATCTCAGTCGCTGAATTTATATTAACGGGTCAACTAGACACCATCTCGTTCAATATAATGACGGCACTCCTCGGTATAAGTGCAGCAATGATGACATCAGCGGGTATGTTTATCTCTCCTCTACGTAATCCCACCGCTTGCATCCGCCTAAATTTTGTCACTCTAGGCATGGGGATTTTAGGTGGCAATCTCCGCGGCGCACTCAAGAACCGGGCGATAGCCGTACTAGCCGCTGGTCAATCCGTGGGGTTCATCCTAGGTCTCTTCTCTGCAGGTTTCCTCTGTTCCCTGGAACGCGGTTGGCGGTACATCTTCGTCCTCCAAGCTGCGCTGGGTATGATCTTCGTCGTCATGGCCGCCGTATCCGTACCTCGGGATATGGTCAAGTATGATCGAGAACTCGATTGGCTCGGTGTCGTGCTGAGCACTAGCGGATTGGTGTTGTTTATTTTCGCGCTTTCGTGAGTTTTTCAATAACTGGATCAAAGGTACGGATGAATGTAGGTACTGATTTGACTTCTCCTCTCGGTGCTCAGTCATTCGCAGAATGTCGGGTGAGTGGAGCAATTCTTCTTTTCAAAATCGATCCTTACCTCCCGACACAGATGGCGAGTCGCATATATCCCCACACTCTTCTCCCTCTCGATTCTCCTTCTCGTGTTGTTCGTTCAATGGGAAATACGCCAAGAAAATCTTGGCAAATCTGTCCTGCTCCCTGTGAGCATTTTCAGGCAACCTCGTGTCGGAGCATTCTTCGCTCTCGTCTTCCTCGTGTGGTGGAGCTTCAACGTACAACAGTATTTCATTACTCTTTAGTTCGTCCACCGCTTCCCTCTCAACCATAGTCCCTGGTATTGACCCCCAGTTTGAAGTTTTCAAGATGTTCAGAAGCTCAGTCCTATGGAGACTAGTATTCGTTTCATCCCTGAGTCGCTGTCCGGTATGACCATCAATGCCGTGGCTGGCTGGCTCGTGGAGTACGTCTCCAGTGCGTGGCTTGGGGCGTTCGGAGTGGTAGCTACAGTAGTATGTACCTTCACTCTCCTTGAAAGCCCCCTTGTGCTGACCCCCTCTTCTTTTCCTACTAGGCCTCGGGAGGTATCTTCGCAACCATCGACCCAACAGTTCCCTATTGGCACAACGCATTCTTTGTTTTGATTCTCATGCCCGCAGCCGATACGATCTTTATCGTCGGCAACCTGTTCACCATCTCTTCCATGGACGCAAAGAGCCAAGCCTTGGCTGGAGGCTTGTTCTCAACTGCCACCCGCGTAAGTTCCCCCCCTCCCCTCCCCCCTCCATCACAGAAGTGCACCGATTTGTTCGTTCGTCCGCTGAAATGGTTCTACAGATTTCCACGGCCATCGGCCTCGCCGTCACGTCTGCGATCACGACTACCGTCACTGTGAATGAATCCCGCGACTCGTTACCGTCTCCTGATACCCTATTGGAGGGGTACCATGTCGCTGGTTGGATATGTTTTTCCATGGCAGTCATCGGCCTTCCGTTGAACTTCTACTCCCTACGAGGTCTAGGGGTTATCGGCGGTATGGCTGGCATGCCTGAGGTAGCGAATAGGAAGAGGCCAGCTAAGTCTGATGGTGAACGTTGTGTTTCCGTCGCCGAGGTCGGTGTTACAAAAGAGAAGAATGCAGGGTTTGAGGGCTAGACGGTGGTTGGAAGGCACTCAGAAGAAGCAGTACATAGTAACGATATGTATTTCTTTGTATAAATAGGAATTGATATCCCATTGTTCTTTCCCAATAGCGCGTCGTGCCAAACTTAAAGCTGCGCGCAGGATGGACTATACTTTCCCTTCAGGAACCACCCACGAATAAGTAGGTGCGGTGGTAGGTAGATCATACAGTACCTTGTAAGCAATGTGTGAACACGGCCTGTTTCCGTCTCCCATTCGGGCTTGCATTGAGAATTGTGAAGTCATTGAGTTTGAGGTTGACTGTTTGAGGCGCCCTTTGACGTTCAATAGGGGCTTTGTCCTCCAGCGACTCTATTAGACGTCAGCTAGGACTGTGATTCCACTCTGTTGAGCGGCTATATTTCGAGCGCATCAGATCAAGATTGAAGCCAAAAGAGTAAACGCGGAGCATTTTGCGGAATAAGACGCATATGAATGTCCACTAGTTTCGGCTTTGTGGTGATGAAGTTGGAATATATTTCAAGATCAAGCCAATAAGAGAATATTGAAGCAGCTCAAACCTAGGAAGACGTTGGGCCAGTTGCACGTAACCCATACGCAGGATTGTGCCAGAGTATAGGAGCGGCTTGCTTTGTGGGGCCCGACGAACGGCTCTTGAACACTGTTTTAATAATAATTAATCGAAGCATTGTTCTACCGATGTGCTGCGTCTGAAACGTGATCTTTGTCATTTCGCTAGGACAGGGCTTATCCAAAGGCTCCAAGGTGGCAGTCTTAAATCAAAAATAACTTAATGTTGACCGCCGTCATGCATGTCATGTATGGTGGCCAGTGTATAGAGGTTTAAATGGTATGGTCGAATTGGTGGGGCGGTACAAACAAGTTTTGCCACCACCCACGACTCGACTTTCGTGGTCGAGTATGCCACGAGTGCTGGAGACGCATGCCAAGCCACCTTCCGAACTACCTTGTACCCGTCTCTGCCCCGGCAAAACGAGTTCTAGCAATATCCAAACGCAAGCGCCACCTCAAAAGCCATTAACCGTGGCTGAACAAGAGCGACTCCACCGCATTGGCCTTCCTACAGAGCTGTGGAAGGAGGTTATACGCCATACAGCGAGCGTTGAACACGAATTCGAAACATGTGGTTTCGATGGCAGAAATTATACTTTCGAGTACTCAGCATCGTACAAAGCTGAATGGTACCAGGCATTCCAAACACGCTTGAGCCTCGTTCTCGTGTGCAAGTCCTGGAACAACCTTGCATCCGAGTGTCTGTATCGCTCCATTCTGATCACCCGTGCCTGCTCAGCTCGCGAGCTTGTTCAACTTGTACTCCGACTCGTCAACAATGGGATGATCAAGTATGTTCAACGGGTCTCGGTGTATTCGTTCCGGTGCTCCAACGATCTAAGATCATCCCTCCTCACCGCAATTGCTCAATTCCCCAATCTTCGCGTATTGAGACATACTTTTGATATGTTCATACCAGAAGCGAATCAAGCACATATAACGACTTTATGTGCATCCTTTCATGGGCCGTCCGCCCTCGAAAAACTTGCGCTTCTCCCTCACCTCCAGCATCTTCAAGTTGCCTTTTATGACATACAACCTCTTGACTCGAGAGTCAGGTTAAGCCAACTTAAGACTCTCCATGTTGGACCGCATGGCTCTCGTCTTTTATTCTACAAGTGGCTCGACCTCCCCAGCCTCCATACCCTAATCCTCAATTACTTTCATATAGCCTGGCATTTACCAATGATACAACACTTTCTCCCTCACATTCGTGTCCTTGGATTTAAAAAAATTGCGTTTCCAGCTACCCAACCCCCTCCAAACAATCCTTCTGCACCGCTCCTTAGATCGATCATCTGCCACCAGCCTTCTGGCTCGTATTGGCGAAACCTTCCTCATATCGCACCATTGAAAGCAATCGAAGAAGTCCATTTATTACTGGAAGCGGACATGCTTAGCTGTTCGATAGCTGACCACTGCCTCTACGGCTCTGACAAGTTCCTTGCGAGTCTGCTTACACACATGGAAGACGATAGCGTGATGCAGAAGCTGAGTCATGTGTACACCGACCTCACCACTAACACCCTGCGTGTTATGAAACCCAAACTGAAGGATCAACTCCGCAAGTGGTTGACAATTATGAAGAAACGCGAAGTCATGGTGATTACATACATTAAGACATCGAAATACGCAGACCATAAGTACTGCTCTCTCGAGGAAGCTTGGGACGCGGAGCCGCATTGGGAATTTTGGGCACCAGCTGGGGTTGCGGATGAGATCCGCAAGTGGGACCTTCTAGCAGAGGCAACAGGGCGAAATGATATGACTCGGAAAGTAACCAAGGACAGTTCTGAGTGCCAATGGTTTTGGGAAGCCTAGAGGGTGTAAGGGCACTGGTGGGGGGTATCATAGGACTTTCACGTCGATCCCTACGTCGATCCCCACTTCTGTTTTAATCCCGAATCCCTATTCATATCCAACCACCTAGTCAACCAGTTTGTTTTGTTCAGTTTGCTCCAATCCAATCTGGTGTCATACTTTCAAGTGTATTATAAAGTGGTTTATGTTGACTCACTCAGAATTGCCTTCCCATCGTTTAATTTGCCCCCCTCCCCCCTCTGCCTGCATGATTTCCTCGCTCTGGGGTTGAATCAATTGCATACACAGAACAGATAAACAGCTGGTCAATCTACCTTTGAGCACCAGGAGGCGGAGGTAATTGTTGATGAACGGATTGACATGGCATGGCGGTCGCCATACAGGTGTTAATACCTTACAATAAATTTACTAGGCGAATGACCGAATGCAAGGTCTGGATGCAATGCCCAACCTAGAAGGAGTATATTATTAATTCTCATGCGCTAGGTCTAAGATATGAATGTGTTGAAATTGCTTGAGGCTTTTGGGATGTGAGTTGTACCTCCATCGATCCGTTGCTTTGAAGACAATCCTGCGGACTTTGTCATCCCGCCGTCGTCTAAACCGGAATATTAATCGCTTATGCACGAGTAACATATGGTGTATACGTACTCAAAAGCCTTGTTGTACTCAGAATTCCGTCATCGCATTCTTCCGTTGGGATGACCTAGGTAGAACTTGGTCTCCATGCATGTTTGCCCTCCAGGTGCTCAAAGGTAGACTGACTAGCTGTTTACCTACTCCAAATACGCAATTAAATCACCCCTAGAGCGAGGAAATCGTGCAGTCGGAGGGTGGGGGGCGGAAATCAAAAGGCAATTCTGCGTGAATCAGCGGTTATTTAAAGCTCTTTATAGTACACTCGAGAGAATGACACCAGTCACCATTGGATTGGCTTGTACCGAAAGGAGCAAACTCAACGATACAAACTGGTTGACTAGATGGTTGGATATGAAGGCATGTTAGGGATTCGGGATTAAAAAAGAAGTGGGGATCGACATGAGAGGCCTGTGATGCCCTCCACCGGTGCCCTTGCACCCTCTAGGCTTCCCCAAACCACTGACACTCAGAACCGTCCTTGGTAACTCTCCAAGTCATATTATTTCGCCCTGTTGCATCTGCTAGAAGGTCCCACTTGCGGATCTCATCCACAACCCCAGTTGGTGCCCAAAACTCCCAATGCGGCTCCGCGTCCCAAGCTTCCTCAAGGGAGCAGTACTTATGGCCTGCGTATTTCGATGTCTTAATGTATGTAACCACCATGACTTCGCGTTTTTTCATAATTGTCAACCACTTGCGGAGTTGATCTTTCAGTTCGGGTTTCATAACACGCAGGGTGTTAGTGGTGAGGTCGGTGTACACATGACTCAGCTTTTGCATCACGCTCTCGTCTTCCATGTGTGTAAGCATACTCTCAATGTAAAAGTTAGGGACGTGGTGGTGGTAGCGGTGGTAGGAAGGTCGCTGGGATAGGTCAAGCATGGCTGCTTCCAGTGATAAATGGACTTCTTCGACCGCTTTCAATGGTGCAACGTAAGGGAGTGTTCGCCAATCCATGCCAAAAGACTGGCGGCAGATGATCGATCTAAGGAGCGGTGCAGAAGGGTTATTTGGAGGGGGTTGTGCCGTAAAGTAGTTAAATCCAAGCACACGAATGTGAGGGAGAAAGTGCTGTATCAGTGATAATTGAAAGGTTGCATAAAGGTGACTGAGTATTAGGGTGTGGAGGCTGGGGAGGTCGAGCCACTCGTAGAATAACTGATTAGGGCGATACGATTCGACATGGAGAGTCTTAAGCTGGCTTAACTTCACTCTCGAGCCAATAGATTGTATATTATAAAGGGAAATTTGAAGGTGCTGGAGGTGAGGGAGCAACGCAAGGGTTTCGAAGGCGGACCACCCATTCAAGGATGCACATAAAGTCGTTATATATGTTTGATTCGCTTCTGGTATGAACATATCAAAAGTTTGGATTTTCAATACGCGAAGATTGGGGAATTGAGCAATTGCGGTGAGAAGGGATGATTTCGGAGCGTTGGAGCCATGGAACGAATACACTGAGACCCGTTGAACATACTTGATCATCCCATTGTTGACGAGTCGAAGTACAAGTCGAACGAACTCGCGAGCTGAGCAGGCACGGGTGATCAGAATGGAGCGATACAGATACTCGGATGCAAGGTTGTTCCAGGACTTGCACACGAGAACGAGGCTCAAGCGTGTTTGGAATGCCTGGTACCATTCAGCTTTGTACGATGCTGAGTACTCGAAAGTATAATTTCTGCCATCGAAACCGCATGTCTCGAATTCATGTTCGATGCTCGCCGCATGGCATATAACCTCCTTCCACAGCTCTGTAGGAAGGCCAATGCGGAGGAGTCGCTCTTGTTCAGCCACGGTTAATGGCTTTTGAGGTGGCGCTTTCGCTTGGATATTGTTAAAACACGTTTTGCGCGGGCGGAGACGGGTACGAGATAGTTCGGAAGGTGGCTTGGCACGTGTCTCTGGTGCTCGTGGCATACTCGACCACGAAAGTCGAGTCGTGGGTGGTGGCAAAACCTGGAATTGCAAGTGCAATTCAACTAAACCATTTAAACCTCTAAACACTCGCCATTGGCATGCATGACATGCATGATGGTGATCAACATTAAGTTATTTTGGTTTAGGACTGCCACCTTGGAGCCTTATAAGCCATGCCACATCAATCCGTCCATTAACAACATTATCTCCACCCTCCCGGTGCTCAAAGGTAGATCAACCAACTGTTTATCTACTCCGTATACGCAATTCACTCACCCCCAGAGCGAGGAAATCATGCAGGCAGAGGGGGGAGGCGGGCAAATTAAACGATGGGAAGGCAATTCTGAGTGAATCAACATAAACCTCTTTATGATACACTTGAAAGTATGACACCAGATTGGATTGTATCGCAAGGAGCGAACTCAACAAAACAAAATATGAATAGATTCGGGATTAAAAGAGAAGTGGGGATCGACGTGGGGATCGACGTGAAAGGCCTGTGATGCCCTCCACCAGTGCCCTTGCACCCTCTAGGCTTCCCCAAACCACTGGCACTTAGAACCGTCCTTGGTAGCTTTCCAGGTCATATCATTTCGCCCAGTTGCATCTGCTAGAAGGTCCCACTTGCGGATCTCATCCGCAACCCCAGCTGGTGCCCAAAACTCCCAATGCGGCTCCGCGTCCCAAGCTTCCTCGAGAGAGCAGTACTTATGGTCTGCGTATTTCGATGTCTTAATGTATGTAATCACCATGACTTCGCGTTTCTTCATGATTGTCAACCACTTGCGGAGTTGATCTTTCAGTTCGGGTTTCATAACACGCAGGGTGTTAGTGGTGAGGTCGGTGTACACATGACTCAGCTTTTGCATCACGCTCTTGTCTTCCATGTGTGTAAGCAGACTTGCAAGGTGATTGTCAGGGCCGTAGAGGTGGTAGTGAGCTCGCTCGGCTATTGAACGGCTAAGCATGACCGCTTCCAGTGATAAATGGACTTCTTCGATTGCTTTCAACGGTGCGACGTGAGGAAGGTTTCGCCAACACGAGCCAAAAGGCTCGCGGCAGATGATCGATCTAAGGAGTGGTGCAGAAGGATTGTTTGGAGGGGGTTGGTACATAGAGTCCGGAGAGTCCGGAAACGTAATTTCGCGAAGTCCAAGCACACGAATGTGAGGGAGAAAGTGTTGTATCATTGGTAAATTATGGTAATTGAGTATTAGTGTGTGAAGGTTGGGGAGGTCGAGCCACTCGTAGAATAAAAAGTTAGAGCGATGGTTTCCAACATGGAGAGATTTAAGTTGGCTTAACTTCACTCTCGAGCTGATAGATTCTATACTGGCAAGGGAAATATGAAGGTGCTGGAGGTGAGGGAGAAACGCAAGCGTTTCGAAGGCGGACCACCAAACCATGGATATACATAACGTCGTTATATGTGTTTGATTCGCTTTTGGTATGAACACACCATATATTTGGAATTTCAATACGCGAAGGTTGGGGAATTGAGCAATTGCGGCGAGAAAGTGTGATTTCGGAACGTTGGAGAGATGCAACGAATACACCGAGACCCGTTGAACATACTTGATCATCCCATTGTTGACGAGTAGGCGTACAAGTTGAAGGAATCTGCGATGGGTGCTCAGAATGGAGCGATACAGATACTCGGATGCGAGGTTGTTCCAGAACTTGCACACGAGAATGAGGCTCAAGCGTGTTTGGAATGCCTGGTACCATTCAGCTTCGTACGATGCTGAGTACTCGAAAGTATAATTTCTGCCATCGAAACCGCATGTCTCGAATTCATGTTCAACGCTCGTTGCATGGCGTATAACTTCCTTCCACAGCTCTGTAGGAAGGCCAACGCGGAGGAGTCGCTCTTGTTCAGCCACGGTTAATGGCTTTTGAGGTGGCGCTTGCGCTTGGATATTGCTAGAACTCGTTTTGCCGGGGCAGAGACGGGTACAAGGTAGTTCGGAAGGTGGCCTGGCATGCGTCTCCAGCACTCGTGGCATACTCGACCACGAAAGTCGAGTCGTGGGTGGTGGCAAAACTTGCTTGTACCGCCCCACCAATTCGACCAAACCATTTAAACTTCTATGCACTTGCCACTGGCATGCATGACATGCATGACGGTGATCAAAATTAAGTTATTTTTGGTTTAGGACTGCCACCTTGGAGCCTTTTTTTTTTTGGTGGGAAAGGGGGGAAATGCATCATGCACCGTAGCGCCTTTAGGCGCCGTGTACCTTGGAGCCTTTGGATAAGCCATGCCATGTCAATCCGTTCATCAATAACATTACCTCCGCCCTCCCGGTGCTCAAAGGTAGATTGACCAGCTGTTTATCTATTCTGTATATGCAATTGATTCAACCCCAGAGCAACGAAATCGTGCAGGCGGAGGGGGGAGGCAGGCAAATTAAACGATGGAAAGGCAATTCTGAGTGAATCAACATAAACCACTTTATAATACACTTGAAAGTCTGACACCAGATTGGATTGTATCGAAAGGAGCAAACTCAACAAAACAAACTGGTTGACTAGATGGTTGAATTCGGGATTAAAAGAGAAGTGGAGATCGACGTGAAAGTCCTATAATGCCCTCCACCAGTGCTCTTGCACCCTCTAGGCTTCCCCAAACCATTGGCACTCAGAACCGTCCTTGGTTACTTTCCAAGTCATATTTTTTCGCCCTGTTGCCTTCGCTAGAATGTCCCACTTCCAGATCTCATCCACAAACCCAGTCGGTGCCCAAAACTCCCAATGCGGCTCCGCGTCCCAAGCCTCCTCAAGAGAGCAGTACTTGTGGTCTGCGTATTTCGATGTCTTAATGTATGTAATCACCATGACTTCGCGTTTCTTCATAATTGTTAACCACTTGCGGAGTTGATCCTTCAGTTCGGGTTTCATAACACGCAGGGTGTTAGTGGTGAGGTCGGTGTACACATAACTCAGCTTTTGCATCACACTCTCGTCTTCCATGTGTGTAAGCATACCCGCAAAGTGATTGTCAGGGCCGTAGAGGCGGTAGTCAGCTCGCTTGGGTATTGAACGGCTAAGCATGACCGCTTCCAGTGATAAATGGACTTCTTCGATTGCTTTCAACGGTGCGACATGAGGAAGGTTACGCCAATACGAGCCAAAAGGCTGGTGGCAGATGATCGATCTAAGGAGCGGTGCAGCAGGATTGTTGGGAGGGGGTCGGGTAGGCTCCATAGGGTCCGGAAACGTAAATTTTTTAAACCCAAGCACACGAATGTGAGGGAGAAAGTGTTGTATCATTGGTAATTGCCAGGTTATATAAAGGTGACTGAGTATTAGGGTATGGAGGCTGGGGAGGTCGAGCCACTCGTAGAATAAAAGATTAGAGCCATACGATCCAACATGGAGAGTCTTAAGTTGGCTTAACTTCACTCTCGAGCCGATAGATTGTATATTATAAAGGGAAATTTGAAGGTGCTGGAGATGAGGGAGAAACGCAAGGGTTTCGAAGGCGGACCACCCATTCAAGGATATACATAAAGTCGTTATATGTGTTTGATTCGCTTCTGGTATGAACATATCGTAATAAGTTTGGAATTCCAATACGCGAAGATTGGGGAATTGAGCAATTGCGGTGAGAAGGGATGATTTCGGAGCGTTGGAGCCACGGAACGAATACACTGAGACCCGTTGAACATACTTGATCATCCCATTGTTGACGAGTCGGAGTACAAGTCGAACGAACCCCCGAGCTGAGCAGCCACGGGTGACTAGAATGGAGCGATACAGATACTCGGATGCAAGGTTGTTCCAGGACTTGCACACGAGAACGAGGCTCAAGCGTGTTTGGAATGCCTGGTACCATTCAGCTTTGTACAATGCTGAGTGCTCGAAAGTATAAATTCTGCCATCGAAACCGCATGTCTCGAATTCGTGTTCAATGCTCGCTGCATGGCGTATAACCTCCTTCCACAGCTCTGTAGGAAGGCCAACGCGGAGGAGTCGCTCTTGTTCAGCCACGGTCAATGGCTTTTGAGGCGCTTTCGCTTGGACATTGCTAGGACACGTTTTGCGGGGGCGGAGACGGGTACGAGATAGTTCGGAAGGTGGATTGGCACGCGTCTCTAGCGCTCGTGGCATACTCGACCACGAAAGTCGAGTCGTGAGCGGCGGCAAAACCTGTTTGTACCGCCCTGCCGTGAGAGCACAATTCGACCAAACTGTTTAAACCTCTATACACTCGCCACTGACATGCATGATATGCATGATGATGATCAAGATTAAGTCATTTTATTTTGGACTGCCACCTTGGAGCCTTCTTTTTGTAATAAAATTTACCGGTGGTAGATACCTATGTTACACGTACGACCGGATGCGGTGGTTTGACTACGTAAGGAATTCGTCTCATCTCCGACTGGTTATCATCCATCTGTTCTTTCCAGTAAATCCCTCCAAACGGTTAGTGGCTAGGCCAGCATCAACTGACTTCAATCGAGTTGGCGGGGGTATTCTCGACCCACCCCAAAGGTCGAGGCTGGGGACTTCCCTTCCGGGGTTGTTATTTGAGAATTTGTTCGGTGAGGTGCAGGTGAAGAGTGTGACAGCGACGAGGTTGTGGTTGTGGTACGAGGCTCCGAGGAGCATGTGGGTCAACAACAAGTGGGCACCACATACATCGACTTTATAGCCTGCTGCTCCTTTCAGTTGCACAGAACGGGGGAGGCCACCTCACGAGCGAGGCTCCCAACGACCATTATCGCCCCTGTGTATCTCCAGCATACGTTAGGTGGGACTGCCCTGATCTCGACATAGGCTAGGACTGGGGAGGCTTGAACGTAGTTGCGCGACCGACGTGGGCACTTGGAGCCTCTTGAGCATGCCACGTGAATTCGTCCATCAACAACACGTTACCTACCAACTGCTCCTTCGTTCGAGAAGATCCTATTTGCTGCGATGCCTGTCAACTCTCACTATTCCCACTATTGTGGCTCTGCGTAAAGGCCGTTTCTAATGGCACGTACTTATAGTCTGCACCTTAATGTCAGTCAGAACATTCATGCCTCGCTCCTTCATTCCCGTCACAAATCCACGAATTCGGCCCCTAACCTCAGGCATCGCGACGTATATTATATTGAAGTCTGGCCGTCCTCTTGTTGTCGGTAGTATGTGAAAGCAGATTGGTTAAACAATGGTCGAAGTTGCAATGCAATTCAGGAGGAGCTCGTCTAAGAGCACGCTTCTGCCCATTCTCCCCCGGTGGAATGGTTATCGCCAATTCAGGCGAATGGCCTCGCCAATAATCGTGAGGGAGCAGAGTTGGTTAATTGGAACGGCATTCCTAGGTGAGTGACAAGAGTTTACACCTAAGTAGTGTATTCGAGGAACGTTGAAGACGTCTATATCCTACCGACGAATGACCAACGACCGCGAAATCTCAGTTTGAAGAGACTTCGGGACGAGAATCAGGTCGTCGCAAGGGTCGCGGACTGTGTGCATCGCGTCGACGTGAGAGGCGAGAATCTCCGCGCGTTTGATGCTAGCAATGCTCCAATTGACAATTGACGCTCGTTCTGTCGCGCTTGCTGGTTGTGGAGGGTGTGAGATTTGGACGCGGCAGTTAAGCTTATTGACTTGCTTGGTCGTATCCCAGCCATTACCACCATAGAGAGATGTAATTCATTTTATGTACAAACCTACCACTTTGTCTTCTACTATGTAAGACAGTCCTGACAAGAATTCTATATAGCTATCAAACCGAAACCACAGACTCGCGCAAAAATAAACGGGAAACGTGCCAAGTACATCCGTGACGATGCCCTCCCTCTCCCTAGATAAGATACGTAAAGGTGTATCAGGTCGGACCCCAGCATTGAATAACGATACCCCTTGCGTTCCTCGCTCCCAACCTAGGTTCCACACCACATGCACGCTACCTGCAGAACCACAACGCCTAACTCATTTCTTCCTTCCCTCTTGAATAGCCCTCTCCTTTGCCCTCTCCGCCAGATCCACACCAACCAGGACCTTACTCGCCTTCCATGCCTGGACAACATTCACGATGTTCTTCCCGAGACTAATTGGCGCGCTGATAAGTGCCAACCACTGCGCATAGCTGACGTGCGCGACGTAGTACTGGGTTGAGGGTGGCAGGGCGGAAAGGAGCACGGGTGGGAAGAGCGCAGAGAGCGGGGTGTGATCGTACTTCATCAGGTAGAGTGAGACAAAGAAGAGCTCATTGCCGAAGCACATAGTGAAGAGGACTGGCTGTGGCAGTGTCAGCAACCTGTCGGGTGAGACAAAAGTGATAGTATGGGGAATGCGGGGTGAACTGGCTCAAGACCAGACCCCACAGAATTACTTGTGAACCGGTTCCTCGATAGGATCACGAATGCTGAGAGGGATCTGGAGATCTCACAGTGCGGGGGCGCAATGCATCTACCTCGCGTTGGCGAATCCCAGCCTTCAGAGGGACATAGGTGCCTCCATTCCGATGCACCTCCAAGCTCAGTAGTATGGTGAATCAACGGCTATACGAACCTTTTTGTAATACCAGCTCAATATTCTGCTCACGTCACTCTTGACCATTTTGTGCCTCCTCGATCCAGTGGTAAGGGTACTGTGTATCGTCCCGAAGTGGTAATTAGCGCTTTGGGAGTCGAAAGCGGGAACGAGCGCCTGACCTGCACATGTGCATGTAGTGGCTGGAAAAGTCGAGGCTAATGAGGAACTGGAAGAGGAGGGCATAGTCGGGGTATGTAGAGGCAAGGTAGCACAGTAGACATGATGTTGCGCATCTGTTCGCGAAAACCGTGAGCGTCACCACCAGGGGGCGGGCGTTGGCGCTCGCGTACCTGTCTGTGACCATGTCTAGCACGGCGCCAAACTCGGAGGCCTGGTTGAGAACGCGTGCCGCATAGCCATCTGCTGCATCTAGGAGGGAGGATGCGCTGTACAAGAGCATGCTGTACCTGGGGTGATAGGGCATGTAATGTAGCGCCAATGCAGCGAGTATTATTCGTGCATATCCTATAATAAACTGTAATTACCCTCATTCTAATGAGACGTACAGCCAGGTGTACCTATTAGATTGGGGACAAATAAGAATACGTTTTCGTGGGTGGATAGGGTGGCGAGGTCGACAGCCTCCTTCGTGTCGACTGTAAACTCGAATCCCTTCTGCTTTTTGGATGAGAGCACCGCGGGTGATGACTTGCTCGACATGGGGTTTGTGATAACGAAACGTTCAATGTGGTCAAAATGAACATCCAACTCCCAGCCTCTCAACACTTTCGACCTTGACCGAATACACCCTCGAAATAAACCGAAATGCAAGCCCTAAGCAGAGCGATTACCAAAGCACCTTTGCGTGCCCTCACCGCCAGGACGCTCGCCGTGCGCACGCTCTCGACCTCACCACGCCCATTTTCTGAGGCCGCCCCATCCCTCTTCGGCGAGGGCTCAAAAGCTGGTCAGGTCCCCACTGATATCGAGCAATCGACTGGTCTCGAGCGTCTCCAGCTTCTCGGCCAACTCCACGGCGTCGATGTTTTCAACATGGGTCCCCTCCTCATTACCAAACCCGGCACTATCGAGGACCCTACTCCGGTCCCTGCTTACGTGCGTGGTGGTCCCTAAGAATGTTGTGGGTGCTTGCTGATTTTCTGGTAATTGTCTTTTGTTTACAGCACCATGAACGAATTGTGGGTTGCTCTGGGTTCCCAACCGACTCGCACGACGCCATTTGGATGGAGGTAAACGATAAGAAGGACCACCACCGCTGTACTGAGTGTGGGCATGGTACGTTCGCCTTTCCATTCCGTGGGTCCAAGGAACTTTGACTGACAAGTTCCACGCGTAGTCTTCAAACTGCAATACCTTGGGGGTGCAGAGGGGCACGGTCATGGCCACCATTAGACGACCTTACTCCTGTAGTCTGGACAGTATGAAATCATCTTCGCGGCCTCTGTTGAAGTATATTGAGGCAGCAACTCACGCCCCTTCGCAAGGTAGTTACTGGGCTCTAATGGAAGAAACTTGAAATTCCTAATATAATAAACATCATAAAGCGGCCCGTGGACTCCGACATTTGGACTGGCATTATTGGTGTCCTGATCGTATACTGGCGTTGAACAGACGGTTTTTTAATTCTTCCAAAAACAATGATTGCTCTATCTACCTTGAGAGCGAGTGAAGCGCGTCCCAACACACTTGCTTCTTGGAGCCTGCCTCGACTGAACCACTCTCCAGCTGCCATCGTACGCACGTACCGCTGTCCCTCGTACACTGTCGACTCACGATACGCAACTAGATGGCGTCAACGTTATCACAGAGTTACAGGAATCTCCCTGCCAATAGTACAGAAATGTCCGCCCTCAAGAAGCTTCTCGACGGCGATCTTGAACTTAGGTCCTTGATTCTTCGTAGAGAAGAAGAGGTCCAAGTCCAGTACTCCCACGCCAAGAGGGCCGCCGAGGCTTTCGCGGGTTGCCTGGCGACGACAAGCGCGGCCAAAGACGCCTATGCGGCCAGTATACTCTCTACAAAGGCCCTCGAAGAAGCTCTCAAGACGGCCTTGAAGCTGTTCGACCACGACCTGGATATTCTAGCAACCATCTCGTCCACGAAGGGAATATTGGCGACATGGACTGAAACCGTGGCACTCACTGAAGCTTTGCTCATACAACTGGACAAAGCTACCCCGCAAGTGGAAACACACTTGCGCCTGGCTGCCGACGAGCAGGCAGCGCATGAATCCGCCCATATTGCGGCCTCAGAGTCTATGCTCCCCTGCACCAATAGTCTTCGTGCAGTGGATCGAAGCATTGCCGAAAAGAGGAGAACATTGTTTGGTCTTCGTTCTGTACCGACCGAAATCCTCTCGCAAATCTTCATCGAGACGGTCGACGCGAGACAACGCGAGATCATTATCTCTCTATCCTCGTACTATGACGCAGGATCCTCATATAATGATCTCGATCCACTTTTGACAACGCTCAACCTCGTTCCATTCACGCTCTCTGCGACTTGCAAGCGCTGGCGGGCAATCTGCCAATCTACACCTCAGATATGGAGGTACGCTCGTGCGCCTATGGCCATCTCTACTCGTCAGGGGAGTAAGATCATAGGAAAAGCACAGTTTGAGCGATGCGTCCTTCTCGCCCAAAAACAACCACTTGAACTCACCGTATACACATGCTACGATGCGACCTACAAATCTGCTACATACCCTAAACTTGTGCTGCCAGCAGAGTCTCAGACACTCAGGGTCAATATTGTTTGGCATGATAATTATGCCATCCCACATGGGGTCCCTTCGCCATCCGAGTTGTGTATAGTGGCCTCAGCGAACTCTAGCACACACAAACCGGTCCTCCCCACTACGTTGCTGGCGAACACAAAGAAGCTGCGATGCACGGAACTTATTCCTCAGATTAATTCCACTGTTGGGATACAATCCTTGTATCTCTCTCTCAGTAGACACGGGGCACCTCCATATTTCCTGCGGTACTGCCCACAGTTGAAGGAGTTGCACTTGGAGATTGACGTGGGGGCACCATTAGAGGGAATGAACGTAGATATTACACACCAGCATCTCCATACCCTTTCCCTTACGGGAATTGCACTTCGGTGGGTCATTTATGCTCTCTCTGGGGGTTATCGCCTCCCTCACCTGGCACGCTTCGTCCTCACCGACATTAATGGACCCGATGTATCCTGGAATGGTTGGAATATATACCCCATCAATGACCAATTCTCTCATATCACTCAAATTGAAGTCCAGGATGTGTCACTTCCTAGCGCTGTAACCCAGTACCATCGGCTCTTCGACGTTGCGACGGGTTTACGCACCCTCACCCTAACTGGCAGCGCGGTGGAACCAATGTTGGAGGTACTGACACTCTCAACTCTAAAGAGAGTCGAGAAACTTATCATATGCGACTCGAATGCGAATGGTACGACACTCGGAGATTATTTGGCAGCAATCGAAAGTAATGGTGGAAGCACGGCAGGAATGGAAGTGGCGTGGAATAACTGTCCAAATTTCTCAGGTGAATATGGAAGGGCATTCGGGGAACTTCATTTGTAAACACTGTAGAACGGCTAGAAATTCATGCCTGCCGCGGAGGTTTTAATTTGATAAATTGTAAATAGCATACTTCCGGATATCCATCAGACATGTTTGCGATATTCGTTGGGTAGGAGCCCACGACGAGTGCGCTTTTGATTTTCGCGTTTGAACTTGCCACCACGGGCCCACAGGATTGTTGGTTACTGGATCCATACACCCCTTATTGTATCTACATGGAAATTGTAGACTCTCTCCCTACCACTAGACCGTACAGGAGCTGACATAATTCGAGACGAATAGGTGATTGCCAGAATCCAATATTGATGTTTACGTAGCTATATATCGTATTATATCCACCAAAGACGTAATAATAATAAACACGGGAATAAAACTGCGTGCCGTGCCGCAAGAAGTCGCACCCCCGGCCACCATTAACCAAACCTATTCAATCCTTTGCACGGATGGACAAGACGATCGGATCCCTGAGTAATTTTCGAGCACAAAGTGAGGGAGCTCCAATAATTCGGTGGCCACATTCATACCACGCTGGATCGGTCGTTTAAACACACCTCCATGAAACAACTTTTTTTAAATTATCATACAATTGGCTACCATGGGGTGTCCTGGGAGCAATCGACTGGTCTCGAGCGTCTCCAGCTTCTCGGCCAACTCCACGGCGTCGATGTTTTCAACATGGGTCCCCTCCTCATTACCAAACCCGGCACTATCGAGGACCTTACTCTGGTCCATGCTTACGTGCGTGGTGGTTACTAAGGACGTTGTGGGTGCTTGCTGATTTTCTGGTAATTGTCTTTTGTTTACAGCACCACGAACGAATCATGGGTTGCTCTGGGTTCCCAACCGACTCGCACGACGCCATTTGGATGGAGGTAAACGATAAGAAGGACCACCACCGCTGTACTGAGTGTGGGTATGGTACGTTCGCCTTTCCATCCCGTGGGTCCCAGGAACTTTGACTGACAAGTTCCACGCGCAGCCTTCAAACTGCAATACCTTGGAGGTGCGGAGGGGCACGGTCATGGCCACCATTAGACGACCTTACTCCTGTAGTCTGGACAGAATGAAATCATCTTCGCGGCCTAGTTGAAGATGAGGCGGCAACTCACGCCCCTGCGCGAGTAGTTACTGGGTTCAACTGTTTCTAATGGAAGAAACTTAAATTTTCGAATATAATAAACATCATAAAGCGACCCTGGACTCCGACATTTGGGCTGGTATTCACCCCTTCTGTTGGTGTCCCGATCGTATATTGGCATTGAACAGACGGCTTTTAATTCTTCCAAAAACAATGATTGCTCTATCTGCCTTGAGCGAGTGAAGCGCGTCCCAACACACTTGCTTCTTGGAGCTTGCCTCGACTGAACCACTTTCCAGCTGCCATCGTAGGCACGTACTGCTGTCCCTCGTACACTGTCGACTCACGATACGCAACTAGATGGCGTCAACGTTATCACAGAGTTACAGGAATCTCCCTGCCAATAGTACAGAAATATCCGCCTTCAAGAAACTTCTCGACGGTGATTATGAACATAGGTCCTTCATCCTTCGTAGACGAGGAGAGGTCCAAGCCCAGTACTTCTACGCCAAGACGGCCGCCGAGGTTTTCGCAGATTCTCTAGTGCTGACAAAAGCGGTCAAAGACGCCTATGCGGCCAGTATACTCTCTACAAAGGCCCTCGAAGGAGCTCTCAAGACGGCCTCGAATCTGTTCGACGACGACCTGGATATTCTAGCAACCATCTCGTCCACGAAGGGAGTATTGGCGACATGGACTGAAATTGTGGCACTTACTGAAGCTTTGCTCACACAACTAGACAAAGCTACCCCGCAAGTGGAAACACACTTGCGCCTGGCTGCCGACGAGCAGGCAGCGCATGAATCCGCCCATATTGCGGCCGCAGAGTCTATGCGCTCCTGCACTGATAGTCTCCGTGCAGTGGATCGAAGCATTGCCCAAAAGAGGAGAGCATTGCTTGGTCTTCGTTCTGTACCGACCGAAATCCTCTCGCAAATCTTCATCGAGGCGGTCGACACGAGACAGCGCGAGATCATTACTTCTCTATCCTCGTACTATGACGCAGGAACTTCATTTTATTCCCTCGATCACCTTTTGACAACGCTCAACCTCGTTCCATTCACGCTCTCTGCGACTTGCAAGCGCTGGCGGGCAATCTGCCAATCTACACCTCGACTATGGAGGTACGCTCGTGCACCTATGTCCATTTCTACTATTCAGGGGAGTAAGATCGTAGGAAAAGCACAGTTTGAGCGATGTGTCCTTCTCACCCAAAAGCAACCACTTGAACTCACCGTATACACATGCTACGATGCGACCCACAGATCTGCTATATACCCTAAACTGGTGCTGCCAGCAGAGTCTCAGACACTCAGGGTTAATATTGTTTGGCATGATAATTATGCCATCCCACATGGGGTCCCTTCGCCATCCGAGTTGTGTATAGTGGCCTCAGCGAACGCCAATGCACGCACACCGATCCTCCCCACTACATTGCTGGCGAACACAAAGAAGCTGCGATGCACGGGACTTATTCCTCAGATTAATTACGCTGTTGGGATACAATCCTTGTATATCTCTCTCCGTACACAAGGGGTACTTCCACATGTCCTGCGTAACTGCCCACGATTGAAGGAGTTGCACTTGGAGATGAACGCGGGGGCATCATTACAGCACATGAGCGAAATTTTTACACATCAGCATCTCCATACCCTTTCCCTTACGGGAATTGCACTTCCGTGGGTCATTTCTGCTTTCTCTGCGGGTTATCGCCTCCCTCGCCTGGCACACTTCGTCCTCACCGACATTAATGGACCCGATCCGTCCTGGAGTGGTTGGGGTGTATCCCTCACCAATGACCAATTCTCTCATATCACTCAAATTGAAGTCCAGGGTGTGTCAACGCCTAGCGCTGTAACCCACTTCCGTCCGCTCTTCGAAGTTGCGACGGCTTTACGCACCCTCACCCTAACTGGCAGCGCGGTGGATCCGATGTTGGGTGTACTGACACTCCCAACTACAAAGAGAGTCGAGAAACTCATCATGTGTGACTCGAATGCGAATGGTGAGACACTCCAGGATTATTTGACAGCAATCGTAATGGATGGTGGAAGCACGGCAGGAATGGAAGTGGCGTGGGAAAACTGTCCAAATTTCTCAGGTGAATATGGAAGGGCATTCGGGGAACTTCATTTGTAAATACTGTAGAACGGCTAGAAATTCATGCCTGCTGCGGAGGTTTAATTTGATAAATTGTAAATAGCATGCCTCCGGATATCCACCAGACATGTTTGTGAAATTCGTTGGGTAGGAGCCCACGACGAATTCGCTTTTTAATTTTCGCGTTTGAACTTGCCACCACGGGCCCACAGGGTCGCTGGTTACTACTTCTATACACCCCTTATAGTGTCTACATGGAAATCGTAGACTCTCTCCCTACCACTAGACCGTGCAGGAGCTGACATAATTCGAGACAAATAGGTAATCGCCAGAATCCAATATTGATTGTACGTAGCTAGATATCGTATTATATACAACAAAGACGGAATAATAATAAACATGGGTGCCGCAAGAAGTCGCACTACCCGGCCACCATTAACCAAACCTATTCGATCCTTTGCACGCATGGACAAGACGATTGGATCCTTGAGTAATTTTCGAGCACAAAGTAAGCGATGACAAAGGAGGTCCAAGTCGGGTGGCCACATTCAAATCGCTGGATCGTTTTCTCCAGGAAAAAACCTTTCAAAAAATTATCAAACAATAGACTACCATGAGATGTACTGGTCAACGTTTACTTGCACCATGGAAGTGCGAAGGTGGCAAACCCAGAGGCAAATGTGTGGTAGTGCGATGAATCGGGTCCGGGTCGTAAGTCCCAGGACGTCCGATGAAGAGGGGACTCGTCTGCGCGCCAGCAGATCCTACTACATTGAGGGTCTCGTCCGTCGCCGACGGAAGTGGGTTCTCCTAGGGGAAATGGGTTGACGGACGACTTACGGTCTTGTCGGAGCTACTACCCGTGTTGCTGTCCCACCGCGCGCCTAATCTGTCTCGGCGACGGTGCGCTCTGACTAGGTACGACGTCCGGGGACTGGCTGCGCACGCAGGCCTGGCACCGGCTGGCTAGACCGGCGGTGCTAGTGGTGGGAGGTTAGCGAACGAGGGCAGGGAAGGGGGTCCGAGGTCTTGAGGGCCGGTCGCGGAAATCGAGGTGGCGGGGTCCAAGAGTGAGGCTGACAATCGAGGCGGGGTGCAAGAACATAAAACGTCTATTTACGAGACGTCGAGTGCGGAACAATGTTCCATAACTCGGGGATTAAATACGTGATCGTCTATCCTATACATGAGGCTACCGGACCGCGCAGGCTGTGAGTGGAATGGCTATACTACGTGGGTGGCGGGATATGGCGGGTGGGTCCGGTGGCGTTCGGGTGGGTGGTACACGATCACAACGCGAGTAATTACACTACCTGAATACATACGTCACCATCAGCTGGAATCAACCAATTAAATAATGATTAGAGGTGGGATAGAAGCTGGTCAGAGGAATAGCGCCGTCTCGTGCGGGGGATGCAAATGCACGGTGGCAGGCGGACAAACAAGACAGTTGACTCTAGATGATATTTTATTCTCATAACCGCCAGGCCTGGCTTGGGTGAGATGATGCTTCGAACATGACCTTCCGCGGCTTGTTGGTCTCTCCCTTGATGCACCAAACCTACGTCGCTTAACAATATGAGTACCCTGGATGGGTTGGTCCTATTTTCCCGGGTTTATCTCACTTCAACATTCAGAGGCGGTCCATGTTCGTCTTCGACTCCCTTGAAAAATAGGGTAAAGACTACCTTCGCCATATTTGCAGTCTAATACCTTGGCTGTTGTCCAAGCAGGAGTGTCCGCTGCTAGGCGTGGTTGAGTCAGACGGATGCAAGTTTTGACTCGCGGGCAGGGATCAGCGAATTTTCCACATTTGGGCAGAGTCGTATGGTGGGTTAAATTTACTCAAGCTACCGGCTGTCGCCTTATGAAGCGGCAAATTAGAATAGATTTGTTTACAAACGGGAGGAGTAACTTTAGTGAAGATGGATAAGATATTATTGATACCATCGGAGAGAATAAGTGGCAAGCTGCTTGATGTCAGGATTCGCGCATTTAGGGTGAGCGTGAGGCTTTGCGTATCATTCATCTTGTAGAAGCCCATCATTTTCTCATCCTACGTCGCAAAAGAGACTTTGACAACTGGATTCCTCGATTTATTTCTAAATTTGAAGGATATTATTCTTTGGGTTGATTGTCTGTACTTCATGGCGGCGATTGAGCGGCATTAGCAAGGACCATGGGTATGCATTTCATATTCTCATAGTGGATTTGTACACAACAGTACGTAGCACATATTCACAAAGCACAATTCAGACGAAAATTAGACGAGGCTACGTTCGTGCATCTTACCAACACACGTCCGTCCACATCGCCATATCTACATGCCTTCGCGTACGAAAGCACGCCCTCAGAATTCCAGCTTCCTTGGACTAGGCAGCCCCAAAACGGGCGGTCCGCCAGGCGTCGTGCTCCGTACAACGACGCGATCTCGATCACGACCGGGACTTGAGCTCCTACTGCTACTCTCCCCAGCAAACGGCAACAGCGTCGGGGCCGCAAACGGTGCAATGCGCAGGACATTGGCGGGCGGAAGGCCGACGAACCGCTGGAGTGACCACGGGAGCTCGTACCGCGCCTCCATGGCAAGTGCAACGTACCGCGAAAGCTCAAGATGGAGCATTGGGTAGTAAGCCGTTGATGCTTTGCGAGCAGTCTGCGGTGGGAATTAGTAAGGTCGGAATATGGACAACGGGGAGCACAGGAGGGGAAACGATCAGATGGGTGACGGAAGGGCACTTACGACGATGCTCCTTTCAACCCCTGAAAGGAACATATCCTTATGGAACCTATAGGCCGAATGCTCCTCTTCGGATGGTAACCTCAGTTCAGCGGCGCGGGTGCCAAGGGCGTTGATGAGCCTAAAATGTGAAGTCTGCGAGTGAATCAGATACCTATTATCCGCCCTTGCCTGTGCTATCAGCACTGATATGGATCGACGTACCAAATATCCCATTGCCTCATACTCTACACCACCAGTCATCCCACCAGGTGCCTTGGGAGCCTCCACGAGGTTAATGTCGACATCATCCAACTTCCAAATCGCATTACTAGGGTGACAAAACACCCAGAAGTAGTCCCGGCATACGTCGCTCAGCTCCTGCAGGTACACTTTGTATATGCGTGGGGTATGGAGCGACTGTATGAATGCATGGGGGTCGACTGGAGCGCTGAGAGATTCCGTTGGAGCCGGCTTGGGCGTGAGGAGGATAGCGCGCAGGAGGGAGAACGCGGTTGTATGCGGGTGCGGGAGGGTCGGTGCCGATTCAGGGACGGGTGACATGACGAGCGTTGAGGTCGATCCAGCGCGAGAGTGTCCCATGCGATAGAATCCAGGGGTCGGAGGCAGAAGCGGTGCAGGAGTCGGGTATAGCTCGAGCAGGATATGGAACAACTCGACGATCAGCTGCCGGGTGGGCACGTCCCCAGGTTTCTTGTCTGAGTACATCAGGCTCGCGAGTTGGACGAACGGTCGTGGGCAGCTGGAGCGTAAGGCGAAGCACCCAATCGACGAGGTCGAGAGTGCCTTGAAGCAACGAAGGAGCTCGTAGAGGATTGGGTCGTCTCGCTGTTCCTCGCGCCATTCAACCTCGAGCATCTCGTTCAGTCGGTCGAGTAGACGGGCGTAGCCGCCTTGGATAATAAAGGACTCGGACCACCTGAGGAGGCCAATGAGGCTTACCATCTCGAAAAAGGGAAGGAGACTTACGAAGCAGCTTCATTCCGAAGCATGATCCGCAACTTCTTAATCTTTTCAACTGGGAGTTGTGTGACCGGGGCCTTTCCGAGAAGTGTACTGAACTTCTCTGGTGTCAACTCTTGCAGTGCATTTCTTTTGTCTTTGGTCAGTTTCCCGCCTACGATATCCTTGTTTTCCTTGTCCTTAGAGCGCGTGGACTTTCCTGGAAGAGCAAGGGTAGCGGTTGAGGCGATACCTCCAGGGTAATTCGAGAGGGGTTGTTGAGAAGAGAGCGAACGAGGAACATCAAGTGAGATGCCCCGCGAATGTCCGTATGAAGCCGCGGGTGAAGGTGAGGCGGCATGGAATGCGGGCGGAGTCAGCGGGCGGACCATATCAAAGTTTCGCTTGACCTCTTGCAAGGAACTACCGCTCATCGCGCGTCGGAGAGAAGGAGTTGGCGAGCCCTGGTGCGCAGTAGGGGTGTCCGATGCAACGGATCCGGAAGGAAGTTGAAGTGTGAGCATATTGCTCGACCTGACCATTGCAGCTTTGACTGGTGTATCAAGATTCTGCAACTTTGGTCTAAGCATTTCAGGGATTTGGAGGTCATCCTGCCCGGTGCCAGTTAAACACGAAGTTCTCAATGGCAGCGCTATGTGCGTACAAGCATTTTATCGAAAGCGATGTGCATAGCTCCATTTTCCACAAGGACTTCACGGTCGAGCGCACGGGGATCGCGGTAGACGCTTGGAGTTGAAGCGCGTTTCTCGCGTGGGGTGTTGGGGAGACCGGGGTTAAGGACAGGCTGCGAACCCGAAATACGCATCGAACTACCACTAGGCCGCTGAGGGTGGTTTTCCTTGTTGGAAGTTGAGGGCGTCGGGCCAGTGGAACCGAGGTTCTCAACCTCATCGTGTTGAGCGTCTTGTGGGCGGCGCGACGCGGTGGGAAGAATGTTCCGGAACATCCTGTATGCTCGTAACTCGTTGTCGATGGTGGGATGTAGTTACAGTGCGTAACGCAGCGAAATCGCCGACGTAGTCGCGGTTCAACAGCCTGCACGTGAGTCATCCCTCGGACTGGCGTGGGAGATCCACCAAGGAACTGTGGAATACCAGAGAGAACGCTATATACAGTATCACCCTTTTCTCCGCCTGTGGAATCTCATCGCTCGCTTAATCGAGTGGAGACAATCCTCGATCGAAGCCGTTTGGGACTTCTTGAATAATGGCTCTCTTCATATGCAACAATCCCAAGTAACGCATCAGCCTATCGCTTTACGCTAGCCTCTCTGCGCATTTTCCAGGACACCTGTCCAAGTTCATTGTAATGCTTTCGGAATACAATGTGAGGCGCAAATCCACGGTTCAAGTAGTAGGTCTTCTCTTCTGCTAGAAATTCGTTCTGTATCCCCTCCTATGGGAACGTTGTACAAAGTACATAGGTTGCCCTTGGCAAGGGAGATGTATGCTGTCACCCAGAAGTGGTCCCCGACATCGAAATTGTAATGTCGGTTGTGTCCCTTACAGAGGAGGCCCCGAAGCGGCTTCATTACCACGAACATTCGAGCGCCGCTGTAAAGTCGCCGTACTTTGCGTCGATCAATGGCAGAGGGAATCAGTGGTGTATAAACTACGGGACATTCAGAGGTTTTGGGAGACATCGACAGGTAGTTGCGGGTGCTGTCGTGATAAAGGGAGTCTTACCACCAGTTATTGTAGCCTGATCGTGGATAATTAGATGTAAACACTAGGATTAAGAAATAGGACATACCTCCGAGGTAGCAATGGACCTCTTCTAACAACACACTTGTCCCGTTCCAGAAGTGGTTCCAATCACCTCTGGTGAGTGATCATTTCAGTGATAAGAACACATAGTTCGCGAATTCGGGTAGCTCCCAAATTATTGCAGAACTTACTTAGTCGATTGGGTACAATTACTGGTGAGTTGCTGGTGGGGGCCAAGAATAACCATTCGGCATGAGCCTAACCACTGGCCTTCTCCAGCGGCTGCGGTTTGTGGAGTTCATTACGCGGTACATCAACATGCTACACGCAACTGTTCGTATAAGAAAAAATGCATCGGAAGCTGGAAACTGCCAGTACAAGTGGTACATAGATGGTTTTTCGCAAAAGACTAATAGCACATCATGCGCGTGCAAGGCCTTTGGTGTGGACACAGCGTCGAAAGCTCATTGTCCGCGGCTCATTGAGCCCGCAAAGCCCGGAATAGACGAGGGAAGGATGTCTCTTCTACCTCCCCCAATATTTGTCTAACAGGTCTTCAAGATGAACTTGAATACCGTCCCACCTCTTTCACTTCGACGCATGCATTGAAATGAGGGGTATCCCAGCAGCCTCGAAGTGGCCGAACTTCCCGCATTTGAGAAACGGGATGTCCCATTTCAGCATGTCACGGTCCAGGACTGGATTGAAGAAACCGCTCTCAACGTATGCTGCGACCCAAAAGAAGCTCTCGACATCGAATTGTACCCGTGCTCCTAGCATGGCAGCAATTGAGGGTGTTGATCGCCATGAAGAATCGAGCCTCCCGTCCAAGTCGCAGAGTCTCCATCTCCAATTGAGGCATAGTCGAAGTTGACCAGCTTAGGAAGGACAGCAGACTCACAGATAAGGATGGACGAAGATATTGTTAGAGAGAAAAGAACGACCAAGCCGGGGTTCGAACCCGGGACCTCCCCATGACTAGCAGGGCGTGTTACCACTACACTACCCGGTCTTTTAGTTGGAGGAATCACCAACTCCAACAGATATCTGGATCAATAACCACCCATCCCTCCAGGACGGCGCGAGACTCCAAGCACTGGGAATCAAACAAATTTACAACGCGCTAATCGGAAGGTTATCGAAGAAGAACAACCCTATT
>Ga0307513_10001246_pt1 | contig 36873 bp, 42 predicted proteins | sample 15_EM_MG_FD_202174 | JGI IMG/M metagenome (GOLD analysis project Ga0307513, IMG submission 202174) | Populus trichocarpa ectomycorrhiza microbial communities from riparian zone in the Pacific Northwest, United States - 15_EM | ecosystem: Host-associated > Plants > Roots > Unclassified | place... | reverse complement strand
TGTATGGCATTCAAGATATCCATCCTCCAATCTGTAGTGGGGAGGTACGGGAGCCTTGCAGCTTCGCTTCCAATAAAGGTTGGTTCCCCCGGGATTGAAAGATTTCCAGCCATCATCGTCAAACCGGGAGACTGATGATCAACCATCGCTCTGTTAAGAGAATAAGATGGTTAGCCAGACCTAATCAAGAGAGGTAGGGATGACACACACACTGGGAAGTCTTCAAAGAAATTGGCAACAGCGTCTACACTGTATTAGAGAACCTCAAAGAACCCAAAGCTAACTCAGGCAGGCGTTGCTGCAGCGGAGGAAGGAGAGGAAGTCACCGACGAAAAGAAGTGAGAAAGGGTGATTGTCGAGCAATTCGTGGTCAGAATGTTGACCAATGGTGGAACAATGCCCTTCGAGAGGATTTCGATGATGTTTGGGTTAGTTCCTTGGGGGTTTTCTTGGGGACCAGAGGACTTGAGGGAATTTTTGTCTCAAATAAAATCGGAAGGAAAGGTAGAGTCTGAAGGAGGAAGTTAGAGGTGTGAAAAAAGCAACCCTTTGTTTGCTTTGCGGGAGGGTGATGGTGAGGGTGCTGCTTCGCTAAGTGAAGCAGGAAAAGAGCGACCTTATATGAGGACACAACTGCTGCCAAGCCGGTGGGCAAAGTGCGATACACTAATGCTTTATACAGTCACTTCCCTTCTCGTGACGAAGCCGGACTAGTGACGAAGCCGGACTAGTGACGAAGCCGGACTAGTGACGAACAGGGGCCAATTCCCAGTAATTCTTTCTAACTCTAACATTCCCGATTTCCTTTTTTGCCCACCAAATATCCCTGTTCGTTACCAGCCCACCTTCGTCACGAGTACGGAAGTGACTGTAGATAGCCCTAGGCTGTTCAGGGCTTGGTATATGATGCAATAACAAGTTTTACCACGGTTCTGGCAGCGGCCAGTTAATGAGGAACGTGTTGTCTTACAACATGACTGAATGCTTCTCATATTATACTTGTATTGCTTCAACTCTTTTTCAGTACACAGTTGTCAGTTCCGTGGTATAGTTGGTTATTACACCAGTCTAACACACTGGGGGTCCCCGGTTCGAGCCCGGGTGCAATCACTTGTTTTTTTTCTCACAAAATCCTTTTTGTCCATCATCTCGCACAATGCCATTGTTCACGTACTCAGATACTAGGGATATTTTAGTCCACGAACTCCGGAAAATATCAAGAACATCAGCAAAAAAAGCGTTTGCTCCAGACAGATAGGCATTGCGTCTGGACACAGGAAATCCGTCTGTAGCTTCCTGTCCGCCCAGTCCGCCCTCAGATGGCCCCAGCACAATGGTTCCATCCTAGTCCGTTGGGTGCAATACAACCCGCATCCTGTCCGCCCAGTCCACCTGGATGGTCCATTTCACACCCTAATCTTACGAAGAAACCCAAGGTAAGTGACCCATAGGGCTCTGCATTGGGGAACTCTCCCTGCCCCTGATGGCCTCTACTTACAACAGACTACTTTATCACCGGGTAAAGGCTCTTCAGGCGAAAAAGGATCTAAGCATAGGATGACTAACCCTCTATTGTCCCGGTAACGACCCAAAACATACCCCTTATTTGATCACTGCTAACAACTCTCGCGAAGGCTGTCTAAGTTCTTTCCACCTCGTATCAGGCTTTGTGAGCGAATCAGTTGAACTATTGAATATTATCAACCTTCGGAGAAAGTCATGCTCTTCCATTGAGGTTGACACTATTCATGACTCCTAAGTGAGCGGATTCCATTCAGGCCCTTCCTGACTCTGGCGGATTGCAATGAGGCCCTGCCAGACTCTAGCGGATTGCAATCAGGTCCTGCCAGACTCTCCTGGACATCGGCCAGTGCGCGGTAAGGTATCTCCCTTTTTCTTCGTGCTGACCTTTATAGCCATGCGGACGCTTTGAACCCTATACCATTCGATTCCCCTCGACCGGCGGATTCCAACGCATCCTGTCCCGACTCTGTCCGACCGCTGGTTGAAATGTTATCCAAACCTTTGTACTTGAGTTCCCCGGGCAAGTACTTTCAAATTGTTGGCTACTGGTGGCTACAGGCATGCAGACGCTTCGAGGCCTATACCATTCGATTCCCCTCGGCGAGCGGACTCCAATGAGGCCCTTCCCGACTCAGGCGCACATCTGCCCAGTGAGGTGTCTGCCTTTTTCATGCTGCTGACCTCTATAGCCATGCGGACGCTTTGAAACCTATACCATTTGATTCCCCTCGACCGGCGGGTTCCAACAGACCCTCTCCCGACTATGTCCGACCGCTGGTTGAAATCTTATCCAAACCTTTGTACTTGAGTTCCCGGGGCAAGTACTTTCAAATTGGCGGCTACTGGGTACTATAGGCATGCGGACACTTAGAGACCTATACCATTCGATTCCCCTCGGCGAGCGGATTCCAACGCACCCTGTCACGACGCTGTCCGACCGCTGGTTGAAATGTTATCCAAACCTTTGTAATTGAGTTCTCCGGGCAAGAACTTTCAAATTGTGGGCTACTGGGTGCTACAGGCATGCGGACGCTTCGGGGCCTATACCATTCGATTCCCCTCGGCGAGCGGACTCCAATGAGACACTTCCCGACTCTGGCGGACATCTGCCCGGTGAGGTATCTGCCCTTTTCATCCTGCTGACCTCTATAGCCATGCGGACGCTTTGAACCCTATACCATTCGATTCCCCTCGACCGGGGGATTCCAACGCACCCTGTCCCGACGCTGTCCGACCACTGGTTGAAATGTTATCCAAACCTTTGTACTTGAGTTGCCGGGGCAAGTACTTTCAAAATGGTAGCTACTGGGTGCTATAGGCATGCGGACACTTAGAGACCTATACTATTCGATTCCCCTCGGCGAGCGGACCCCAATGAGACCCTTCCCGCCTCTGGCGGACATCTGCCCTCTGCGATATCTGCCTTTTTCATCCTGCTGACCTCTATAGGCATGCGGACGCTTCGAAACCTATACCATTCGATTCCCCTCGACCGGCGGATTCCAACGCACACTGTCCCGATGCTGTCCGACTACTAGCTGAATGGCTATCCATACTTTTGTTCTTAAGTTCCCCGGGCAAGTACTTTCAAAGTGTTGGCTACTGGGTGCTACAGGCATGCGGACGCTTCGAGACCTATACCATTCGATTCCCCGCGCCGAGCGGACTCCAATGAGACCCCTTCCGACTCTGGCGGACATCTGCCCCCTGAGGTATCTGCCTTTTTCATGCTGCTGACCTTTATAGCCATGCGGACGCTTTGAAACATATACCATTCGATTCCCCTCGACCGGTGGATTCCAACGCACGCTGTGCCGACTTTGCCCGACCGCTGGTTCAAATGTTATCCAAACCTTTGTACTTGAGTTCCCCTGGCAAGTACTTTCAAATTGGCAGCTACTGTGTGCTATAGGCATGCGGACACTTAGAGACCTATACCATTCGATTCCCCTCGGCGACCGGACCCCAATGAGACCCTTCCCGACTCTGGCGGACATCTGCCCGCTGAGATATCTGCCCTTTTCATCCCGCTGACCTCTATAGCTATGCGGACGATTTGAAACCTATACCATTCGATTCCCCTCGATTGGCGGATTCCAACGCACCGTGTCCCGACGCTGTCCGACCACTGGTTGAATTGTTATCCAAACCTTTGTACTTGAGTTCCCCGGGCAAGTACTTTCAAATTGGCGGCTACTGGGTGCTATAGGCATGCGGACACTTAGAGACCTATACCATTCGATTCCCCTCGGCGAGCGGATTCCAACACACCCTGTCCCGACGCTGTCCGACCGCTGGTTGAAATGTTATCCAAAGCTTTGTACTTGAGTTCTCTGGGCAAGTACTTTCAAATTGTCGGCTACTGGGTGCTACAGGCATGTGGCCACTCAGAGACCTATACCATTCAATTCCCCTCGCCAAGGGGAATCCCACACACTCTGTCCGGACACTGTCGGACCGCTGATTTAAGGGTTATCCATGCTTTTGTACTTTTGTTCTCCGCGCAAGTACTTTCAAATTGTTAGCTACCCAGTGCTACTGTTTTCTAGACTAGCTTTAATAAAAATATTCCTATTTTAGTATCTAAATGACTGAAATAAGTAAACATGAGTAATACTGGATGGATCTTTCCGGACAATTTGGATATTCTCCAGAGTTGTTGACTTAGGAGGTATCCGATGATAGCTAGTTACACCTGAGTACTTCCACTATTCGACTATCCTATAGGGTTGCGTCCGGAGAATCTTTTTGCGTCCTGAGAACCTTTCTGCGTCGGGTACCTTCTGAGTCCTTGGTTGCGTCTGGTGTGTCCGGGGGGCATGGACCCCTGTCCACCAGCACCCAATAAAAGACTGCACACCCAGAACGCGAGTTTACGTTCTATGCGGCTGGACCGCCGGACGCACAGGGAGCACAGGGTGCGTCCGGGTGTAACCTTTTTTTTTTGCTGATGAATAGCGCACGCACTAGTGCGTGCGTGTTAAAAACCAGACGGCCCGTGGTTGATTTTGCAACCTAAAGCATATGCAATGGCCAAGTTAGCCAATGGGATTGTTCGGAATCTTGGGATGTCTTAAAAAATATTCTATACAGCAGGCATTTTGCTTGGGGATGTTTCCTATGGACTGGGGGATATATTTCAGTGGCTTGGGCATGGATAGAGGCTTGATTAAGAGAATAAAATATTTTTTGTGGAGATGCAGTTCTCTGGATGGTATGGGGACCCTGTCAGAGGGCTGCTATGAGCCTCAAATGGGACTGAACTGCCTCTAGCAGTTTGTCGAGGGCAGCGCAATCGCCGGAGGGCCCTCATTGGCTAATACGGCGGGCCCCATAGTGTGAGAGAGGGCTTTCTGTAGGTAGGTGCCGCACTACACGACATGCCAAGGGATGGCTGGGGCGATTCCCGATAGATAGCGGGGACAGCGGGAGTGAGTGGGAAGGCAGGGGACTGTTGATAATAAAGGAGTTGAAAGTGGGGGTAATGAGCGGCCAAGAGTAATTTGCCGTGAAGCTGTTAAGGAGTTTGGTGGCAGCTGGAGAAAATCTGTGGAAAGGAAATAGATGTAGGGTGGAATGGGGAGGGCAGGGGGACGTGGGATGTGGGACGTGGGGACTGTTGAAATTGGGGTCGAAAACGGTGGTAATGATCAGACAAACTGATTTCAGCAGAATGATACGAAAAGTAGTCAAAGTGAATGAGGGCAACTTGTATTGAACTAATCATGGAGTCATTAGATAGTTGGAGAAAAGCAGGGGAAGGGGGAAAAGGAAAGACAACGAAATCATAAATATATGATTCTTGCCCTCATACCTCAACAGATCTCTAACCGTGAAGCCCCGCTTAACAGCTGCCACCATGCAGCACTGCTAGGCTGCCGTTTATAGGTAAAGCCTTAGAGGGACCCTAATTGAACACCACGGTAGAGTGTTGGAGTTGCCTTTCTTGGTCTTCTGGCAGATTTTGTATTTTTGTCATAGGGGTGTACTGAGGGGGTCGCTTCTCTATGAGCGCTTACCACAAGACCACTATAGTATCTAAGAGAGACAATTTCGGAAGTCTTAACATAAGGTCTAATTATTGGAGTTTTTATGATACTACGCTCGTTTAATTCTGTCCAGTAACCTACTTCCGTCTAATTAATTAGCCGAAGCGTTTTTTTGTGCGACGGGTTGCTGTCATCTTGGTCGTCCAGTCTTTTGTGTTTCCCGAAATCATGGTAGTCTCTTTTGCTTACCAAGCCAGCAGATTAGAATCCCCCAGAAACCGAATTTGAGGTGGAAACGAATTTGCGGGTGGCCGTGGTTTGTTACGGACTCAAGGTTGGTTCTAATGGTTAGAGAAATGTGGTAGGACGTTGCAGTTGCGTCTCCTAAGTAAGGTGCTTTGCCTATTCTTTTTGTTCAACTCTGGGCCGAGTTTGCGGTGTTTTCCCTTCACTAAACCGAGAAGGGGAATTCCAACGTCCTAGCACATTTCTCTTCTATTTAAGTACTTAACGGTAATCCGGTTGCCAAGAAGTATCACTAACGCAGAAAATTTGGAGCTACTACTTCTTGGCAACCGGATTTGATTTCTTTTTGCTCATGACAAGTATGATAGATCCCCTCCTCCTTCCTACCCCATACCCGGTTAAAATGACACCGCTATCCTGCCAGGACAGCCAACTAAGGGCGCAGCAAGCGGCGGACCGCTCCACAGTACGCGATACTTTCTTCTATGCTTCCGACGATCGTGATACCCAACTGGGAGGCCTCTACACCTCGCCCGGTATCACCAACGACAATTTCCATTCCATGGTGGAGATAGTCTGTCAGTTCAGTGACACCTTCGAGCTACGCGACGATAACGGGCAGTTTGTTGCAAGAGATGACGAACAGCTTCGGCCGGGCAATTACTATATTGTCACTAATGGTAGGTCTCTTCTATCCCTTAGTCCGTCACTGCGCATAAGAGATCGGTGGAATATGTCTCAGTTTGAAATGGCAAGGAATATATTTCTGGTTAAGGAAGAATACTTTCCGAATGCCATTAATATAGTTCAGATTAAGGAATAAGACCTCCCAGATCCAGTCATTTTCCTAACCAGATCTCTTGTGCGCAGCACCTGACGGTCTATGGGATACTTCTATCATTAGCAACTACTCACTCCGAACAGGTTCCACCGCGCTCACAGAGGAAGTCCCGCTACTTCGTACGAGTTCAAAGCTGTCTGGAACCCGCACTGGATCGTTCCATGAAGCAGTGCGTCACCGAGACGGAGGGTGCGTTTTAACTGGTAGGCCCATTTTCCTGGGTAGGTGGGTTGCCATGCAAATCGCCCATATCTTTCCCTTGGCATACGAGGGGCACTGGAATCATTATAACTACCATAATTTGACTACCATTCCGCCCGACCGTGAGTCTGACGGAACGATCAACTCTGTCCAAAATGGGATTGTACTCTCCAGCGAAATGTTCGAACACTTTAATAACTATCTTGTGGCAATTAATCCCTACGTATGGAAGGTGAAATCTTGAAGCTTTCGTGGCTAATGATTGTGTAGGACGAGTACAAGATTGTCTGTTTCGGACCTGAAACCATTTACTCTAAACCCCTTACCCACGTCGATCCGCTGTTACGCCAGAATATAGGTTGGCCGCCCGATGAACTTCTATACTGGCATTTTCGCCAGGCCGTCCTCACCAACATGAAAGGAGTTGGGGAGCCTTGTTTTGAGAATTATTTCCCGCCTGGCTCGGACATTATGGGTGAGATTATGAGCGGTCCAAAGGCTGCAGAGAGAATGGAGTTTGAGCTATTCGGCCGTCTTAATGCCTTTGCGAGTTGCGGTTGAAGAAAGGTTAGGACACATCCCCATTCATAAATTCCGCCAAAATCCGAGCGAGCTGTGAGATGTGATGTTAAACAATACCGTATTAACGAGAACCCCTTTAGAATGCCATGCGCTTAGCAGTCAATCCCTTCGGATACTATCCACCGGGAAATATAATTCATAGTGTCTGTTGAGTAGAAAAATTCGTCCGTATTCCGCACAGGTCCTTTATTACTCGATTCCTTGTCTTTTCTTATTGTGATTCTAGCTAGCACTTGGAAAAGCTGATCTAGAGATTGAGAGTAAACCTTGTGTCCAAGGAGTACCGACTAAAGGCCAACGAATAAAGTGCACAAGAGACAAATAAATAGTTTCCCAAGGCCCGAGCGGCATTAAAGAATATAAGGAAGATATACACCGGTCTTAGCTCAAGCTCAGCGAAGAGAGAAATTTAAACAAAGATAGTAGTAGTCATTATGATATTTCTCAGGATCGCACTGACTCCAACAGCTTCCTCGAGTGAGACCTGATGACGATAGGCTGTTGGCTTCACTTCCACTCATTTTTTTCCCGCTAAATCCTATTCATTAATTTAAGTACAGGGCGGAGGTCAATGACAAGAATAAGGTAAGTGGGATTCGATACTGGGGCAACCACATTCATTCTGTGTGCTTTGGACGATATATGTAATTAGAACTAGGGTTTCGAGAATTGAGGGAGCGGGCGACGAGGATTTATCCCTGTGGATACTCTCGATACTGATGATCGTAGGTTCCAACACGAAAAACGGTGAGGCAATAGCACTTCCTTACCACTACCACCGACCCAAAGAACCACCAGGCATATGCCACAGGCAGCAAAAAAGAAGCAAGCATATATTCAATCTACCATCCCAGCCCTCAGTCCTACAACAAACCCCATCCCTCCTCTACTTCCCATCAAAAACCACCCCCTTATAGTACCTCAATTCCTCGATGCTCTCCAATATATCCATCCTCGCCTCATGCCGCAACTTCTTCACCGGTGCCTTCGCATACACTTCATCCGAGCACCACATCCTCACCGCCTCCTTCACCGTCGAAACATCCATAATTCTGTAATGCAGGTGTTCTACAACAGAAGGGTAATAGCGTGCCAGGAAAACACGGTCTGAATGCACCGAATTTCCGGCCAGGAAGGCGACGCCCCTGTCCGGGGCCCATTTCTTAATGTACGCGAGGAGCCCCTCTGTAGCTTGGGCGACAGTTACGGTTGATTCTAGAACGCGGGCTATGAGGCCTGTCTGTCGCCGGGGGGGAGGGGAATGTTAGCTAGGCGAGGGGGAGGGAGAGGAGGAGGGTTACAGAAGAGTGTGTTCTCTGACACCAATCATCCATCCTGTCCAAAACCTCCTTTTCATAATGAATAACCGTCTCGTACCCCTCCTCATCCAGAAGGTTCAGTTCGTAATCAGTGATATAGCAGCATATTTGCAAGATGACATCCTCGCTAGGATTTAGTCCTGTCATCTAGCAAACAGGCAAACCCAATCAAAAAAAAGGGGGGTGAAAAATTAGCATCAACGACAAATTCTCTCGCTCCTCCCTTTCCCCCTCCACATACCTCACAATCAACCCACACAAGTGGTGTGGAAGCCTTTGGCGCCATTCTCTCCGGACTTTCCCCCGCTTCTTTTGTCGCGCCTTCTCTGCCGTGGCAGCTATACTCGCTGTTCCTAAATGTTGGTGGTGGAGGAGATTGCAAAGTGACGTTCCCACCCGAGACTTGGCGTTCTGTTATTAGTTATCGATAAGCGAGGTAATCTACGGTAGCTTGTGAGGTAGGCTAACTTTCTTCAGCTAGTGTAGCACCCCTGCGTAATAGGTGGGATTTGTAGAAGCGTTGGTGGTGGATGCACCTGGGGTAAGTGTGGTCAGGGATTGTCACTCGGTGGTTTAACTTGTAAACCTTTTTTCCTCTTTTCCCCCCCTCCTCTTAACCGCTACTGGTACGCGGCTCCCGTGAATAACAGCGTGGTGCTCGCTGCTCTGATACATGCTCCGAATCCCTATGTGCAACCTAATCCTCTCCTGAGCTACCTGCACAGAGGAGGTAGGTGCAGCCGCAAACAACAGCGCATGCCCCAAGCCCGGAAGCGCACCCTCCCCTATTTGTGCTACGGGAGCCTCAACTTACGGGCAAAAGCGCAGGATTTGAAACCGAGCTCTCGAGTTTGATGCCTGGGTGTCAACTCATGAGTTGAAAAGAGTTCCTCATGCGAAACCACACATGGCTCGCATGTTGCATGTATGTGGTGGGGTTATCGGGATATAAGCAAAAGGTATTTGACATGATGAGTAGAACAGTTGCGGGTCGCTGTATGGGCGATCGATGCACAATCAATTCTGTGAACAAAAACCATTGCTTGCTATTGGTTTCGAGTCCGTATCGGAAGGAGTTTACAATGTGAAGTATTGGGAAAGCAATATCTCAAATCTCCACTGCCTGCCCAGACAAAATGCCTTCCGACACCTCTCAACCATAAATACGCTACTGGCCATGTCACCCCACCACTATAAGTGCAGAAACCATTGCGTCAGGTACGCTAACATCTATCCCCTGCACTTCTGGACGTATAGAGTACCGTAAAAACCCTTGAAATCCGCCATCAGATTATTAGCCATGATCGGCGCGTTCGCCCGGGATAGGTTTAGCCCGGTAAGTTAATGGAATTGCGAATATCGGTTAGCGAAGTCCAAGTTGTCCAGTGGGCCAGTCTTCTACTGTGTTGGGAACATACTAATCCCCCTCCGGATGTCTTGACTCAGAATCCGAAGATCAGAGAGCTGCCTGAGATGGCGGATTTCATGAGATTTTACGGTACTATATTTACTAGTTCTAGAATAATATATTTCGATAGATTATACAAGCTCTATTTACCCACAAGAGGGGGGCGAGGGTCTATATCCACCACCTCATGCTCGCTTTTTGCTCTTCTTCTCGGACTTATTTCCCCCAGGTTTATATCCCCTAGCTTTACCCGCTTTACCCTTCTTCTCTTCAACAACAGGCTCCTCCTCCTCCTCCTCCTCCTCCCCTCCCTCAATTTTCTCCTCATCGACCTCCTCATACAACTCCTTCAACGCAGGTATGAACGTTCCGAACCTTTTCACATCTCCAAGCCTAACCCTGCAAAGATCAAACGCTACAAGTACCTCCGGTCCGTTCTCCTCCGCAGCACTCAGGATCGGCAGCTTCGGGTACCGTTGACTGAAATGCGTGAGAATGATGTTCTTTGCACCCATCTCCTTTCCGGCATTGATAGCTTCGCTAGTGGTAGAGTGTTTCTTGGCAATTGCTTCTGGAAGAAGTTCGTCGTCGAATGTTGCTTCATGGAGGAGAACTGTTGAGTTCTGGCCGATTTCAACGAAGCCTTTGGTAGGGCGAGTATCCCCCGAGTAGGCAATCTTAAAGCCATTGTTCCAGGTCCAGGAAGTAGTGAAAGAGCTCATGCAGTGAACTGCTCGAGAGGTTTGGATTGAGGCCAGGGACAGGGAATCAAGAACTTCAGGAAGATGGGCGGTAGAATAGTCAGGGTTATCCAGGTTTTTCCGGAGGAGATCTTCGCAACTAATGAATCGGATTTTAGAGAAGCCAAACTCCTCTACATCCGCATATTCTCGGAGCCAGGCAAGGAATTTCCAGGGTGCCACAACGTTCATTAACTGATTAGTTTCGGAGTTGACCGGTGAGTAAACTTCATTGTACCACGCTTTTAAGACTGCTGCGGAGCCAAGGTGATGGTCAGCATGGAGATGGGAAATATAAAGTCCTTTTAGCCCTCTTAGCGCTGCCTTAAGCTCTGTAGGGTTGTATAGTCTGCGGAGTTGCCCCAAGGTATTTTCCCCTGCGTCCAACAAAATACTTCCGGCACCAGGAACCTTAACGAGGGTCGCAGAAACGTTGCGGTATTTGCTTGGCAGCGCCGAGCCAGTACCTAAGGTAATAACCTCTACATCTTTCCATGGGGAATCATCTCCGGGATTCTTGACATTGCCTTCGTGAGCTATCCTCGCTAACTCAACGTACGCAGGCTCTGTCTGCTGTAAGATAGCCTCCCTGCTGAAAGGAAGTTCAACGGCCTTGGCGTTGAATTCCCACCTTGGCTCAATCCCGAAGATCATTCCAGGCCTCGCAGGTTCCATGAATTCGTCCACCTGGGAGGGTGCTTGGTCACTGAAATACGGTAGGGGAAAGAATTTATCATCTAGCAAATTCAACTTTGTCGATGACTTTGCGCCCCCCTTGAAAGTTATTGCATTGGGGCAGACATCTGGAGCACTAATAATGTGTTTAGAATGTCCCATTTGCTTCATGAAGGACCGAAGTCTCTTATCGGCAGAAACTCCACTTCCGAGAATCCAGAAAAAACACCCAACTTCAGCCCTAACCTTCTCAGTGTTTTTCCACTCCTCTCTTGCAAGGAAGTCTTTGACATAGCCCGTGTCCGGCAAGTCACAAACGGCGACACCGGTTCCAGGCTTCGTAGGCTCCATCACATCGGCAGGTTGTACGACGTTTCCGTTAGGAGTTGTGATTGCTTCCCCTGCTGTTAACCGACTGAAGTCTGGCCCAGGAATGACACCTAACTCCCTAGCCTTACCAGGAAGAAATTTGCCGCGCTGAGGATGTAGTGTCACGATATAGGATAGAGCAATGAGTGTGGGGCGTGACCGCGGGAGTGAGTGAACGGTTGACGCTGGCCAAGGTGCCCTGGTCTTTCCCAATGGCGGGAGGGTTGTTGAGAGGTTTGGGTCTCGTTCTGGAATCATCTTTGATCGTTTTGACGGGCTAGAGCTCCTGCTTCTGCTCATTTCAGGACTTGGTCGCGTGGGTAACGATCCGACGAGAGTATCAGCGGGAGGTCCTGGAGCGTCAAGTGGATCTCCTTCAATCATTGTGTCCATACTCCAGTCAGAACAAAACATTTGCTCTACAACACCGCGGAGAATTGTTCCTCGTTGTTTTTCGAGGCTAGCGAAATCATCAAACGAGCGCTTCCTGGTAGCCCTAACATCAACCTTCTCCACTGCCGATGGGCTCCCCGCCCCAATCTCTTCCGTCGAATTCTTGAGGTCCTCCTCCGAGTAAATATGCATAGCATGAACAATCAGATTTTCATCCCTGAAATATGGTGCCCCGATAGCCTGCTCCTTCCTACCCTCAGCGCTCTCAACCACTGGAACCTCGCGCAGCCTCAGGTTCATCGCTCTCCTAAAAACAAACGGCCGTGTGGTAGCAAGTGTATGCAGTAGATTCTCCCCACCGTGTATCGTAACCCCTTTTCGCTCCAGAGGTTTTTTCTTCCTTGCTATTCCCTGGGGGTTGCCGAGACTATCGGAATTTTTTGCGGCATCCTGATCTCCCATAGTCAATATAAGGCCAACCAACCCACCCGTAGTCTGCCATTCCGTACGGCCAGAGAGAAATATATCGGATATCTTGGTAAGCCTTATCGTCCGCTCAACAAACGCCCGCTGAGATCCTTCCCCGATATGACCGAAAAGGTAGCGCTTGCTATCGAAGTGGAGTAGGACGCATGTTCCGGGAGTATCGGAGGTGGGCGTGGTTACAACTGTGCATTGGACCTTCATTTTTAAGAACGAAGAGTGGGAGAAGGACCGGTGGAGAAGGGAATGTTGTAGAGGGATTGGAGTCCTCCGGAAGAGAATTGAATGAAGGAGAGCCAATGCTGAAGATTTTCCCACGACCCTAGGGTAGTAGACGGGGTCATGCAATAGTTTTTATAGTCGGTAGTTGGGTACCGGTATTAGACAGTGGGGAGTCTCGCAGTTGGAGGGGGTTGTCGGGCGTTGACATGTTACTGCAGGTCGCAGATATCATAATTATTTTTTTCAGGTGGATGACAAGCTTCAACACTAGCACAGGTACCGTAGGGGTCCGGTTGCCATATCCAGAATCCCGGTAAAAAAAGACAACTTGGGGGAATTATGTGGACTGCCCTCCGGATATTTGGGTCTTAACATTTCAATCATCAAAATTGACTTAAAACATCGGCAACTTGCGATATCGTAAATTGTAAGATATTGAGTTTCGGACGATTGCTCATTAATGGAGTCATTTAGCACCTATTTCTTTTCACTCAAAAAAACCAAACTCTGATTCTTGGGGCGCACGGACACAATATGGATGGGGTAGGCGAAACTTGGGATTTTCAAATAAAAAAATAGGTGTTAAATGACTACCAGTACTCGCATCTGACTCAATATCCTTGTGAGGCTGAAAACGTGCAAGTCTTGGCAAAACTGGTGAATACCGTAAAATCTCGAAGAATTGGGCTGGCTTGGCAGTGTATCTTAACAGAATTCATACAAAACACCACCAATATGTCGATCCATTACCATTTTAGTGGTGTTTTGTATGGCTGAGCCGCACTGCCAAGCCAGCCCAATTTATCGAGATTTTACGGTAGTCACCTTCAGACCTGACTGATCCACATCCACCTGATCCATATCTTACTGTTACAAATAGTGACTAAGCAAGGCAGGTTTCCCATAACTAATACTTATTAGTCATAGGTATTTACTTTTCACACTATGATGTCACTTGACTCATAGTATTTTACATAACTAGGGGGTAAGGATTGTTCTATTATAATTAATTGTTTATTTATAACTTACAATTGTAAAATCAAATAATATAATGTACTGATTTTTGCACATAACACATATTAGAAGTCATGGGTCCTACACAGGTGACAATATTATCACATATGACCTGTCTTATAATATGTTTTAATTAAAGGTAAAGGTCTTCTATACTATCCATTTTGATGTCTTATCCCTCCAGTATCACCTATTCCTTCATACCAAATGTTTTTAGGTAATTACGACCCAATTAGAGAACCTAGTTGTAATTTAACGAGCGTAACATAGTTAAATCCACAATAATATTATAACTCTCAATAGTTATATAATTACTCAAACTAAATAACATTAAGTTCATCGGCAAAAATAATAGCTTCCATTCTGAGCGTCCAGTGCATCAGACGCACAGGATGGCAGAACGCAAATCGCAAATCAGGACGCAACCACCCTACCACACTAAGCACCAGACGCAACCAAACGCAGCACCTAAGACTCTAGTAAGTGGAGCCTTACATGGCCGTATTGTGCTGGCTAATTCATTTATTTTAGATTTTTTCTTTAAGCAGGAAAGGGGCAGGAAGTGTAATAAGGCCACAGTGGAGAGAAGAGGGTTGAAAGAGTGGATGATGAGCCTAAGGTTAATGGACAAGAGGGGGGGACTAGGACATGTGTGGCGAAGATGATGAAAGTGCTGTCAACTTGTCAGAACTACTAACTCTGAGTCGGAGCATCTTGGTCTAGTATAGATGGATGCAGAAGAGTTTTAAGTACCTCTTAGAGCAGGTGAAGAGCCGCAATGGCCTATTCATGAATCTCATCAGGCTCCCAAGAGGCGTTCGTAATTTCACCGATCGAAATAATTTCCAAAAAGTCCAATTAAAGTCCCCCCCAACTTAACAACTCAATCCTCCACTGGGGCAATTACCCCGACACCTCCGCTCATGACCCAAATAACCCCACTCGACACATTTTCCATCGCTCCCAAACCGGCATTCACCAAGGCCATTAAACCCCTCGCATTCGTATCAGATCCAAGAGGCATAACAGATCTCACGTTGCACCTTTTTGCAATCTCCACAGATCCGGTATTCAATCCTGCCCCACCAGGCTTTGTTGAACGTATGGCGGGCCCAGCAAGACCAGGGGCTAGAGCTTTCGGTGTTCCCTCCAGGTGGATGCCTGGCCACAGGACAGGCTTCGCTCTGCAATGGAGGAGGTGGAGAACAGGTTTGCATGGCGGCCTCTCTTCTTGGCTGAGGTGGGAGGACCTTTTTGCCCGCTTTTGCTTTCGAGCGGCAACGGCCATGATGTGTACTTTGTTAGATAGTAGCTGACTAGGAATTCGCCGTTTACTTCTATGTTCAGAGAGTGTTTTTGTGTGAATTTGTAGGAGCAAGCCGTTAAATTGAAGAGTTTATTTTGGAAATGGAGGGAGTATATCACATTCCCGGAAATGATTAATTGAAAGTACGTTTCAAGATTTCCCATGAGCGCCAGGATCCCGCAATATCCGCTGTTTTCAAGATCCCAGCGTGGTTCCCGAACTTTGTTTGCGAGGTTTACAAGACGGCTTTCTGAGCCTGAGCCTCGTATTAAGCTTCACCCCCTTCTGCTTTCTCCACAAGTTTATCCTTTGAATAGTGTTTGTAGCATAGCATACTAGCGATTTTCTGCCACCAACTGGCCGTTCCAAACACGGCTGCTCCAAAAGCGCAAGCAAATATACTCAAGTTACACAAAGAGGAACCAGCATAAGAGCACAGCTTCAACTGCCTAGCCCCTGCATACAGGCAACGACAGCTTAACCACAGGTGCGCTAGCCAGTTCTATAACTTGATTCGAACCGCAGTTCAACATGCCATAACCCGGCGCCAATTCCAAACAAACCCAAACAATACCATACAGAAAAAAAGAGAGAGAAGCAATTCATAGCACTTTCACTCACCCCTCTAATTCACCGGCAAATGGAAATATATGACATAATGGGTCCCCTGATCCCCCAGCCTGTATTACGACATCCGCAGGATTGGAGTTGAAAGACTCCTCCCGGATTTTCGCACACCGTCTGGAGGTGTTTACCCATGCTATTGGCGTGTTGCCGTTCGGCGGCACTTTCACAGCTTCTGCCCGAGAGTCTTGTATTATAGTCTCTGAATATCTGCCATAGCCTATTTTCTTGCTGGATTCTCTACTGGTATGTTTCGTACTATGAAATTGATCGCGAGGTGGATGAAACCGATACGTGACATGAAAAACCTCGGTGCCAGGATCCTCCACCCTTAATACTAACGGCAATATTGCCGGTATCCCGCTGGTATCCGCTAAATACGTTCCATTACTATGATATCCATCAACTTAAGTCCTATCACTTATGGAAACCGGTCTTGCATTATGTTGTGGGTACGGTCTTTATATAGTTGTTAGCAATCGCCTCAAGAATCCTGGCACTATCACACTATGCCCGTACACCACAATTTTCTATTTAAAAAAAACACTATATACAGTTTATCTATCTTTGGGGGGAGGGGAGGAGGGAAAGGATAAATAACTATACAAGAAAAAAAATACTTGTAAAAATTTACAGAAAGAGATGAATTAAAGATGTGGGTGCGAAGCCTGCAAGCTATCGACTTGATCTTCCCACAATAATAGAAGTTTCGCCTCACGAACCAATCTCTACAGAACATTGTGAACAGAAACTCATAAATTCTCACTCGGCCGTGAGAGGGAATATACAAAAAGAAGCAGGAGGGTATGACATATATCTGCATTACCATCACATGGGATTCACCCGGTCGGTAGGGAGTGATGTCCACTGCATTATAGAGAGTAATATACCTGGAAAAGGAAGAGGCGACGGTTATTTCCAGGAGGCGGTACAGTAACTCCTAGTCCTTAAACCGTACCGGGGGTTACCGCTTTGAACGACTGTAGCAGGGCTGCCACCTCCACATAGCCATGCTGGGAAGCGACCGAGAGGGGTGTTCGGCCCCATTTATCTGGTTTGTCGGGGTTGACCTCTTCCCACCCAAGTAGCATTTTCACTGCTCCCTCTTGCCCGCTCTTAGCGGCAAGCAAGAGCGGTGTTTTGCCCCATTCATCTGGCTTGTCGGGGTTAACCTCTTCCCGTCCAAGTAGTATTTTTACTACGCCCTCTTCCCCGGCCTTAGCGGCACGCAAGAGCGGTGTTTGGCCGAAATTATCTGGCTTGTCCGGGTTGACCTCTCCCCGTCCCAGTAGTATTTTCACCACCCCCTCATGCCCACAACCAGTGGCAAGGGAGAGTGGCGTTTGGCCGTGGCTATATGGCCTGTCGGGGTTGACCTCTTCCCGCCCGAGTATAGTAGCATTTTCGCCACTCCCTCATGCCCACTCTGAGCTGCAAGCAAGAGCGGTGTTTTGCCCCATTCATCTGGCTTGTCGGGGTTTACCTCTTCCAGCCCGAGTAGCATTCCCACCACTCCCTCATACCCATTCTCAGCGGCAAACAAGAGCGGTGTTCGGCCGTCATTGCCTGGCTTATCAGGGTTAACCCCGTCCAGCCCGAGTAGCACTCCCACCACTCCCTCATGCCCATTCTCAGTGGCAAACAAGAGCGGTGTTCGGCCGCCATTGTCTGGCTTGTCGGGGTTGACCCCTTCCTGCCCGAGTAATATCTTTACCACTTCCTCATGTCCATTCCGGGCAGCCCATGCAAGCGGTCCGCAGCCCAAAAAATCGACTTCGTTGATATCATAACATCCCATCTCTATTAAACCAGCTACAACCTCAACAATTCCGAAGAACCAGGCGCAGTGTAGCCCACTGAACCGATAGAGAGTATTGAAATCCGAGGAATAAAAATGGTTTACTTCCGCTAAAAGTAATCTGGTCGATATCTGACCATAATCCTCTTTTAATACATTTAGCGCAAGCGATCTCCCGCAGTCCGAGAGCTCTCTTTTTGCATGCACCCCCCAGAATACTGAACAATATTCTAGAAAGGGTGTGTTCTGGGTATCAGGGGAAGGATCAGTCGAAAGGGCTTTGGCCCGTCGGGAACCCAGATAGGTCAAGCAGATTTCGGCCATCGCTGAGTGAGGTTTAGTGAATATATCGGGATGAGCGGAAAGATGCTCCTGTAGAGTAAAGCGGATCAATCGCACCGTTGATTCCTCCTTATCCACAGTGATAAGTCCTTGACAACAGTTTACCAATGTCGACATAGAAGGGATGTTGCCAACATCGAAATCCGTGGAGCCTAGCTCGACTGCCAGGGCGTGGCAGAGCTCATCCGCTCGCAATGGCCGTTCCGCATGGTTGATCCACATCAAAGTTGCCATCCCAAGTCTCGATTTGTCTCCACTTTGCGCCTTTATCCGCTCGATTTTTGCACCATAAACATCTCCCAACTCCAACCCATTTGTCATTTTCCTTAGCTTTTCTCGTCTTCGGGAGATTGTCGATTCTTGTAAGATTGTGTCGATACTTAAGAAAACCAGCAGAAACCTAAATTCATATCTATTAGCAGATTGTGTGTGGCGCGAGATCCCTAATAGCATTCCCCCAACGTACATTTCTGACATCCTCTGAGGAATTTCTCCAGAATTTCTGCCTCTAGACTCTCATCCATGGCCTCTGGGGTTTCGTCCTCCTCAAGCCTAAGACGAAGGTATTCCATGATATCATTTTGGCTGGGCCCTACCGACACACTTATCACTCGTCCAGTAAGACGCTTTTCGATCTCAGCCCGAACGTGGGGCCTTCCAATGATGAATATCCGTGCACACGGGGATGTTTGGAGGATTTGCTATAGAGAATTAAGGAGCTTAACCCGATGCGCCGCCGCACATTCGTCCCAAGCGTCAATGCATACAAATGTGCGCAGCAAGGAGGTGACAGTCTGTAGCATCTTCACGATATCCGGGAGTCATGGTCCCCGTCCACCAATAGAATTCCTCTCCTCTTGAAAAGCCCGTGATATTTCCTCCGGAATCCTTTCCAGTCCACCAACAACCTGTCTTAGCAAGGAGCCCAGAATGCTGACCACTGACTGCTCCTTTCGCGCTGCGAAGTCTAGGTAGAAACACGTAACAGCTGCGTTCTGTCCCCTAGACTGATCGCATAGCCTATCCACTACCAGCGAACTGTCACCGCGATCTATTAGCATTGATTCCCTTTATTCTCTCCTCCTAGGATAATTCTCGTTACCTGATAAATGTTTTGCCGACTCCCGGACCTCCATAGCAAAACAAGACTACCTTATCACCTTCACCATCGCTACTCCAGTTATACCAATTTTTGAATTCTTCGGTATGCAAAAACCATTCTCCCACATTGTCGACGCGGCGCTCTTGGATGTCCCGATGTCGGAGCTTGGGCTCAAGGGGTGATAGCCAGGTCAGGAGTGGGGACCGATCGTCGGGAACGACATAGTTATTATGCACGTTTAAAGAGTTCGTATTATTGGAGAGGTTGGTGCTATTATCGACGGTATATTGAGACATCTCCCACTCTTTCTTACTTGTACTGTTATAGACGAGGAGTTATTAAGTATGATCTGTTGGTGGAATTCTAGGAGGCCGGGAAAAGCGGGGTTTTGGTAAGGGGAAGCGGGGGTGCGGGGGTCTTCCCTCATTGAAATAGGGTTGCACATACTCGCAGCGAGAGCCAGTGCTGAGATCATGGGCGCGACCAGGATCCGCCACAAATTCAACCACCATGATATATACGGTAGCCACAGTAGCGATTATTATTACAACTACAACTACTCGGGTAGAATGACCACTAATACCAAGACCTGTATAATTACGTCCCTCGCCCTGTCCAGGAGCATGTACTAGTAATAGAATACCTTTGATTCTGACTGCGGCATTAGCTTGAGTTGTTATAATATGATGGTTGAGCGTTGTGAAGAATTTCGATTGCCCCCCGTTGTCTCCGGACTTATTCTCGCTGCGAGTACAGTACTACCCTTCACATATCATCGCCGTATAGCCCAGGCAAGGGATACCTCCAAGGGGCTTTTAGATACCAGTCCCAGGAATTCTGGTGTCTAGGCTCTGCTTCATGGGAGGTAAGGTTAGGTGGTAGGATTCCAGAATCTGGTTCGATATGGCAATGGGGGGTTCTTTTTTTTGGTTGTTTTTTTTGGTAGCCTCAGACTACAAATATGATCTTGGTTTTAAAGACGACCGGTAAAACCTAGGCACTTCTCTACAACAAATACCGTGGGTGCCAATATCCTCTTAAAAATCTGGATCTAATTGTGTGATACTTTTGACCTCTTGGAATTGGAAGAAAGTTGTTATGTAGTGTTAAAACAAAATTTTAAACCAGCTGTGTAGTGCTTCGGTGTTTTGATAACTAGCCAGCGGGGGGGCAAGACTGCTCTAGCAAAGGCTTTGAGCTTCCGCCCAGAGATAGAAAATATCCCGAGTGTTTGCTACTCAGCTTTTCAATAGTTCTCACGAATGCATTCACCGAATGATATATCATGACGAAGACCACTCCCAACACACACAATCACTCAATGAACCGATTCGACCATAGAAAGTTAAATTTAGATTGCGACACTGTATGAACTAAAAGCGTAGTTCAATCTATCCACTAAATCACCCCTCAGATCCCTTTTTTCATACAATCCACCTACATCCCCCCAGCTCCAGATTGTGGTGCGCACATCTTCAGAGAAGAAAACTTCAACTTACCTAACCACGAAGTTCCCGGCCGCGGACGAAAGGCTCTCCTCCAACGCAGCGAACACATCCTCCGTCTCATCGCCCAACTGGCCCCTCGAGCTATGGCTATTAACCTCCTTAACGAAGGCGGCAAGGGTCCTGCTGATACCACTCTCGTGGAACACCTTCCCGACCGCAAGGTGAAAAGCCAAAGAGTCACCATCCGGCAACTCAATGCTCCTCATCCCCTCGCCGAAGACGAGCAGAGAGTTCGGCATCTTGAAAGAGATGAGGCCCCCGCAAGCCTTTTCAGCCTTGTACCTAGTATTGGGTCTGGTAGGGCTGTCAAAGATGCTATTGGTCGCAGTCTTGAGGTTGGCAGTCACAATTCCCCAGTTGTAGGAGATGAAGTCGCGGTGAGCGTTCGCCTCCAGGATCAGCGCGTTGCGCGGGTGGTTGAGGGAGGAGGCGCGCACGTGCGAGGGCGGGAGGCCAGTGAAGGTTTTGAAGTACTCTTGCAGGACCGGGTCAGTGAGGATCTGTAGGGGGATGATGTGCGCCAAGTCGAGGGTCACGACTGTTTGCGCGGTATCAGGAATGTACGGTCTGTCTTTGTCGTATGCGCCTGTCAATGGACAGCGGTACCCGTCGCGGATGAGACAGCGGTTCTTTTGCCTTATGAGCTGGCCAAGCTCAGGCGGGGTGAGATCGGGGAAGTGGCGCTTATTGTTCACTAGGATTGCGGGTCAAGTCAGTGCTTGGATTCTTTTTGGTTGGGGATGGAGGGGGTTTACATGGAAGCAGGAACCCATCTAGCCATCCACGGCAATAGTCCTCGAACTTGGCTGGGAACTCTGGCTTGAGACAAAGGCTTCTGAAGTAGTCTGGTATCCCACAGGCCTGTAGGTTTTCCATATTCGTGATGGACTTTGGGCCAAAGATGTGGTGTAGCATATGCTGGGCGACAGAGCCAGAATCCGGCGCGTACGCAAGAAGGGCGTCGCAGAGGGTGACCTGACAAATCTTATACCTTAAGCTGGTTTGGGTAGAAAGAGGGAAGCACGGAAGGTCTGCCCCAGGGTGTTTCTTGCAATATTCCTCGTAGAAGGTTGAGAGGAACATATTCGCCCAAGAGACTAGGACATTTCCCAAAGCCCGCTGGGGGATAGTCTTTCTTGCAGGGGTCATTTTGCGTTTTCCCTTCCTGAGATGTTCCAGCAGAGTGAGCTTCCTCGTGTTGTGGAGGAAAGGGATTTAGTTGGTCACAAGAAGGGAGAATTTTAGCATTTGAATCGGATCTATGAGATTGGGGTTCAACCAAGAGTTGCCCTTGTTTTTCAAACCTAGAATATCAGTTTAGATGGTATGGCTGGTTGGGGTTCTGGTAACTTGGTTCAACCCTTCTGTTTCCCCCGTCGAGTGCTATCCTGTGATGGTGCCCGCTCGGGATCTCCCGCCTTGGCAACACCAGTCACATGTCTGGGGCGTGGGAATTATTGCAGATCGCATCCCCTGCGCAAGTTTCCACAAAGCCCGAATACCGTAACCTCACAACAAAACCACCTTCAACCGACCCCCAGTAATCACACCAATGGCTCCCCCACCGAACGGCGCTCTTAAAAATGTGGAAGGTAATTCCTCCTAGTCGCCGGCTATTTCTTTCACCGCTCACGTCACACTCCAGAGAATCTTCGTGCTGTGATTGAGACACTCTATGAGATCTCAGTAGGGGTTCACGAGTTCCAGGGTCCTGAGTCGGTAGATGTTATTGCCAACCTGATGTCGCCCCCCCATTCCTCTCCGTTTCACACAGTCGTCTAATATTGTTCCAGAAACAAGCTTTCCACTCAATACCAAACCCTCGATTCCGTGGCTGCCAAACCGGAGCTTGACGTCGCAGTACCTCGCGAAGTTATCCAGTACATCGAAGACGGTCGCAATCCCGATATCTACACGCGCGAGTTTATCGAGATCGTCGTCAAGCAGAATCAGTTCATGAAAGGCAAGATGGAGGCATACAGAGACTTCCGTGATGTACTGGCGGATCAGATCAAGGTTTCGTTCCCGGAATTAACGGAGAAGGTGGATGAGGTTATTGAAGGAACAGGGGGACGGAAGAAAAAGGAGGAAAGCCAGAATGGTGGCAGTTCTTAGCTATCATAGCCGTGGGAAATCCCATCGTTCTTTTTTTTCTTTCTTTCTTTCTTTCTTTCTTTCTTTTGCTTCATTCTTTTTCTTTAAGCTATAGCAGGCGTTATGGTATTGTTAGCGATTACAAGGGCTGAGAACTTGAAGGAGAGCGTTTCGGTTTCATTCTTATTCAATACCTAATGCGATTGATACTGGGTATTTCTGGATAGCTCTAGGTGGCATAAGCCGCTTCTCTTGCCATGAAAGAAAATGCTGCCTTTCCGAGAAAGAAAGAAAACCAAAAAAAAAATGGGCCCTGCTCTGGTTTCCTTATACCGCAGCGAGAACCAGTGACGTTTGGGCTGATCTTTCCCCGTGACTCTACGACACGGTTAGGTGCTTGCAGCCGCAGAGCAACTCCGCATCTCAAATAGCAATGCCGGTACCATACGTATTGACCATCATTTCAGAAATATCTCCCGATGCTATAACGCCGATACCCTTGGCATAAACCAAAGTCGGGACCATCGATAATACATGGTATGGAGCCCGGATCCGACAGTACCTACATTCGTATACCGGCTGAATGGAGCCGACAAACGCATTGGCAGCAGTAAATAAAAGAACGCAAGTGTCACTTCGAATATCACCAGACCCGTGTAGGCTAAAGACTGCAAGGTTGGTACGACACTGCTATTAAAACTAGAGCGATCTTTTCCTATATAGCGAGCCCCAGGAACAGCGAGCGCTCATCACCTATCTGTTGTGTTTAGTAAGTTGTGTGGCTTTGGGCCTACCATAGTTTAACGGTTGGTCACTGCTCGTTCAGGGTACTCGCTCTATAGGGAAACATCGCACCTAGTTTTGTCCATCCAATCATATGGGCAAAATGAGTTGATGCTCTTGTATCAAGGTGTAACTTTATGTACTCGAGTATATACAGAGTAATGTGCAGTACGGTGGTTAAGGTTCATGAATTATCATCCAGGCCATCGTTGCCAAGGAAGCCGATCAGAGTGAGCTACCGGGGGCCAGAGTTGATGTCGCCTCGCGCCTGCAAAATTCCGTCAGCCGCATACGTACCGGGATGCTGTGTAGATCCACAACACCGGATCCAAGCTGCCACACAGCACCACCGTCTAAATCTCACAAACCGCAACTAAATAAGTTGAGCTGTCTATCAACCACCCGTCCGTATTATATCCAGCAGAAAAGTGCCATTACGATCGCCCCCATCGCAAACGACGGCAATGGGCCAACAGGCACAGAAACACAAGTCGGTTGAAAGAAGTAGAGGTAAGCTTAGTCTCATTTCGTCTTACACCGCAGTCGGCAACTTCCCTTTATTGTCCTCGCACCTTTCCATATGAACGAACGAGCAAAGCACTCCATACCCCACCCGCACCTTATTCACTATGATTTATGCCTGGATCTTGCTGTGGATATGAAACCGCGCAGGGCCACGATGGACAGGTGCTTGATGAGGTTTCTACTCAGGACCCAAATTCCCCACCCTCCCCCGCCCATACGGAGCCTATACTTGATTCATCCGTTGCTAACCCGCAGATTTACAGCACCCTCCTACTTCACGGCCGCCTTCCATCCAAGCAAGTCTCGCGAATACCGTGAGCATAGGCCCTCTAGCCACTCGAACAATGCTGTCATACGTTCGATAGCCTGGAACAATCTCGGGAATCGAATTGCCTGCGGGCTCAACACGAACCTCGTCCGCGTTTGGAATCCCGACAAACCCGAAGCCAAAAACAGCACCGAGCTCAAGGGTCATCTGAAAGACGTCGAGAAGGTTGTCTGGGACCCAATGCACCCGGATAAATTGGCAAGTTGCTGCAATGGCCAGGTCAAATTCTGGGACTACAGGAGTGAGTTTGATTCTCTCGTCTGGATAGTGCTTGACCGGGTTGCTGATAAGGACGGGTGATTCCAGTCAACAGATGCCTGGGAACCACGGTTACCACAGGTGATAATGTGAATCTGGCATATCATCCGGATAGCAAGGTGCTCGCTGTTGGTACAAAAGTTAGCTTATGTCATGCATCCCTTGTGTGCTCCTCTGGTATACTGACCGCCCGCAGGATGATAGAATCCACTTTATCGACCCACGCAATGCCAATACAATCCTCAAGACTCACAAAGAAGGCACCCAGAGCAATCAGGTGACGTTTTCCCATAACGGCGAATTTGTTCTCATCACAACTAGTCTGGGCAAGGTTGTCCTTCGCCACTGGCCCTCCCTCGAGGAGGTGCACAGCGTTGACGCACATCACTCTGCTGTCAATTGCTTGCAGCTTGACCCTCGCGGATCAACCCTAGCCATCGGTGGTAGTGATGCTGCTCTGAGTCTTTGGGACACCACGCATTGGATTTGCCTCAGGACCCTGACTAGAATGGATGCGCCCATCAAGAGCATGGGCTACTCTTTCGATGGTGCATACGTCTGTGCGAGTAGTGACGAGTCTACTAACATTGAAATTGTATGTGCTTTGAATCGCTCCCTAAGCATGCCTCAGCTGACGGGTGTTTTGTAGGCCCATTGTGATACTGGAGACTACGTTCACACCATACAAACAAATCATTCCATACCTAATATCGCCTGGCACCCTAACAAATATGTTTTGGCATATACTGGCGACCCGGTAGGCTTGAAGATTATGGGTATCAATGCTGTATAGTGGATGGGCGACCTCGGCCAGACCTTTTCCAAACCATCCGGGAATGCATTATTAATTTTTTTCTGTACTCTGCTTTCAATACCCGTGTTCGCAAAACCCGGCAAAATAATGTAATTCGGTGTCCTGTACCACACCTCATATTACCCATGTGGCCAAATTCTATGTCATGAACGCACTGTAAATCAATCAATGACATCCTCGTGAACCCTCGCTATATACAAAAGAGCCCCCGTTAAGAAAACACAAACTCCCATGATATTACCCCCAATTACGCCTCTAATCCCAATCACTATCATCATCATCACCACCCTCCGTATCCTTCCCCCCACCCCCACCAACCCCACCGGCATCCTCATCAACCTTCTCCCGCACCAAAACCCCACAGGCCAACAACCTCAGCTCGAGCATCTTCGTGCTAAACCCATCCGTATTCCCCAGCTCCGCAAAGCCCTCGATCCGATCAACGCTCTTCCCATCCACGAAAGCGATCACGCACGGCAGCACCCGAACCTTCAACCTCTCCACAAGGAAGGGCGCCTTCTCGACGTCGATGCTGGTGAATTTGGTGTCGAAGTGCTTCCGCGCCAGCGCCTCCAAGTGCGAGTCCATGATCTTGCAGCGGTTGAAGTCCTTGTGAAAGAAGTGCACCACGCTGAATTTGGATGTGGTCGTGTGTGCTAATACTTGGCGCTCATCCGTGACCGGGGTGTAGGCGCCGTGCGAGAGGGATTGCATTACGCGAGCGCGCTGGAGTCTGCCGGCAGATGGATGTTATTTGTTAGCATTGTGAGGGAGGGTGAGAGGGGGGGGAGGATGGTATCATACTCATCGTGTAGTTGCTGGATACGCTTCTCGCGGAAAGCGTCTAGGGCTGCGGTGTCGGATTCGAGTTCTTCTAGGAGGGTGTCTTCATCTTCGTCTTCGTCTTTTGGACGGGCTTTGTCTAGGACTTTGGCGACGGTGGGGTCGATGGTGGTCATGTTCCTACAATATATTATTATGTCTTTTGGGGAGTGGAGGGGGGGGACTGTCGAATTGCTAGCGGATTACTCGTACATACATCGCGGGGCGGGAATACCGCAGCTGAGTGACCCCCCTCCTCTTCCAAGCTTCCTGGCCCACACCACAGCAAAAGCCCGTGCCCACGTGATCCATGCGAAACCCTTTAAACTCCTGTATGATACCCTACGGTATCACACACACCAACAACACCTACCCCACGGGCCTCAACGGAAAACAAAAAAGACACAATTGCAAAACCCCACCACCATCACAATATGGATTTCCCCCTCCCGCAAGTCCAATCCTCGCTAAAACCATACATCCAAACCCCCTCGGAGGCAACCTACATCCGCCAGGTGGTAACCCAACACCTGACCAACCTCTCCGTGGAAAAGCGCACAACCGGTGGTGTCGGGAGTCGCGACGAATTCCGGCGCTTCCTGGACTTCGAATTGGGTCGTGGAGGGGGAGGAGGTAATAGTAGGTGTGTCCGGAAAGAGTACCTAGAGGCGCTACGCGAAGAAGCAGAAGCTAGAAAGGCTCTGGAGGCGGAGGATGTCGAAACTGACCCTGACGACGACGACGACGACGACGACGACGACGGTGAGGGGGAGAAAGAGGAGAAAGGCAATGAATGGATGGGGGAATACACATCAACCCTATCTCTAACCCGCCAATTCGAAAGATTGGAGATCCTACAGATTTACCTGCGGACCTTTAATGATCCTGCTGTCCTGGAGGCGGAGGAGAAGCATAAGATTGTATTCAACGACCCGCCGCCGAATCCTCCGCCGGAATTGACAGCGGTTATTACGGCGCGGAATAGTGGCAATGGCCCCGCGTCGGGTGGTGGTGGTGGTGGCAGTGTCGGTAGTATAACGGAGGATTTGTCCACCCGTTTGCTGACGCTGGAAAAGAGGATATTGGCGACGCACGATTCCCTGAAGTGGGAGTCTGAGCGGCTCAGGGAGTTGCAGAGTGATGGGCAGGGAGGAGGGGGAGGGAGGAGGGGGGATAAGAAGGAGGCGTTCGCCCAGACTAGGGATGCGTTGATTACCTGGGTTGAGTCGCAATTGTCGCATACGGCGACTATTGATGGGCTTGATGCTTCTGCTGCTACTTTATCTGCGCCTACGGATGGTGGGGAAACCCTAGGGGTGGGGGGGGGGAAGGAGAAGACAAGCCTCGAAGGCATTCTCTCCGACATCAATGACTCCTACGAAGAATACCTCTCCGCCCGTCGCGAAGTAGTAGAAGTCCTCTCCGCCGTAACCCAGACTCTCACTCAACCCCCCACCCCCATCACCACCCCAACCTCCCATCACGACTCCAAATCCGCAACCGCAACTACAATTACAAAAACCCCACCCCTAACGCCACCCCTCCCCCCACCCCCGATCCTAAATGTCCTATCAGCTGTAGAGCAACTAATCCCACTCATAAACTCGCAAAAGGCCCTCCTCTCGCAAAAGACATTCTTCCTCTCTGCCCTCGCATCCCGCCAAAAATCCCTCCTCACCACGCTGGAGGAAAAGGCTGACGATAATGACTCCTTCACCATCGCCGCCGCCGGAGCACGAAGCAGCGGCAGCACCGCCAGCGTGCAATTGGCAAAGCGCATCGCGGACAAGGAGACGGTCAGAATGGAGAGGTTCGAGAAGGAGGCTGCAGGCTGTGTGCGCTCTGCAGGTGGGACTTTGGATGATGTGTATGCGCTGCTGGGTGAGGTTGAGGGGTTGGTGGTCCGGAAGAAGAAGGCGGAGAAGGAGGGGGAGACCAAGATTCCGGTTAGAAGGAAGGGGAAGAGGAGGATCCCTGAAGAGGAGATGGAGGTGGAGGTAGAGAAGGGCTTTTGGGGTGCGATCGCTGGGAACGTTGGAGTTATTGGGGATGGGATTTGATATGCTATTATTACCCGTTTTTTTTATAGACAGTTTGGTGGGAGGAGTGATCGTTTGTGTTGCATGAGCGTGGGGAATTCATGATACTGGGTGTTGATGCTATCGATTAATATAATTTAACTATTACACTTTCTTCTTCTCCACCCATATACATTATTTTATGCACTTTTATTATAGGCTCCCCGTTTACCCCCCCGGCACACAGTGGAGGGCCGCTTCCCGTGTTATCAGAGTCATAAAGGGGCTTCATAGTACCGGTAGTAATACCGTACAGCACCCTCGCTATTAGAGTATTTTTCGCACTGCATGTAATCTGGGGAAAAATAAAGAAAGCAACGCTATTCTCATGCATGCGCCAAATGGGGTCTGATAACCTTTTTTTCTCAATAATCGTATGAGAGACAGCAATCACAAGCAACGCATTGCTTTACATGACTAAACTTCAGCGGGATATCTTCATAAGAACCAGTGTTAGTCAAAACTCATAAAAGACATCTAGAGCACCTACCCAAACCAACCGACCCCAATCCAGGTACTAGCAAAGTAACTCCCCTCGAATAACAACCACATTAATCCCCACTCCCCGGCAAGCGCTTTGGCAACCAGCCCTACATTCCCACGAAACTCCCACGGTGAGAACACCCTCATCTTTACCACCCCAATATCAACGCCCTGCCGTAACAAAAAGCTCGCAGCAATTGTTCTCATAACGGCGCTCTCAAACACACTGGAAAGAGCCGTAGCAATGCCATCCGCAACATGAGAAGCGACCACATCTGCAGGGTGCAAGCTAAGCCTAGTGACTCGATGCTGTGTCGGTGGCGGCTCCCCATCCGGCATGTCTATGAGAGGTTGCTCCTCCTCTTCCGTCCACCCGGCCCCTCGTGGGAATGGCTGTGGCTCGTCAAGTTGTACAGTTGCTGTAAAGTGCTGGCGAGAACGGTCGCCCTCACTGGAAGTCTGCTCAATCATTATCGCGACCGTCTCATCCACTGGGGGTGGTGGGATGCGGATGTCCATGTCCCAGTGCCCTCCATCTAGCCCCTCGTCTAGGGCTCCAGCAATTGAAGCTGCGTCGGGATTGGTGGGGCGTGGGATGACCCGGCGGAGCTGGTTGAAGAAGAAGAATTGCAAAAAGCCGCATGAATACTGCTGGAAAAAGGACGAGAAGAAGTAGCTGTTCGCCGCTTGGGATGTTAAGAAACCAAGGGCCGAGAAGGACAGGATAGGTCCGGGATAACTTGGCAGAACTAGCGGAGATTGGGAGGAAAAGGGGACGAGCGAGCATAGGGATGGGAGGATTGAAGTTGGTGGGAGAAGGTGAAGGGATTGGAGAATCGCATGTTGGTATAAAGGATAAACTAAGAACCAGGATAATGTTGAAAAGCTAGCCGAGATTAGCTGTGCCCGCCAATCTGTGAAATCAAGAATGCATACCATCTATCCACAGCGTATAGTAGTTTTTTCCTCGGTTTATCCGTTTTTGGATCCCTAAACAGTGGTTTGGTACTCAAATACCGTAAGAGCTTTCCTTGTAAGTAGTCCCGGCCGACATTCAACAGCTGATAGCACAGATGCGCCGGCATGCCCGATAACAGCTCGAGGATGCCATTATTCCGCCATGTAAGCAGTAAAACATCTCGATATCCTAAGCCCTCGTATGTCCGATACGTCTTCTCAACTCAGCCTTCATTCCCTAGATTCTACTGACACCCCCGAAAACCCACATACCTGTAGTCTATTTCGGATTCCAATAAGCGGCCAGGTAGTTAAATAGGTAATGGTTAGATCTACTGCACCCACAAGCAATCCGACTTCATTTTCTTGAACAATTGCTTCTGAGAGTACCTGGTTTTGCTTGGTGTCTCGACGGCACACCCCAACTGTTGCTAGGACATCGTTTTGGGCCTTTATCAACCGTCGCTGCATTTCTTGAGATTGCTCACACGTTGAAGAGCCAGCCGAATCTACATCGGAGGTCGGCTGGGAGGGTTCAAAGGATAGCCTCCCTAACGCTCGAATATAGCTTCCATTCCTCATCCTGTAGATAAGGTGGGGTGGGGGTTATGCTAATAAACGAGCTGCCATCAGTTACTGAAACAAGGTCTCGAGGCTTGAATTGATACCTACAGCGGCAAAACCGAAGCTAGTACGATACAGTACTTGGGGAACGACGGTATTTGAACGGTGGGGTTGTGAGGGATATTTTTGACGGCTGGGGAGCCAATAAATAGTCGGTAATCCGAGAGTTAAGATCGGGGAGTCTTGACATATCATACAGTACTAAGATAGAGGAGGCTCTTGACCACGTGATGCCCCACCCAAAACCCCAGCTCCCCTGACATCAACTTTCTTCTAGACAACCCGAATTCTAGAACTTGATCTAGAGAAACCTTCCACTTCCAATCTCCCCAACCCTCTCAACCATACTCCACCCTTAATATCCCTCCCCCAGCACTGACAATAACGAATCCCTCTGACTTGGGTTTATGTTAATTTTTTCTTTTCTTTTACTTTGTCCGCACAAATCCTTAACACCACAGCTCAAAGGTTCTCCCCTGCACACAATCTTGCAGTATGTGGACAGACCGAACGCCCACTGTTGGGCAAACCCCAAGCACCCCCCCTAGACACCCTCAGCTATCGCGAGGAAATAGTTTAGAGGAACAAGTCAGAGGAATGATAATTAGTGGTTCGCCCGGCTATCGCCAAAACAGCCAGGGTCTCTCATTAGAGCGCCTCCCACCGCCAATGCCGTTTACTCCCCACCCCCAGGATCAGCTTTACCAGAAACAAGATTACAGCGTTCCGCTTCCGTCAGGAAGTCCTGGGTTTAATTCTCAGCTTTTACCAATCAATCCTTCCCCTCATGTACCTGGTAGGCATCTCTCATTTTCCCTCAATCGCTCTTTTCGCGACTTCTCAAATGTTCTTCTACTCACCTCAATGGTCGAACTTTCTAGGTCCTCAAGCACCGGGCTCGCAGTTTGGAGCACCACTTCCGCCAGTCCGTTCGACGCACTTGTCGCCATCTCGCGCACCACCCCTCACCCTTAGAGATGGACCGCAGCAAGCAGTACCGCTAGTACCACAAAATCAGTCTTCGGGCCGCTCCCCAATCTCAACCCATCAAGATCAGCGACATTTGCGCTCTGCTATGCAACAGTACCCTACATCTCGGTGCCCCCGCCAACAGCAACTGGCCCCAAATCGGCAGGCTAAACCACGGGAATATCCGTGGACTAGTGGCAGAAGGCCTCAATTCGGACACAGTCTTCAGCGCAACAATCCCGATCAGCATTCGAACATCCGTCCCCCTCCTCACTCTCCTCCTTCTATCCCCGCACGCAGTCTTGATCAGTTTCCCCCTCTTGGAACAGAGCGCCTCAACGTTCCACCCAAGCCTCCTCCACCTAAATCGCCGCAGGCAAACATACAGGGACAAACTCAGCATAGGACACAGTATCAACCATTCCCATTGCAGGGCCGTCCACCTCCCGAACGCAAACCAGCATTTCGAAACCCTCAAGTGCCTTCGCAAGCAGGGAAGAGCCGGATGTCTCCCCCCAACTTTGAACAGGCAATCCATAAACAGAATACCAATCTCCAAGTATTTGCCAGAGAAATTATCGCAGCCGCTGCGCCAACCCCGGAAGAGCTAGCTGCCCAAAACCAGCATTTGAAAAGATGCAGAGCGATCTGCCGAAAAATCTGCCCAGAAGGGGAATTGGTTCCCTTTGGAAGTCTAGTTAGTAAGTGCTACATCCTCCATTCTTCTCAGCTGTTTCTTGACTATGTACCTTGTAGCCAGCTTGGTTAATATCACTTAATACATCTCTAATTTGATTGCCTTGCTCTCCTCCACTACCATAGCCGGATTCGCAATAACTAATTCTGACCTTGATGCCGTTCTCACATCTCCCTCCCCGGAGGACCTTTTCTGCGCCCCTGACAAGAGTGACGAGTCTAATTCTCTTCCACATAATCTGGCAAAAGAATTCCAATCTGAGGGATTCGAGGTTACGTTGCTCTTAAAGACCCGTGTACCTATAATGAAGCTAGCACTGAAGGCCACAGATGAGAACTCATTTGACTTGAATTGCGACATTGGGTTTAACAACGACCTGGGAGTGCATAATACCAGAATGCTACGAACATATAGTCGATGCGACCCAAGAGTCAAAGAAATGGTTCTTTTTGTAAAGGTATTTACGCCTTCATCCTAGTTCTGGCCTCGCAAACCTCTTGGCAGCCAGAAATTTCGTGGACTTGACATTAACACATACTAGTGGTGGGCTAAGAAAAGGCACATCAATAGCCCATACCGTGGCACCCTTTCTTCATACGGCTACGTTCTCATGATCATCCATTTTCTAATAAATGTGGTTGACCCCCCTGTTTTGATCAACCTACAGAATATCCCGATCTCCGAAGATGTGCCACCTGACCAGATCTTTGATGAGGGCGGTGAAGGAGAGCATCAGATTTGGTACGCCAAAGATATCGAAAATCTTCCCAAGACCACAAACCAGATGCATATCGGCCAGCTCCTGCACAGTTTCTTCGAATACTATTCGTATAGGTTTCAATGGGGAAGGGATGTAATTTCCATCCGGACTCAAGGCGGTATACTCAGTAAGCAGGAGAAGGGCTGGGTTGCGGCTGTGTCTAGGCCTGGGAGGAGCGGGCAAACTCAGGTAAAAGACAGATACCTGTTTACCATCGAGGACCCTTTCGAAACCAGCCACAACGTGGGCCGGACGTGCCATGGCCCTGGGATAGACAGGATTCGAGCAGAGTTCAAAAGGGCCTTGAACATTATCAGGTTTCGCGATGGTGGAAGGTCAATGAGGGAGCTTTTATGCCTGGAGGCGCCACCCGAGAGACCATGGGTCAAAAAAAGAGATGGAGAGGATAGGGGTGGGGTGCCTAACACAGATTAAGGCGCTAAAAAGGAAACGAGCACCGATACCGCAGAACACTAACTGAAGGAGGTTGGTGAGGAAGAGCTCGTTGTGAACACACCCTCGATGAAGTGACTCGTGTTTGGGAGTCCCGATTTGTGGGAGACAAGAGGCCTTTAGAAAACCCAGCCCAAATGCAGGCTACTCTTTGTTTTTGTTTCTTTCCTCTTTCCTCTTTCCTCTTTCCTCTTTCCTCCTTTGTCTGAGTGGCTCAAGATATCACGAGGTGTCATTTGCCCCAAGACCGGGTGGGGGGGCGGGAAATTTCAAAAAAGGAAAAGGAGAGGAAAAACTAGACTTGAGAATGAGAGGTTTATATAATAGACATTCAAAAATAGAAAAACCAAGGGTGCTTTTTCGTAGTTGCGCACTTTACCCGTCTAGTAATAGTCCTCACCACCCCCTTCGTCCCCCCAATCATCCCCACCATCATCATCCCCATCATTGAAGTACATCTCAGCATTATAATCCCCCTCCTCATCATCACCAAAGTCATCCTCAACCTCTTCCTCCTCCTCCGCTACCTCATCGTCATCATCGCCATCATCATCACCAGCGTCCTCGCCCAGCAACCTTTGCAGGACCCCCTTCTTCTTCCCCTTCCCCCCAGCCTCCCCATCCTCGCCCTCTCCATCCTCCTCATCCTCCTCATCCAACCCACCGATAACGTCGAGTGCCGAAAATATCAACTTCTTCCCCTTCCCTTTGCCCTTCGCCTTGCCCCCTCCATCCTCTGCATCGCCATCACCATCAATCCCCAATGTCTCCCACAGCTCCCGGGGGAAGAACTCCTTAACGTAAGGCCTAGAATCCAACTTGGGCACCCTGCGCTTCTGCCGCTTGTATTTCGCCGAGTACTTACTCACCTCGTTGAACGGGTCCTCCATGCCACGCTTCTTCCCCATGACCGTGTACAGCGAGCCGTTATGGATTTTTTCGCGGTACATGCGGTAGCGCGCTACTATGTGGCGCTCTTCCCTACTAAGGGGGTTGGGAACGGGTGGTGGTTGGGGCTGTTTTTTTTCGTATTTTTAGTCTGTTAGTTAGTTATAACAATACTATATTGTAGACGTAGATATGATATGGAGGTGGAGGGGATACGGGAAAGAGCTCAGTAGTACTATAATCCGGTGGATTATCCGGGTCATGACCGAATGGACCGCTCGTACCTCCTCCTCCTCTCCCTCCGCGGAAGCCACCGCGGCCGCGGAAACCGCCACGTCCACCTCTAGACATCCCTCGCTATCCTCGTGTGAGAAGGTTACCGCAAGGGGGGGAGGGTTGGGAAAGATGCCGTGGGTACGATGAGTGGTGGTGTGTTTTGAAGATATGAGTCGCTGGAGGTTTCAACTGCCAGGTTAGGGTTTTCCAAGCGGAAATATGATTTTCCGATAGTGACAGGCGGGTTGGTCGGATTAAGCGGTGGTCTGTGCGTTTTCCTGGTTTCTTTTTCTTTTTCTCTCGTTTTTATTTTTATTTTTAACCGGTGCGGGTGTGTGAAGGGGTGTGCGTCAGGTGCAGATGCAGGAACGGCTTAGAAAAAGAGAGACGAAAGAAAAAACAAAAAATAATGGGTTGCATGTGCAATTGGCTTTCTCCGATTTCGTTTGGATAGCAATTTCACGGAAGAGATCATTCACTGTGATTTTCCTTAATCATTATTTAGAGTTCAAATGTTTTTTTTGCTTCAGAATTTAGTTTAGTCTTCATCTTGTCCTGCCTAAAAGGGAGTAGAGAAATGGCTGTGGAAAAGGAAAAAAGAAAGGCTAGCACCCGAGGATTTGAACCACCCCCCTTCCTGCCGCCAAAGCCAAAAAGATATCTTAGCAACAGCACGTTTCGATCGTGCGTCCTCCGGGTTATGAGCCCGGCGCGCTTCCACTGCGCCATGTTGCTTGTTGGTGAATTGTTCTGGTTTTTTGTCCTTGAAAGGGGACTGGGAATTAGCATAGGTTTAGCCCGTACTAGTCTCTTTTTTTCATTTTTTCATTTTTTCATTTTTTAAAAAAGATACTGTCACTGGCTACCAGAAGGGGTAACTGGGTTAGGCTGATGCCGTATACTTAGTGCCAGTAGGTCAGCGTAAGTGGGGGATAGCTAGAAATATTAAGGGGGTATACGGTATGTCACTCGCAGCGCTTTGAAGTCTAGTACCGGTATTGTAGAGTTAAAAAAACAAACACCGCCCACTAGTAGTGAGGACCTTGGTGTCTATGGCACACCGTTAGTTATTTTCCCCTCCCCCGAGTGGATTACCAGTGTATCACCGCACTTTGAGCATTCCCCCCTCTCAAACACCAACCCCACTGTTATGTGCGATTATCCGGAAAACACATGCATATATGACGACATCTAGTGACCGGGAAGAAAAACAAAACAATGACATCCCAACTACTGCCACTGCCCCTGTTATTGCTATATATATTTGTGCGGGGAACCAACCTGGGTCTCATAAGAATGATACAACCCTTCTCGATTCGGAGCACGACACTATAGCAAGTATAACTAAGTACCAAAGATATCATATCGGGTCACCCTCTCCCTCTGTTGTACCTGGACACCGGAGGATTCGTTCGTGTGTTGGGAAGAGACCGTAAACACCAGACCACCTTGTATATCATACTGGGATAGACTAGGTGTGCTAACTTTTGGGCGATTTTCAGTGCTCAATCGTAGTATCACAACTATGCAGTGTAGCGGTACTCGATAGGTGGAAAAGAATACCCCCGTAAATGTCAGAAACTCGGCCCAAAGAACGGACGAATGCAATACACTGTATCATACTCTTGCTATAAGGGAGGTCTGTCTTGTTTTCACAGTGCTGGACGCTAAACAATATTCTTTTTTATATATAGATTTCTAATGTTTTTGGTGATTTTTAACTGATCCGTTTTCTCTTCTGGGTTGCTTTTCGGTCTGGTGCGCTGTATAGTGCTATACGTGCTCGAGCTATGAGGTTGAATTCAACAGGGCACTTTGTTTGGGAAATTGGCACCTCAGGCATCAGGATTCAATTCACTGGTATTTGAGCAGATACGCAGACTCTACCTGGAGGGAGCAGGACCAAGACTATACTATACATCTTCCAGTGATTTTCCTGCTCCATTATAGTATCACAACAATACAGTTCTCGGGGGCGGTACGATACTGGTACATGGATCGCTGTCTTTTCCTTGATATAACACAGAACCCCAACAGCACCCCTCAATAATAATGATGAAAACCTGATCTAAACTACACCTAGTCCACCCCAACACTGTAACTATTACCAAATATCCCATCTCCGGCCCTCGGCTTCTCGAAGACCTAGCCGGAAAGCTCAGCCCTTCCCGGTGAAACAAGGGAAACACAGTCGACCATAGCTGCCGTAGGTAAGGCTTGCCTGCTCGTATGAGAGGGGTAGGTCTGGCGGTAGCATAGGTATGATATAAGTTAACGAAGAAAGTGTGAGGTTTCAACATACCTAGATGGTTGGGGGGGGGGGGGGGGGGTCAGCGGCTAAATATATATGAGGCATGACTGGCGATCTTTCCGTCTCG
>Ga0307513_10001245_pt1 | contig 36873 bp, 18 predicted proteins | sample 15_EM_MG_FD_202174 | JGI IMG/M metagenome (GOLD analysis project Ga0307513, IMG submission 202174) | Populus trichocarpa ectomycorrhiza microbial communities from riparian zone in the Pacific Northwest, United States - 15_EM | ecosystem: Host-associated > Plants > Roots > Unclassified | place... | reverse complement strand
CAGTTATGAAAGGTTTAAGAAGAATTGTCCATTTACGTCATTTGGGCTACAATCGACCAGTTATGATGTGTGAACTTTTAAAATCACCCTATTCTCAATTAGTCTCCTAACAAAACATTTCATCCTCGCTTTTTTCCCTTCTACCAGTGTCAAAACTACATCCTTTTTTGCCAATTCTACTTCAATAAATAGCCTAGTTATTTAGCTTTATATTCCACTTCAGATATCCATCACAGGACAATCCATGGTTTTTTGAGAATCATTTAAAGACAAGACAGCTTCTAGGCGGGTATTTACCCCCCTAGGGGTGACCGAAAAGTCTTCGGGTATTCTCACTAAACTCTTTGCAGAGTTTTCTTGGCCTAGCGAACAATGCGCCGAACTAGCTAAATCCCCCTACTAGACAGACGGTGCTGGTGGGTGGTGTCGTGCCGCATTGCCTGCCAGAACAAGTCAAGTGAAGTGTGGCTCAATAGATGGGGCGGGGGGTTACAGAAAAGGTTGCCCCGGAGTTAGGTTTGCCACAGCCCGCTGATTCTTCCAAAGTTTTCACTTTTTCGGGGGAGAGTGCTTCCTGAAGACGTTTGCTCTCATTCACCATTGAGTTGTGCTATTTGACCGCTCTAGTGCCATTTCCAGATAACGCGGTACGGTATACTACCGCAGTGTATTGCTGGTATCTACTATCACATCGCGAATGCATACTTGAGTAGACAGGAGGTTACAGCAACACCCGTAGGGCTTGAATCTGCTATTAAATTCGGGGCGTCACGGTTCACGGTTCGCGGATAGTCAGCCATCATTTGAGCGCCAGCTAGCTCCCTTGCTGTGGGGCCCGAGGATGATCTGGCCCGTGGTGTCTTTTACTGCGAGCACGAACCATAGGAGGACAGCTCATCCAAGGAGAGAATTTTACTGTGCCTTTCCTCCCCCTTTTCTCTCTCCTCTCGCATGGCCATCTGGGGTTCAGAAAGAGAGCCAATCGGAAAAAGATTAAAGTGGAAACAGGGGCCACGGCTTCCTATAATAGCATCTCCCCGAGGGTAGCGGGGCCTTCGCCCGACGTCTGTAGGAAAGCACACTCGCGCGGAATTGAGTTCTAGCTTTGTCAACCTTACCTACCAAATTGATTATCACACGATAATCTTGGTTGGGCAGGTGAAGCCTCATGGGCTCTTTACGTTCACGGCCACCTCAAGGGATCGGGCACATTATGGACTGTGCGGTTGCGTCCGTAAAGTCCCCATATCCTTCTTAGTGCCTCAAGAACGGTACCTCTTAACAACAAAACAGCAAGAGCATTTTATATAACTGTTTCCGGATATGCCTCTGGGGGCATTGTGAATCTTCGTCAGAAATTCGTTCTACTGGACAGTGGAAAGGGAGGGCCTGTGAAGCGTTCCCAAAGGCTGGTTGCATAGCGCTCAACTTGGAAGGGAATCAAGGGATGGGAACTTTGCAGACGCGGCTGCAGATAGAGCCGCAAGTCACTCGGGCGCCCCACTCGAGCAGACTCTGGTTGGCTGATTCACCACCACCACCACCACCACCACCACAACCACCACACCTTATCGATTTCACCAAGTTTGCCACAGGAGGGTTTCCTGTTCGAGTTTAGCCGTCCGAGTGAGGTGGGCATCCGATGGCCTGTTGCCTCGCCTATCCGTGCTCGCGAGTACTGGTGCTGCTAATAATAAGAGTACCCGTAGGATTCCATAAATAAGCCGCACGGATTATTCAAAGGTTGTGGAGCAAGGGATTATCTAAGGGCTCATGCTCACGTGAGCTGGGTTTTGGGTGGCTGCGGCCTATTCCAAGATGCGGCTTATTTATGGAATTCTACGGGTACCGGTGCTTGGAGAACCTAGCTATCATACCGTAGTTAGAATGATTTATGACGAGAATAATTTTGTTTATTTATGCACTCAGCACGGTCGGGGCACCGCCTGATGAGCGGAGGATGCCCTTACCCGTCCAATCAAACTCCTGTTCCGTCTCCTAAAATTCCCAATCCCTAGTTGAAGGATGTGATAGGGTACGGTGTCAATAAGTAGCGCGAGCCATCCAGCGGCGCTCCATCTAATTGGCGAAAAATAGTAGATCCCTGAGCCTCGTTGTAGGAATGGCACTGCACCTTACATTCAAGCGGACTGAGAGCCGCCTCTGTGGATACGAGCCCGGATCAAACAGGGACGCGAAACCCACATCCCCGATGCTGCGATTCCCTCCTCCAATTCCTCCTCCCCTACTAGCGGAAGTCATGGACCTTTTAAGCTCTCATAAAATGCTATGCTAGACCACGATTGGGAAGCACCAACTTACGGCAGTGCTACCAGCTACTGCTCTCAAACGTGATGCATAGTACGAGAACTGTTCCAGGCCAACCTAATACTAGCGGTTGGGGGTTTTCAAGAACGACTCAACCACGTCTCCCCCGCTTTTATAGCTACTAAAAGAGACTGGACTCTGGAGAACCCAATATAGTGCTAGAAGCGGCAGAGGTGAAGTGTGTAGCCCCCTCCCCTCCCACTTCACTTTTCTCGATTGGTAGAAGGCAGTCAACTACCGGTAGTACTTGTAGGGATATTATACCGTAAAAATTGGGCCTAGCGCTAGGACGTCCTAGCGCGAGGCCCAATTCCCCAAGTTTCTACTGTATTGAAAGTTAAAACCGATGGGGAAAAAACAGCTTACTCTACCGTTTCATGTAGGCTGGCATACCGTGCCATACGCAGAAACGGTCAGCCTACCACTTCAACACCTCACTCTACCACACGACACCTCTTCGTGTTGAGACGGCAAGTAAATGGTCAATAACGGCTACAGAATTCCGTCCAACAGAGCCTTTCCGGGATTCAGAAATTATACACGGGGCAGAAAGGGATTTCCGGGTGAGTATAGAGGGGGGCTAATAGATCCGATCCTCTCACTACCCTCGCATTATCAGCACCTGATAGATTGCCGGCAGTCTATGCTAGCCGAACTAGTTGGATACGCTGCCGTGCTCGAGTGCAGTTGGCGGGATGGATCCTTGAAGAGGGTTTCTCGCACTAGGGGAGGTGCTATGAGCCCGAGATGGGGCCGATGCAGTGAGATGCGTTAACAGCATAGATAAATGGCGGTCATGAGCTAATGCAAAATATGGGGTTGGTTTGTAGGCGTTCGGCCCACGAGGGTATTCCACTAGGATATTGGGCATTCGCGAATGTTTTTTACATAGCACTCACCACGTTAGAGTTGCTGACTAAAGTCTGCATCATCGGAACGGACAGAGAACACTATACCGTAGTTTAAACCCCCGGCCGAGCGGGGTCCAGGGTTCGCACATACCGTACTTCTAACAAAGAGCTAATGTATCATATCCCAGATCACGCGAAGGTACTATTGGGCCTGGGAAAATCACCCTCGACTTGATGTGACATGGGAGATCACTCGCTAGGCCATGAATGCACCACAGTCTGAAATGTTGTAATATGCGATTGGAATATGTGCACGGAACTTGGACGAAGAAGTAATAACAGAGAGTAGTGAATATCAATTATCGTAACAACGCTTGTTCCTTCAATAATAAGAAAGCCATTGCTCAGCTATATAATACAGCAATTGAGTTCAGCCATTACCACCGTGTTTCCATAATAAGGAAAAACAAAGAGTATCAAAGAAGTATCCTGAGAGGAACAAAAGGAACAATGAAAGAACACACAATAGGCTTTCAAGTCAACAGGTAACGAGTATGAAAAGATAAAGGGCTGAAAGAAACATTTGAGAGGAGAAAGGAACCATATTTGAGAGGAGCAGAAAACCATATACGAACATGAAACCCGCTTGCATCATATTGCTATATACCTTAGCAGAACGGCAGCAGTAACAATCGATATGCACAAGCCTCCTTGGTTGCAAGATTCCAACGTTCGATACCGGTCCCGGTCCCCGAGATTCCTGCAATATACACATCCTCAACATCCCTACAATGGTGATCACTCCCATAGCACTCATTCCAATTCCAACCATCACGGTGGGAACGCGCTCTAGACAACGTAGTGAAGCCCCCCCCCCCCATATGATAGGATAGGGGGGAAACGAAATTATTTCGGATGGATCTTTGGATGAACGTGCGAAAAATATAATTAGACAGAGCGTCTTTAGGTTTTTACTATTTATTGATCTGCTGATGATGCTGTCCTTTGAAATTTCGTTTCTTTGTTTGATCAAGATGTGCCTCATTCCGTACCAAGTAAGCGAGCTCTTGCTAGTACAAGTTATCATCATACGAGCATGTAGTATGATACCCGAACACCAGCCCGCAGTCCCACTGCAACATTTGGCGGGAATCGACCCAAGGGCATTACCAACCCTAGACCTACCCCCCAGCAAAAAAGTGGTTCGCCGAGCTTTTTTTTATTTTTTAATGCTCGACTACTCCACTGCCCCCGGATTCGAAATCATGATGGTCCCTGTTTCAAATTAGCCGACCAGTCTCCTAAGCCATTAGACCATAGGAACTGGCCGATAATACATTTTATTCTTGATCTTTTAACTGCTTCGTCAGAGAATAGACAATTCGGACGCATGATACTTTATCATTGGTGAAAAAGGACATCGGTATCCAATCACAGTACTCTCTCATGATATCGATAGAATGAGGAACGGGGGGTTTCCAGTGTATACTTGTGCTCTGCCTCCGAAACACTCGCTTTCCTTGTCAGAGGACAAATGTTCCCCGAATTCCATGGCTAGTATCCCCGATGTAACTATTCCTTGGTACATACAGGAAAGGACAGTGATGAAGCTTTTGTGTGGTAAATTATCTATGCGTATCTGACCGCCCATACAAAATTCGTACCTAGGCGTTCGGGTTCTATATGCCTGTAACTTGTATATGCAGTAATCTATACGGTTTCGGCCAGTGCCCAGGGTTAGATACGACCGTAATACGATGTGTACGCCCACTAGCCCGGAAACCGCTTTTTGATTTAATGATTGTGATTGCCGTGTTGATTTATAATGTAGTATCATAGTTAAACAAGTGTGCAGCATACCGTGAGGAGTCCCTTCCAGTTTCTACTCCTCTAATATTCCGGCTAGGACCGATTCGCCTTCCTACCACACACTTGGGAAAGAGTTTCTGCTCAGGTCGGGTTTCTCTTAATTTTGGGTTTTTCTTATCTAGGCCATATAGGGTAAGCTCCAGCATCCATGCTTCAGCCGAAAGCTGAAGTAGACTCTGGAGCGGGGAAGTCCACAACTCTCTGCTCCCTTGCAGGGCATGAGGTGTTGGAATAGTGGGGCGTTCACCTAGAACAGTGCCCTTAGCTATCATGGCAACAAGTAGCTTAATAGCAGGAACCGACACAACCCGAGGAAATAACACTCTCATTGACTAAACTGCCCAAGACCAGCGGGAGGGTTTTAATCAGCCTCGACGGGTTCACAGGACATGCCCGGTTCGGTGCCACCAGTGAACAAAGATTGAGCCCACGATGCGGGTGGGCAGGATGCCTGGGAGAAATTTTCGCGGAAGGTATGAGCAGACGAACAGGTAGATAGGACAGAGTAGTGAAAGCGTGAAATTAGCTCTACGATTACATACAATTGTGAAAGGAAAAAAGAAAACTTGCTCTGAAGGAATGGAGAAATTGTTTCACAATGGAGAAGTTTTCAACTGTCCCTCATGGCAATGCTGATGATAGAATGGGGATTTTCCCCAGCTGCCCCCCGACCAGACAAGCAGACTCCTTACAGTAGCATGTATGACACCTCCCCTAAGAAGCGAGTCTCCACCTACTTCCCGTCTCTCTCCCGATGAACCCTACTCCTTCCAATTTCGAGGGGGGGAAGTTCCGGTGGGCTCTCTTCTGGTGAATTCTCAGAATAAGTTCTGAAGGGGCAAAAAAAGTCACCACCCCATCACGGTGGAGGGTCTTTAGCTGGACCAGTAGCTGAGCTACCGTATGAGGCCTTTGTCCACTGCTACAGCACACTTGGTGGGCAGGACGGGCACCGGCGAAACCTACGATGCAGTCCCAATCAAAGGAGAGCAGGGCGGAAACCCCACATAAATACCACACCCCAACACCAAGAGCACGAGCTCTAATCCACTTCTCTAGTATGATATAATACAAACCCGACAGCTCAATTAAACGCTGCTTTGAATTTACTACGATACTGACCCCAATCAAAGAGCCCCATCATCCAAGGAGAAATACCAAAACGGCCACTCATCATCACCACTCACTCGGCCAATCCCTTCCGCAGTCTAGGGAACACACCCATCCAGCCTCAAGAACTTTACACTCTCGCTGCGGAATCAACACTACCGACAATACGAAATTTTAAGCCATTCCCCACGGCCACCCTTGTTGTGCGAAGGCGTTTCGCAAAATATTTCCCTCGGAGAATACGAGAGGGCGCTCATATCTTCCGCTCTTGGCCCACGAGAGTAGCTACCCGCGGAAGGGCAACTATATGGCGGCCCCACAGGAGCCCAAGCGAGAGCCAATAAGGTCTATCTGTACCTGCCCTCTATGAGTGCCATGCTACTCGACGGCTTTCTGCCCAAATAACACTCTCGAATCCCCCCCCAGACAGATTTTCAAAGCTGCCAAGGACTAGTGCCTACCTAACCCGATGCCTAGACGGACGCCGCCACGCGGGAAGAACCTCCTCTAGCAGCTTCTCACATCTCATCCTCATCAAGGCCCTTTTCAGCATATCCGCCGGGTAGGATGTGAGTTGATAAGATCGCCGGGCGCGGAAGTATTCCTTATGGTATCATAGGAGCCTCCACCTCGGGGGAAGGGGCATTTGTCTTTGGCGCCGGCGAGTTCTAGGAGTCTGCAAGTGCTCGCGTTTTGGTTCCATAACTCACCACTTATACAGCCTAAATACGAGCAAAGCTGCCCGGGAGGATCCACGATTCTCTAGCCTGTATATACACTATCTGCCAGAATTTGCAGTAGTGCGGCAAGTCCGCTCCAGCAAAGAGCTGCCCCCGGGAGGAACGCCCGACAAGCCTTCGTTGGCACAGATCTTTTGAACTCAGAGCATCAACCACGCAACCGGATAGCGGTGCTATATAAAATAGTTTCAACTAGTGTAAATTCCATATGCTCCAAGGTACAAAAAGTAAGCAAGAAAAAGAAAAACCAGCCTAAAGCACATGACCCATCGCTCGATATTAACAGCGCTCCACCAGTGCCGAATAAAAACCCCAAGCCGAGAAAAGGGAGAAAAGAAACCATCTACCGCAAACCACACCCTCATCCAATCCTATCCGCCCGATCCGACCAAAAACACCACCCAAGATAGAATCGAAAACCAAGCGAAGAATGAAATAAAAACGAAGTAAAAACTAAACGAAAAGAAAAGAAAGGGAGTTCGAAGCCCTAAATCTGATTCAAACTCCCAATAGCCTCCGAGACTGACGAAGCTGTAGTCCGATCACTACTACCTGCACTCTCAACACTCCTAATACTCCCCAAGCTCGGGCTCGCGCCATGGCCCCTCAACTGCTTCATCTCAGGCGTAGGTACTGGCGTCGGATGTCGCGAGTGCGAATCCGAACGCGAGCGCGAATGAGCATGCTGGTGCTGATAGTGGCTGTGCAGATTATTCGGCGAGTCCCATTGCAAAGCCTCGCCTTCGATGCCGACCACTATGTTTGCTTCTTCCTCGTAGTTGTGGATAGGACTCATGTCCTCCCTCCGGGGACGGCGGGAGCTATGGCCCCGGGTGGGGGGGTCTTTGCGCCCACCTGGAGCGATGTCGAGGTGCATTTGTAGAGCAGGGTGAACGGGGAGGTCTTTGGGAAGTGGGGGTGGGGAGTTGGGGGGTGGCTGGGGGCGGAGGTGGCGGATTAGCGGTTTGAATTCCGCGGTTTGTGAGCCAGAGGCTTTACGGATGTGCGACGGGTTCGGAAGAGGTGGGACCTCCGGGATCGGACCATGGGGGGAAGATATTTGCTCGTAGTCTGCCACCGGCTGATCGCCGCCCGGGTAATAGTAGTTTTGCATTCTCAGGATCCCGGGTTTTGTGGGGAGGCCGAGAGATGGCTTAACTCCAGAGTCGGAGGACCCTCGGGAGTGATTGCTTCCACCGCTTGCAGGGGCCGGAGAATGGGTTCTGCCGGATCCGGGGGTGCGCGCTCGAGGAGCGGGGGAGTTCGCTCGGGCTGTTTCGAGAGTTATTGTTCGGCCACCGGATAGGGGTCCGGGTGACATGGTGCGACCAACACCTGGAGTACCGATGCCCGGTGTTCCGATGCGTGGGGTTGAGTTTGCTGTACCTGTCAATGCTGGAGAGCGGCCTCTAGCTCCTGGGTTAGGTGAATTAGCGCGAGATCCGGCGGGGGAACCGCCGAGTTCGTTCTTCCAGGCGCGGGGAGTAGCAGGCAGACCTGCTCCACGGATTGACATGGCTCGAGAAGGCAAAGCTGAGACGGACGGCCGCCGGGCCACAGTTCCCACTCGCTCAAGTTGATCGCTCCACTGGCGAAGCGTTCGCTCAGATCTAGATCTACGAAGGCCTCCGGTACCGCGATTTCGGGACTCCTCGCGGAGAGTGCGACGGATGGTACGCCTAGTTAAACGCTCTTCCGCTTCAGCTTCATCGGCCATTTGAGCATACAATTGAGCCCCGGGTGACATTGGTAATGGACTAGACGGTGATCTGAGGGCGGAAGCGCCGGGTTTTCGGGAATGCGACCGGCCGCGGCCTCTCGACTCGTTGGCTGTAACAGTTTTATAGTATCTCTCATCTTCAAAGTCGTCTATTACTGCTACTTCGTCGTGGTAGAGATGTGCTCGAGGCGGCGCCAATGCCGAAGTGGACGGAGACCTGATCATGTTTGACTCCTGCCTTCTCGCGTCTCGACTTCTTGCTCTCGACCTAGAAGCGCTGGTGTCGCGCCTTGCGCCCCGACTCACTGCCTGACTAGTACTGCGTTGATTAGTGGTATAATACCTCTCGTCCTTGAACTCCTCCTCGTGAAGATCCTCCTCCCTAACATCTTCTCTGTACAGCCTGGCTTGTGGCGACATTGGTAGTGGGCTAGAAGGCGAACGCTGATGATTGACCTCCTCCCGACTCTCATGTCTCCCTCTACCATTCCTGGACCTCTCCCTACTTCCATGTCTTGCTGGTCCTCTACCACGGACATCGGGTGACTCTGCTCTGCGTCTGATCGTTCCGGGTGGGGCGGCGCGCTGTGGATCCAGTCGCTGATGGTTTGCAGTGTCCAAGACATTAAGTAGGCCATCCAAATCATCAGTTTGCGGCTGCGAGCGACTAGGGGATTTTCCGGTGAAGGGTGGAAGGCCGGATGTAGTACGAGAGCCAGTGCGCCTATGCTTGGTCGACGGCATGGGCGGCGTTGCATGCCGGATGACGTCGTCCATCGGGGGCCACTGGATCTGCAAGCCTGCGGGCTTCCTCTGCGAGGACCCGTTAAGTCTTCCCCCATCGGCGTTGAAAGCCTCAGGAGGCGGAGCTGGGAGAGGATTTGTTGGAGCTCGGTTCATTGGGGGAGTAGGGGGCTTCGGCGACAACGATGGCATCGGGGCAGGAGCCATTGGGGGACTAGCTCTTCGGGATACTGGCGTCTGCGCCGGAATCTGACCAAGGGTGACGACCGGGCTAGCAACACTTGGTGCGATCGCGGGAGTATTATTGCCAGATCGGTTAGAATAGTCACCGAGAGTGACAGGCCCCGAGCCCCCAGAAAATCCACCAGAGTTACGTGGCTCAATAGGAGACGAGATCGTCATCTCCTTTTCTTCCGGTGGAGGAGGTGGAAGTTTCTCGCTTGATGGTTGGAGCTGTTTAGGTGTCTTCTCATCGGGAGACATCTCAGTAACTGGCGCGAGCTTACCCCAAGGTGATATAGCGGTCTTTGCAGATGTTGAAGCGAATGGGTCACGTCTAGCATTCCAAGGTGCGATGTCAGCCCCCGGTGAGATGGCCGACATTGCGATCGGAGTCGCAACAGCAGAAACTGGTGTCTCTGCTCCATTCTTGCCTCCCGCCCAACCGAAGAAGCGGTTAATTGAAGCCATCTTGCCTCCCTCCACGGGCGAGGTGGTGGAAGAGCGCGGTGCGGGATCGGCAGAAGCAGACGGGAATGAAGTGATAAGTTTCAGAGGAGAATTCTTTGGGGTCATTCTCAAGGTCGCCCGGGGATTAGTTGGAGCACTGATCGGCAGGCCTCGAACGAAATTCTGAATTGACTCAGTTTCCGATCTTGAACGAGAGTGTGCGCGAGTTGGAGGGGCCGGTCGCTCAGTAGGTAGCGCTTCAGTTCCAGCGCAAGCGAAACTGCGATTTATAAGTCAGAGTGATATTTCATGAAGAGCTTGGTTTTGACAAACAGACCATCTAGCAGCGAGCGCGCCCTCGCTATTTTCAGCGCAATGTTCACCCCACTTCCTTACAAGCTGGGATTGCTTCTTCCAGTCCTTCTTCCAGAGTAACGATGCCAGTAACACCGCTTCCCTATAATCTACCGTTAATATTGGCCCTACCACATAGATTCAAGCGCACTTACATATATCTCTTATGGGAGACGTAAACTTCTACCGCATCATTCTTGTCGCCAAGGGCTAGCAGGCACAAAGCGGCGGTATGCAGTTCGCCTTTCTGTAACAGACGCATCACAAATGCTCGCACGACATGAGCCCAAGATTTTTGCCCGTCTGTACATTATTACGTCAGCGAAGAGTGCAACACAGGCGAAGGCGCAGCGAAAAAAAAGCAAGCGAAGAAAAACGAACCCATAGCGCTTAAAGCAAGGAACACCCAATCTCCTGGAACGGAAAAATCGGCGCCTAGTAACACAGACAGCGAATTCTGATTCAGGTCACCTAGCCACATACGCAGGATTACGGCAGTCATGCTTCGAGCATCAACAGAATCGACTGCGTGTTTCAAGTCAGCGCGCTTGTTAAGGCAAACATGGGATGAAACGCACGTTGGTCTTGAATCAAGTGTTCGATATCACCCTTCCACCCAAAGATGCAAAAAAGCATTTCCTTACGGTGGTCATCTTCCGACATGTTACTTTTCGGTGATCCAATCCGTGGGCTTTGATACGTAACAGATGCAAGTTTCGCCCTCAACCCGGCAAACAAATCGACATCCCGGCGCGGTGTAGCCGTCTTGGCCTCATCCGGGCTCTGGTGGATTTCCTGGCGAAGAGGATGGGGGAAGCGTGAAGGAGACGGCATGGGTGCACCCGTGGAACCGAATGAGTCCTTGCGACCAGTAGAGACTGAGGTCGCTTGTGAGAACTCGCTCTGATCGCCACTCGAACGCTGGGTGCCCTTTGATGATGTTGTGGAAGCATTATGCTGATGGCCTCTGCCAGTGCTTCCATCCGAGGATCGCGAGCTAACTGAGCCAGTTCGTGGCCGTGGCGCAGCATTCGCAAGATTTGTGATCCCAAGCCCAGCCTCGCCCTCCATTTTCTCCAATTGCTCCAATTCATGGGCTATGCGCCCAAGCGGCGACATGGTAGCCACAAGGTATGCATCTTCCTCCGTACTGAAGGGGCGCCGGAACACCTCCTCGTATTGCTCCTCTACCATGACCTTCTTCTCCTCGATTGATACTGGCGGCGAAGGGGGGGGGACAGTGGGGATATGCTGAACATTCGCCAAAAGAGTAGGCGGATATAGTGCAAACTGCTGAACGGTATCATCCTTTCCCAAAGTGAAAAGTATACCCTTGGGCCCAAAAACCGTGATTCCGCAAACATTATCCAAAGTCCCTACCCTTTCCCAGGTAACCTTTTTCGTCCGAACATCCCAGATTGTCGTTTCGCTATCACAAAAATAGTTGTTAGCTTACAGCGCTCGTAGTGGGGGTCGCCTCGTTTCTCTCTCTCTCTCTCTCCTCCCGTTTTTCATCAAGCCCGCATGCCCACTTTGGGCAAGGTTTCAATTAAAAGGATTTCGTGCTTGTGCTGCTTACCCTTCTGAATATTGCACGATTCTGCCATTACGTGACCAGCCCATCCAATTATCGCCCTTCCTATTGCTGTCGGGCTTTTTTAGAATGCGGACCACTCGTGCGCCCTCTTCGGCATCTAACGACTTGGGCACACTCCAAACCCTAAGATCCCCATCCCTCGTCTGTGTCGCAAGCATGTCAGACTTTTGACGAGACGAAGATGCATGCCATGCTAATGTAGCGATGGGTGAAGGTTGTAGCGAAGTAGTGGTGAGAGTATGCAAGATAATAAACGAAGGGGATAGCGCAGCAATTAGAACAGAGCCATTGGTGTACCTGCAGACAGCGCCGTCAGAATGGATTTCTAGAAGGAAATGTCGCCGCGGTAATGGACGAATCAGTAAAGATAAAATGAATAAAATAGAGCATACCCTAAGGCAAAAGTTTTGCAATCCGCAGCAGGTGCTATGGAGCACAGCGGATCAAATATTGTTCTGGCGGATATCGATTCCGAAGTTAATGGGTCAAATAATATCACATTTCCCATAGAGTCGCCTATAATTCATCAATAAAAATGCAGGAACGGTCAGCACGCACCCCAGGTTACCCAAGGGATTATCTCTAAAATAATCCCCCGCAAGTTGCGTTGCAACAAGAACTGAACCCACCGAATGCTAAATTCCCATTTTTCATCCACGCCGCCACCTTGATCTCTGCAAATGCATCGTACCGAGCGAGTTCATCACCCGTATGCGAGTCCCAAACAATTGCCTGCTTCGAGGCATCCACACTAACTATCCTCCCCACACCATCTTCACTGGTGTTGTCCGCAACTATCAATGTAATATCTTCCACATGCCCTTCAAACCTTCTCTCCAGCGCCAGTGAGTCGTATAGTAGACACAGTATCGAAGTTCCTTGGGCGAATAGTACGAATGTTGATGTTGCTGCACAGGGCTGAAGTCCGGATCCTGTCTTCAAGCCCTCCATGCTTCTGACTGATACAGGTGAGGGCATGATTACCGACTTCCCAGAACCGGTGGAGTGCGAACGTGATCTGGAATTCATCGGGATGGACATGTTGTGAACAATTCGGGTGTGCACTGCCTTCGAAGAGATTCACGTTGGAGGGAGGGTTCGAGGAGGGAGAGGGGCCACGCTACTTTTGTAGACGCAATGTAGGCAGGGTGGTGGTGGGAAGAAATACGGTACCAGTGGGCCGTTATGTACTCCCTTTCACAGACAACTACAGCGCACGCCCTGAGTAAGGACTAACGTACGTAAGTTAGGTGTGTGCGTATGTACCGTGTATGTATGCGCCCACCCAGACGGACGGTTCCCTAGGGTAACGCAGAGAGCTGTGGGTATGAATGTACAGTATGGGGGTCGATTATGGGGGTGAGTGGTGCGAGAAGAGGAAGGGAAAAGGAAAGAAGAAAAAACTATTTAATGTGTTTAGGGAAAAAGGAAAAAAGGGAAAAAGGGAAAATAGAGACCGAACGGGGGGGGGTCAAGGAGGGGGGGAGGGGGGGGGGGGTAAAGGATACGGATATCCAACACGAGATAATTCTTCTAGGCTGCTAACAAGGGAGAGAGCAAGCAGGTCCCAGAAGGAACAAGATCTGAGGAGGATGTTGAGGGGGGGTTGGTGGAGGGAGAGATATCGTAACTAGGACTTACGGTAACATAGAGACTTGATAAATATTATGTATCGGTAGTATGTCGAGCGTATTAGAGATGAAAACAGAGAGGGCCTAAGGGAGGTGATGGGCAGTGATTACAAGGTGATATCGCTCCTTCTTTCCTCTCTTTCCTTTCTTTTCGCAGTGCGCAGTTTTAAGAAACGGTAAGCCATAAGATGCTCAATTTCGGTGTCGGTTGAAGATATAAAAAAGTTGGCATTCATGTACAATAAGCTACAGTATGGTACGGATACATCTCGAACAGAAGGAAGGCCTGCCTCCCTGCCCCTGCAGTGGCCGTGTTATGATCCATATGGTGCCCAGCGAAGGCATAGAATCGCCTTCATGTTGGCTGACTGGCTGGGTTGCCGGGCTGCTCGCTACAGGCTGTGCCCCAAAGACTTTGGTGGCCGCCGCCTCCAAGTGCAGTTGGAGAGAATCAATTCGCCCTCCGAATTGGAACTAAAGAGACTAGTCTAATTAAGTCCTAAAAAAGGCAAAGCGTGTTTGAGAGGAGTTGTGGCAGGGCGACAAGTGATTTTAACGAAAGTGCCCTTCTCGCATTATCATTGCACAGAAGCCCACACGAATAGAAACTCTAGACATCCGAAGATTATTGCCGTTTTGACTGATAGGATGAGACCCCTGAAGCGACAAGTACCATCGTCCAATGGCAACGCAGAATCCCTCCTCTACAAATGCCGCCATCTGCGATCAGTGCGTTTTGCGCTGCCCTCTCTTAACTTAGCAGTTCCTACGGCGGTGGCCCCTCAATGCTTCAGTTCTCGTCGGTCCTTTTCACGAATACGCCAAAGAATTCTTTTCGTCAGGTCGCCGTTTTAGGGCCATAACTAAAGTGCCCGCGTGGTAATAGCTCGCATGGTAATATCTCGCATGGCAATAGATAAAACCCGTACTCGCGATGTCGAAGCGTTTTTAAAAAAGACTGCTATTGCATACCACCAAAATTCGGCCTTTTTGCTTGGATTTGGGCGGTATGCAATAGCAGTCTTTTTTAAAAACGCTTCGACATCGCGGGTGCAACAGTACTCCAGGCACCTAGGGATCCAGGGTGGCGCGTCCAAAACTCGGCTCTCAGGCCTGAGTGGCCCTGCCCACTGCCCACCGCCCCCCGTTGCCCCCGTAGCTGCCTCATTAGTAGAGCATCACACAAACAAAAAAGGACCCTAACCTTGACTCCCAATACCCTCGCCAAGGGCTGTTTCCCTAAGAGAAAAAAAATAAAAAAGAGAAATGAAAAGAATGAAAAAACCCGTGACAAAGAATATCCACAGGCTATGAAACAGGGAAGTGGAAGCTATTGTCGCCGGACCATCACAATTAAAACTCGTGAATGAGCAAGTGAGATTTTGTGAGGGCGGGATGGGATTGGATGCATGCACGTGCGAGTCTAGATGGAAGGCGGCCGCTACCGGTACTGCACAACACGGCGGGGAGCAAGGGTTGCTTCGCGATACCGCAAGGAGGAAAGAGTCCTTCATTTTTTATTTTTTTTCCCCTCAACAACTTCCCATCTCCGACATCCCCGACTCTCGCTCATCCGGCCACTCGCTTTCCTATTGTTGTGCGATAGATGCTGTAGATATGCCTGACCCTGCCCCATTTTTCCTCCTCCGTAATCGTTTTATCTACAACAATTACACAAAGTCTCCCCTGTAACCTGTGTGCTCCTCCTCCTCTTTCTTTTGCCTTTGCTGGATGCCCGCATTGCCTTGCGCTGCACTCCAGATCAATCTTGCTTTAGCGATAGGATGCCGATATCATCTCCTGTTTTTCTTCTTTCTTTTCTCCCTGCTCTGAGCTTGCCCTGGACGACTCCTTTCCCTTTCTGATAAGATCCAGCAGGGTCCCCTGGCAGCCTTGCCAAATTCACTGCGGCCCGTTCCAATCGTAGAGCAGGTCATAACCCACCGCGGCGCTTAAGAGGTACAAGTACCGTGGGTTAACAATGCCAGAGGAAGAATGCGACGGATGTAAGGACACTTCGGAGGATGGGGTGGTTGAGCTGACCCGCAGGGTTAGAGTCCGATATTGTAGGATACGCGTGCATATACTTTTTTGCTGTGAGCTGTTTTCATGATTTTCGTGCCTTACAGTACTTTCTTAGCGCAACGGGAGGTAAGTACAGCCGCGTCCGCAGAGCTCCCAGGTATGTACTGCCGGCACTTGCACGTGGAAACTCTTCGCCAGCTCCCTCCCTCTCTCTATTCCCGGGATTCAGCAAGAAACAAATAGTGATAAATGCCCCAGAAACATATCCGAAAACAAACCCAGGAGGCTATTGTTCTGTTGTTATAGGCATACATGTGCTGCGCTCATTCCATTATGCTTGCACAATGATGCCATAAATCCTTCCAATCCGGTAATAAGGGGCCGGAACAACACCACTCCCGACTTATAAAGACACCCTACACCCTGCCCCCTGCTTCTCGCCTGCTCGCCTGCTTGCCTGGCTTCCAACCAGAACACAGTCGCCAGTGGGCGGCATGTAGTGCAGTTTTGAGTAGCCTGCCGTACCCACGATATTCTAGCCCATGATCGATATCATACATGCTCCCACCCCAACTGGGAATAAAAATTAAAAAATTACCGTTATTCCTTTCCACGACCGGCCCAGCGTTCGTGCAGTTGCAGCATTACGGTTCAATGCCGGTACAGATACGGCCGTGGTCGTACCTGCTTCTGGAGCCATGCTCGTGAGCCTGGTGTGTTCCTCAGCCTAAATTTTTCTCGAGCCGGTGCTGTATTTCACCCACACCTTGTGTTCTGTATGTATGGTCTGTATGTCTTAGAAATCCTTCACCGCCATGACTCAGGTTGTTTTTCCCCCCAATTTCTTGTCTTCCCCGGGATTTTCGCCCAAAGAGAACCCTTTAAAAGAGTTACTCCCACGTTTTTCCTCGCTGGAGACAAGGAAGCACTTCGATAATTCCTCCTCGCGCGGTGCAGACGAAACCACAACACCCACTCCTACGCCAAAATCCGGAAACCGTGCGACCAATCCAAGGGAGCTTAATATTTTTAGGATTTCTATCATCGTAAAGACGTGGTGTCGCAATTGGGCATTGTCTTGAATGGGTGGTGCAGAATTTGGTTGCGGGTGCCATTGAAGTCACTTGATCCTCTCACCATATTAATTCTGTGCAAATTTTCATCGAAAGGGGAAGACTGCATGAGTAGCTTGAGTAGGGTAATGCGATAGCTAACCAATTGGAGGAAACTATCATATGATACGAGAAACGGCAAGCCTACCCAGCCATCCATTCATCCTTCCTTCATACCCTTCCTCCTCCATCAAACGCCCCTCCGAGACCCTCCAGTCGCCCTTCATTGATTAGCTCCCAACCACATTATTTATTTTTCGGAGAGTGGAACAAACCTCCTGTGCTCTCACCCTCAGCTTTTGCCCTCGCGCAGGGTTAACAGCCAGACAAACAACGTTGTATGCTATATATTGGTATGTATAGAACGAATCCCCGGGGGGCTTCCCCCCCAATCCCCGCCCTCATGATAGGCCACAGGATGAACAGAAACGAAAAGCTGATCGCCCACTGCACTTCGCATCTAATTGCCAAGCGAGCTATCGACTCCGTTATCTTGCTTATCGACCTTCCTCCGCTTGCTTTGGCTGCATTGGCTAGTCCCACAATCAATATAATAATAACAGGAAAAAAACACCCAGCTAACTCAAAGGCGCCGGTAGTCTACCGGGAGGGAGGAAGATGTGCGAGCCCTAACGTCCAGTCTAAATCTCTTGTCCCCTTACTCGAGTACCGACATTGGCTTTCGAATGATGAAGTGAGGTCGGGATGAAATCTTGGCAAAATCATGTCTCACTGCTACAACTGCTCGAGTACGGGCCTGGCTCTTTTGTTTCGCACTACTCAAGTAAGACACAGCACTGAACTACTTTTGCTACAACTTTCTTTACATTTCGATCTGGTCTCGTCTTTGAACTAGCAACGACATGATACTTGTACTGGTAGTCTATTCCCCGATGCCGAGAAGACCACCATAACTATCATTATCCGGGAGATCCCGCAAAGGGACGAATCCTGTCAACGAGCTTTCGTATGTTTTCCCTCTGTCACTTTTTTACGCTTGTAGGTCGCTTCAAAAAGCAAATCACAAAAGTGCGGGGTTGCCGAAAAGCCAAATCTACAAATACCTAGGCCGCTTAAAAGCAAGCAAGGCGTGGCTCGACCGAAAGAGTTACAAAGATTAGCGAAGGCTAATAATCCAGCCATTGAGAGATCGCAGCGGAGTGGGCTCGGACCCGCAACAGGTATCATATGAGTGTTTTTTCTTCCTTTGTAAATTTAATTCCTTCTTCTCATTGCTGTTTTGGGCAGTGGCTGACCAGAGTGCTCGTGCGAGGGTAACATGCCTTGCAGTGGGGCCCGGGGGTGGGAAAAAAGCATGATACAGTAGCCCGATGTCCCTGCAAAAGCGCCATCCATCTCAAATTCGCAATTAATTTGACATGGCGAACTGTCTTGCTCCTTGCGTGCGGACGCCGCAAGTGTGCCGAGTGTTTGATCGCTCACGATAAATAGCCTGTCATAATCCAGAGCTCGGATGAGTTTCTATATAAAACTTGCGGGCCGTGTGGAACGGTGTTTGGACCCGCGATTGGACCCGGCTTCCTTTCTGCAGGGCGGGCTTCGCTCTTCCCCCGGGGTCGAGAGGGGGGAGGAGGGGGTCCTATCGGGAGCTACGACACAGTACGAGTACTTCGCTCCCTCCTTCCACTACCGAACAGTAATCGGTATATCGCTGGGGTTGGAGCCAGGGAGTGGCAGTCGCACAGCATGATGCCTACCGTATGGCCCTTTTCTGCCATAGATTTACAACTCGGGAAACTCGCCCGTGATTCAACCAAAGAGAAAAAGAGAGCTCCACCTCCAATACACGAGGACCGCGATTGTCTCTCCATCCCTCCCCATCCACCCCACCAATAGCGCAAGCTTTACAATACCCGTAGCCCCCTATCCATTTCACCCTCTACTCGAGTAATCCGAATTTCATCCAAAAAAGCAATCCTCCAAAAAACCCTACCCGTGGAATCACAAATTCTCACTGACAGCAATCTTGCTTTTTCCCCTAACCCGTCCATGTTGCCTTTCTCTTGAAACATCCCCTCCCGCTCGCCCCCATCTACGGTATCTTCGTTCCATCCCCTCCACCCCTTCCTCCATCCATTCACACGTATGGTAGACAATTTGCCCCCCGCCCCCCCTCCTCCTCCTTTCTCCTTCTTTTTTCCTCCTCATCGTCCGGCCCACACGCGCCCTTTGCCCGGCCGATACGCAGGCTAACGCAGCACGGCAGCCTCGTGGCTTCATGCCATAATTCCTTTTTTTTTTACCCCCTTTCGCAATGCCCCTGTTGTTAATCCTGTTGGTTCTTGTCTCGCCCTTACAAGTAACAATCAGGGCTACGCCACAGTGCGCACTGCACCGTTGAACATCGCTCACTGGCTGGCTGCTACCGAGCATTTTTCGTAAATCCCTTTTTCTCGATTCACACCGGTTTTAGGCCCACTACCGGTAAGTAAATAGGTATCGCGGTATTATGATGTTGGTATTTTTTTTCTTCCAATTTTTTTAGTTTCTTTCTTGTACAGTACGAGTTATCATACATGCAGATGTCATTAGGCTAATATGGGGATTGGGGGAGCTTCCCGGGTTGGGATGCCGATACGGTCGGTAGGGGTAGGGAGTGGGGAATCGGAATGGGGAATGAGGGCAGGGGGGAGAGGGGGTTAAAGATAGGAAAGGGAGGTAAGGTTTATGGTATGATAGTATTGAATTGGGGGTTACGGGGACTCCTTTAGGGCTTTTGCTCTGCTGTGGGTTGAGTTATGATAGGCTCATGATCAAGTACGGTACCCGGTGTTGCCTGGTAATAAATCGCAATATTTTGCGCGTAGCTATCTAGTCCTCCATAAGATAAGAATTTATGATATATATCGAACCCCATCCTAAGCACACCCCAGTGGAAATCGCGCTAATGCAAAACATTTCTTCATCCTCTTTACCGCCAATTGTTATGACAAATGAACCTATATGCACTAGTACTTAGTAGAAGACGATGAGATGTCCATCTATGATACTCCATGATATCTCTACCGTGCAATCCAACCCACGCTACCTTCACCCCAGCAATACAAGCCGATCCAAAAGAAGAAAAAATCATGCGGAGCACGTCCCTACCACCCCATCCGTGCGCCCTCGCTTCGCTTCCTGCTGTACCTTCGTTCCAGCCTTTCCTGCCGACCGATGATACGGTCTGGTGTCCATCATCCATCGCATCACACCACATCACAAAACCCTAGCGGCCAAACCCTTCCGTTAGATGGCCCGTATTTCACCCCACGAAACTATCCGTGCAATTTCGGATCCATGGGTTGGTGCCTAGAACTGGATATTTCGCGATCAACGGTGACAAGACTTTCGCAAGTCAAGTGGTTGAGGCAACATGCAGTGGTAGGCTGGACCCTGTACCAGCTGCAGGTAACTTGAACGGGATGTGAAATGGATGAATGGGGGAAGGAGATGCGGTGAATGGATTATGATAACCAGGCACATTTCTTGGCGAGTCGGTTGGATGTTGGTTGTGGGGGTGGGTTGCACGTGCTGGATGTTGTGCAAGGGTAGAGGGTGGAGGAGGGTTCGACTTATGGGGTTGCGGTACGGTGTGACGGTGTGGTGTGCCGCACCATAACGTACCGGCAGGTATCATACTTTACCGATATCGGTCGCGGGGTGCGGTGCGGAGGTGCGGCACTGTAGGGGAGTTCAGGTATGGTGGAGGAGGATGGTATTCGAATGGCATCATGGAAACGGGGTATCATCGAAGCAATTAATCGATGAACCGGTCAAGCCCGATTGAGACTTATTCGACTGATCTGATACCTCATAATAAAGTCAGCAAAACTATTCTGACAATTCACAAAGGGCACGGGATTCCCCAAAGCGACTGTCAAGCAGGCAAAAAAAACCCGTGTTCGCTTCGGTAAAACTCTAAGAAGGGGAAGCGGGGGGAAAGAAAAAAACAAAGGAATGGAATATCGCTCACAAGAATCGGAGAAACCCCTCCGAGATCCCCACCATAAATACTAAGCCACTCTCCCCCACTCTCTATTCCCCCCTTCCCCTCAATCCCGGAAACAGGGCAAGACGAAAAAGAATAGGAAAAGAAAATAATGGGGAAAAAGAAAAAGTGATAGGTAAGGTATGAGGTATGATGCCATGCGGCTCTATCACATATCCCCCCCCGTCTTTCCTTGGATCGCTAACGACAGCAAGGACCTTGATTGTCCGGAGGGGACCTTCGGGGAGCGGGGTTGGAGGGGTAATTTTTCGAAACCGGTGATTAGCGCTTCCACTTTCCCCTCTGTTGAGGTGGAAGTGGGGGATTCACAAGTGCTGGAAATTGATCTTCCATCCCATCTCTCCGCCGACGATGACGACGGCTCGGCGGTGGCGGCAGTAGTAGAGCAAGTGCACCCTCCATCCTTCCTCCCATTACACTCGTGCGATTCTTCGTCCTCGTCGTCTTCCCATGGCATGCGCCGGTCGAGGCAGGGCCTGCTAGGCCATGAGGGGAATGCACATGTATACCCTTTCGTCGGGGATTTAGGAGATGATAGGCCGAATAGAGTGGGCTTCACGTCAGGGATCTGAGCGGTCATAACGGCGGACAGGTACATTTTGACTGTAACTTTGTTGAGGTGTGAATGTTGTATGGGTTGATAGGCATTTGTAGGGTTCGAGGGCGGGTGATGAAGGTGATGTAGTAATTTTACTAGTAGGAGGAGGAGTGGGAGTGGGATGGGTGATATATATTGAGTGAGCCATGGCGAGCTGAGTAGGCGGGCGGAGGGGGAGGAGGTGAATTGGGAATCAAGAATCAGTAGGCAGGTGGAGGCGGTGGAGGAGCACTGCTATTACTCGTGGACCAGGAGGGGGGGGGGGGGGTGAATGCTGAGTGAGCGAGTGAGTGGATGCTATGAATGGATGGGTGGATAGATGGGTGGGTGGAGGATCGGGTGTGAATGGAAATGCAGGTTTACAAGGCAGAGCAAAATAAAACAATGGCTTTTCTGTCCTTCCCCGGACTGGGCCTCGAACTGCATCACGTAGGCTACGGTAGACTACCCCACTGTATCACACTTCAGCTATGATACAGCTCCTCTCCAATACAAGTACCGGTATACGGTATATCCTTACATACCGGAATCGAGCTCTTTTTGCCTTAGGCACACAATTCGTGTGGCGTCTCGTTTTTACGGAGGGGTTTTTCCCACTCGACTCAACTCGACTGGAGTAGATCGCCTTCTGAGATTATCAGTTGCTGTATTTTTCCGCCAGTTCCGACTTTCGCCATTTGCGTTGAACGAGCTCCCCTACATGGAGTAAATAGTTAGGGTCTACGAAACGCTTCTTCCCCGGCACTATGGCAGAGTTTTTAAAAAAGAGCCCATGTATGATACGCTAGATTACCGGTTGGGAGCATGATATTCGAATAGATTGGATTGCGACTTATCATCACTTCGGTACTGCACAGCTAGCCCGTAAGTTACTCGAGTACAGCGCAGCAGATAGCGAGCATAGTGGCCATCCAGTCCAACCGGTCCACATGGTCTCTCTCAGTTCCTATTATCTATTCTATTGTGCTGTATCTCACTCGACGGTATTTATCATGCTGAATCTGTATTTCCATCCGGCTGATCCAAAACACCGCAGTGGAGGCTGGATGGGTGGATGGACGGATGGCGGACCTTTTGGTTATTAGAGACCTTCCGGAAAGACTGAATGTGAGGCAAATGTGGTCCTGGACCAACCAGATCGCTAGGATTCTGACTCTTGATGCTAAATCGCAAAGTTCCTATTCCCTCTGTTCAGCTGCGTATGATAATATCATCATCAAAAACCCGCAAGGTAAGCAACCCCCCCCACCACCCTACTTATTCATTCCTATCCTCCTACCCGGAACTCTCCATCCACCCACCCGACCATACCCCACCACCATCATCATCACCACCGCCCCGCTTCAAACCTCCGTGTGAGCCTCGCCCTTACTCACTCAATTTACTCACACCGGCTGACGGACAGACCCCCATCCAAACAAAGCCATTTCCCCGAGCCCTGCGTTCTGGAAGACTTTCCCTATCGTTGGGCTGAAAAACCCCTTACCCGCTCCTCGCAGGGCGGTGGTAGCGGTGGTAGCGGTGGTGGTGAAGGTGGATGAGGAGTGGGGTGGTGGGGTACCGTAATCCAGACCTCAGTTCAGCGCGACACGCTGCGATAAGGTAGAAGCGAAAGATCCGCAGGCGGGATACGAAATTCCCCGGACGTGTGGGGTGTCAGCCGCTCTATTCGTGTCTCTGCACCAAGAATTGACACTCTTTTTGCAATAGGTTAGCTACCGTATTGCCGGTACAGGCCCATAGTACCGATTCTTGGTTTAGAGACACCAGACACGAACACTAGTATGATAACTAATTGCTCCTCACTACTCTATTCTTCAGTTTTTTACGGGGCGGTATTAAAGTTCGGATGGATGGATAAACCTTATTTTCATTCTACTATCTGACCGGCCTTTTAAAGGCCATCGCAGTACGGCGTGGGATACTCCCCCCAGCCCTCGGGCCCCCTATGTAATGAAATCCACCACTTCCGCCGTTGCCAACCACACTATCCCCTCGCCTAGCCTTGAACAAAAGAAACTCCCCTGCCCCCATCTCCTCTTTCTTCGCCCAAAATAATCAAACTCCTTCTGAAAAGAAACCCACCCCGTCATCTCTATGCCCAGTGGTCCTGTACTTAAAGAAATATTTATACAAAAGAAACCCACCCCGTCACCTCTGTGCCCAGTGGTCCTGTACTTAAGGAAATACTTATACCAAAGAAACCCACCCCGTCACCTCTGTGCCCAGTGGTCCTGTACTTAAGGAAATACTTATACAAAAGAAACCCACCCCGTCACCTCTGTGCCCAGTGGTCCTGTACTTAAGGAAATACCAGCGCGCCTGCATTATGCCCCAGGTATCCCAGGCCCTACACTCCTCGTTTCTTGCCTCTACCCTGCGCCTTGGGCTCATGGGTTCTGGCGTGCTTCTCCTGGGCGACTTTATCCCTTTGCATGAGGAAACCGCAAATGTCGCATGGTTTACGGCTTTTTGGTTTCCCTCCCCTTGGCCCCACCGTCGGTTGTGACGTTGGTAGATTGATCGTTGCTCCTTGGACTTGGGCGTTGCCGCCTGCGTTCGTTTTCCACCGTCTGGTGGGCCTGTTTCTCAGGGTTTCTGGCCATGTCTTCATCCAATCGATGAGGTCTCTTTGTCGTTTGGCGCTATGAAGTGGTATTGTCGTGTTTTTGACTATGCCGCATCTGGTCATTAGGTGGTCTGGTGTGATGATGTCCCTGTCGCACGGGCATTGTCTTCGTTTCCCATCGGTGTCTTGGTATGGCCATGCTGCTGTGGCCCGGAGGTATAGGATATCTCTAAACTCCTCCCGTGTTGTGCCTTTGAGGTGTTTATACGAGGTTCGCGGGCGTCCTTCGTATCTTATTGACTCCTTTTCGTTTGAGTTTTGCCATTCTCTTAACAGGGTCGCTTTGATCATCTTCTTTCCTGATTCCGAGTCCAGGGCCGTGAGTATGTTCTGTTTTACCCCCGATGCATTGAGCCATTTTTCGGACCAGTTGGTGTGTCTTCCTAGTGTTTCTGCCCTGAGCGCCAGTGTAGTTTGTCTGTTTCTGGCGTATAGCAGTAGCGGCGGAATGCCGAGTTCTGTGTATATGGCTGCCAGTGGGGTTTTTGTTTCAAGCCCGAAGGCTTTGCGGACTATGTTGTTGAGGACCGTTTGCGCTTCCCTTATCGGTCCCTTGGTGTCCCAGACCTCTATGCCGTACGTGAGTTGAGGTATAATGAGTCCTTTGATGATCCTGAGAGTGGTCCATGTGTTCAGGCCTCCGGTTTGGTATCTTGTCGTAAGGGCCTTGAGGTTGTATCCGGTCCTCATTGCCTTCTTTGTCCATTCCCTAATGTGGTGCTTCCAGTTATACTTCTCGTCGATGTGGTATCCGAGCCAGCGCAAGGTTTCGCGTTGTTGTATTGGGAGATTGTTGATCCTGGGTTCGAGTCTGCTTTTGTCGGGGGTTTTAATATGGATGTGCTCGGATTTGGTTGCTGCAAAGGTATATCCGCATTCTTTTCCTTTGCCCTGGAGCGCTTGTAGTGTGGCCTGGTGGTCCTTCTGTCCGTGGGTTTTCTCTTTATACGTCGTGGCTATTAGGAAGTCGTCGATATATGTGAGGATAGAGGTTGTCGCTCTGGCGGTGTTGGGCGTGGGTGTGTTTGCCATGTCTCTTACACTAAGCAGGAAGAGTATCGGTGATAGCGGGGATCCTTGTGGCGTTCCTTTGTCCGTGGCAAAGGCTTTTGAGCTTTTTCCGTTGAATCGGTAGCTGGTAGTTCTATTAGCGGCCCAGTGTGCTACCCATTGGCTCAGGTGTTTGTTGTTGTTGGCCAGCGTTTGGCATACTTTTTCCATTGGCAGGTGGTCGAATCCGCCTTCGATGTCCAGGGTGGTGATGCAGACGTGTGGGTGACTTCCACTTGAGACTACGGTGTCAAGGGCTTGTATCGCATCGGTGGTGCCATTCTTCTTTCTTCCCCCGTACATGTTGTCGCCTAGGAGGCATAGGTCGGCGATCTTTTGCACCGCTATTCTTTCCATAGTTTTGGCTAGGATTGACTGGAGCTGTATTGGCCTCCAGCTTTTCGCTGTCGTGTATGTGGGTTTCCTGGCTTTCGGTATGAGTATCGTATTGGAGAGTTTCCACGAGTCTGGTATGCCTTGAGTCCATGCTACGTTCATGGTTTCCAGGAACAGTTTTTCCCGGAGCTTGCTGAAGAGTTTGAGCATTCTCGTGGTGATGAAGTCTGGTCCCGTTGCTGCGCCGTTGGGTGATTGTTTGATGGCGGCGTTGAGGTTACCGATATTGAGTTGGTCGGTTGGCTTTTGGCTTATTGATATTAACGGCCTCCTGTGTTCCCCTTCGTATAGCGCATCTTGGAGTTCTTGGGCTATGTGTTGGTGTTCGGCCGCGATTGTGTTATCCTTTCTGTTGAGGGCTGGGATCGGGTGTCGCGTGGTTCTGGCTTTTACCGTTCTGAAGCATTCGGGATCTGTTTCTTCCTGTAGGCTTCTCGCGTTTGTTTCGTGTTTGGCTTTCGCGATTGCTTTCTTATACGCTTTCTTCATGGCGGGTATTTGGGGGTTTGTTGGTCTGTTTCTGACTTCCTTCAGGACTCTTCTTCTTTGGGCGTCTAGCTCTTTGGACCAAAAGGCCTTGGCTTTCGGATTGGCTCGTGGGGTGTGCCTCAGCGTGATGTCGCTCAGCTGTCGTTGTACGCTTGTGGGGTCTGTGTTTTCTCCATCCATTAGGAGTAACTCTGCTCCTATCATGTCCCATTTTGCCTTATCGTATCTTAGTGGCCTATCCCCGCTGTTTCTCCAATTAATAGGTGCGTTGACGAGGATTGCTAGGTGGTCTGATGACGGTATGATGAGGTGGTCTGCTGTGACTTTGAGGTGCGCGTTTGCTATGACCAGATCAATTGTTGTGCCCGTTGGGTGTGAGCTCGATGGGGGGTGGGTTACTGCAAATGGGTTTAGAACTTCCAGGTTTCGTTCGTTTAGCCATTTGTTGAGATAGTTCCCCGCTGTGTCGGTTGTTCCTGCAGACCATTTCGTGTGTTTAGCGTTAAGGTCGGCTATCACTATGTTGTTTGAATTCCGGTGCCACTCGTTGTTGGGGTCGAAACTTTTTGTTTTTGGTCTCTGGTATCCCATCGTGATTTCTGTTCCTTCCGTCCATAGCGTCGTGAATTGCGATGTAATTCTTTCCACTACGAACATGTGAACGTATTCGTTTGCAATGTAAACGGCACAGCCGTATTTAGTCGCCTCTGTGTTGGCGTAGCATGTATATCCTTCAATATGAATCCAGTCACCATTTTCCAGGGGGCATTCTCCAAGCACAATAACTTTCGGTCTGAGTTTCAGGGAGGAGCTCAGCAACTCTGTGACCACGTTCATCGACCCGCCGACGTTGTGGTATATAATATCAGCGGTTGCCATAATTATTTATGGGGGTTGGGGTTGGCCGGCTCTGCCGGTGCTTTGCCCTTCTCGGCTGTGGTTGGGCTGCGGGCCCTAGTCCTTGTGGGGCAGTGTCTGTCCCCGGTGAAGTGGGATGTTTCGTCGCAGTTCACACATCTCCTGATGGTGTGTGAGCATGGTTTTCCCTTGCCTGCCGTGCAGTATAGGGACATGCACATGTGGTCTTTCGTGTGGTGTTGGTTGCCACAGTATTTGCAGATTGAGGGCATTCTGCAGTGGGCCCCATGGTGTCCGTATTGTAGGCATCTTTCGCAGTGGGTTGATGCATCCTTGCGGATGTACTTTCGGAAGCTGCATCTTAGCCCATAGACCGCCATTGCTGGGTGGGGTTTTTTGAGTTCGTTTAGTAGCCAGTCGTTTGCTTCCACTGCCACAATGATGGAGGACTTTTCTTTGTTCTCCGCTTCTAGGGCCGATACAGACTTAATCCATTTGGGTCTGTCCATGAGTCTGAGCTCGGGGTTAAAGGCTGTGAGTTCGTTTTCCAGCTCGGTCCATGCCGGGGCTTCGATGTTCCATTCTTCTGGGGCCCAGTGTCTGTCCCCGGAGGTTGCTAGTGGGATGCTGTTTATGACTATGTTTACCGTGGGGGTATCCAGGCCGATATTGAAACCAAAAATGCCAATGTCGTTAAGGGCCTTTGTTATGCCCTTGATGTTTGATAAGGCGGGTTCTGCTGGTAGGTCCCCGACGGTGGTAAGTACCAGGTCGTCGTTCCTGTTGTATTCTGCGTATGCGAACCTGGTGGTACCTGATGCACTGTTAATTGCATTTCTAATTTTGGCTGGCGTGCAGTCGCTGGTCCCAACTCTCCTGTTTTGTTCCACAGATTTAACCAGTAGTCTGCGTTGCCTGGCATGCGGGGTTGAGGGAGCGGAGGGGGCGTTCTTCCTTCCTACTCCTGGTGCTGGGGATGCGTTTCTCCTCCTGGTCTGTACCAGTTTGAAACCATCGGTGTTGATGCCGGCCGCTGCTATAGCGGACCAGGCTTCCTTCTTCTTCTCCCTCGCCTCTTCTCTTTCTTTCTCTGGGGCAGGGGTAGTGGTGGGGTTCCGGACTGGAACTAGGGTTGGCTTTGAGGCTGGGGGTTTTGGGGTAGGGGGGGGTTTGGTTTGTTGGGGTCTGGGGGGAGGGCGGGTGCCGCTTGGTCCGGGAGGGTTCGGGTTCCTGGCTTTGTTGATGGAGGTGACGATGCGTTCCTCCATTTCGCTCATCTTCTTCTCTATGCTGTCTTCAAGGATCGCCATGTAGTTGATGAGGTCCTTGCGGGTGGCTGCACCATTGAGGAAGTTCTCGGAGAGCCCTGTGTTTTCTGGGGTGGCCCCCTCTTTGTCTAGCAGTTGGCACAGGTCAATCGTTACCTGTTCTTTTTCGGGGTTCGTCCGGATGCTACCGCTGGCTTCCGAGAAGGTGTCCGGGATTTCTTTGGGCGACCATATTCTGGCCAGGGGGGAGGAAAATCGTACGCTCCGGGTCGTTTTTCCCTTGTTTTGTTGGGAGGCTGTATTTGACCAGGAAGATGCGAACCTGGTTGGAGAGGGAGGCGGATCCTGCGATGTTGGGTATGGTAGGGAGGGGTCTGAAAAGGGGGTGAGGTTGGAGGACTGAGTCTCCGTGTGAGCGTGTTGGCTGTCCCCTAGGCCTGATTTTTCGGTGTTTTGACCGTTTCCCAGGTCCATGGGGAGTTCGGGTGCTGAGGACTCCGGTACGTATGGGATCAGTTCCTGAGAGGAGGGGGGTTCGTTCGTGGTGCTCATGACTGTGTCTTCGGCCGGTTGCGAGTTGGGTACTTGGACTGGGCCTATGCTCAAGGGTGAGGGTTGGTATGACGAGGCCATTGCCGCGAGCTCTGCCAGGGCCTGTGCGTCGACCGTGTTTACTCTTTCATCTCCGAAAATGGAGGCCAGAGCAGTTTGGAAGCCCATTGGGCGGGGGGCTGGTGCGAGGACGGGGGTGTCTGGACCGGTTTTTGACCCTAGGTGTACAAAACACATAGTTGTACAGCCCAGGTCCAGCCGGACGTCAGGGAAAGTGCTCCCGGGAGCAACGGTGTAGGCGAGGACGTTGACGCTTTTGTTTGGGCATTCGGAGGCATGGAGGATTGATGATCCAGCTGGGAGGCAGCTTTTTAGGGTCATGCCAAAGGGGGAACCGGGGTTGAGAACGCGAAAACGAGGTGAGGCTGGGCCAGGGGCAGGGGAGAGTGCAGGGGAGGCTCTGGGCTGTCCCTGGAGCTGTTTGGTAGGGGAGGCAGACATGGTAGGGGAGGAACAGGTCAGTTACTATGGTTTGCAATCTGTTTCCCAGTTGTTTGGAAGCCCTAGAATGATGTGCCTTAATTGGCTACACCACCTAAGGGGAGGGTATTTTGAGTGAGGGGGTAGAGTAGCAGAATCTGTGAAAACTCTGATTGTACCGGAGGAGTGGGTGTGTTGGCAGTGCCAAATGTGAGATGTGACGGGATTTGCGCGTGAGCGAAGCGAATGCGTGTGTGTGTCCACTTCCTATTCCGTATTTTCTCGATTTTTCAGTCTCTGAGAGGATGGATGGATGAAACGTGGCGGGTTCATCTCTTTCTCTCTTTCTCTCTATTTCTTTTTACTTTCTTTCCTTTTCTCTCCTATCCCCTCTTTCTTTCCTTTTATCCTCTTTCTTTTACAGTGCTCTACTACCCGAGTGTCTGCATGAAATTTCAGATATGCTATCGCGCGGTGAGTGGGAGTAATCCCTTTGCCCACTTTATTCGTGGGATGAGAAGGTGATGAAATGGATGAAATATCCGCGATGACGAACGGCAAACGTGGGGGATGTTGCCATGATAAATTTTCTCTTCGCTACCTGCTCGTCGGTCCGTTGCCGAGCTTGGCAACGAGGGCGGAATGACCTCCTTCATTCAATCAATCGGAGGAACCCAAGCGGGAACAAAAAGGCCGCAGGATAGACGGAATTATTTTCCACTCAAAGGTCTCACCGGTATCCAAGCCACAGTTTCCTCCCTGCATCGCTCCACCCCATTCATCTACCATAAGACTATCAAAATTTTCATCACTCTCAGCTACTCGAGTACGGTACTGACTCACCCGGCGGTGGTAAGAGTGGTGGTGGGAGTAATAATATCATGGGTATTTAATATCAACCAGTTTGCCATCCACCAGTGCGCCTCCATCTATTACCATTTCCCCGGGTGCAGTATACTATTTTTGCACGCACAATATCGAGGGAAAAAGCCCCCAGGGACTCCCTTCCGCTTTATTCATCTTGCTCCGTGCTTGCCTGCCTGTCATGCTATGCTCGAGTAGACTAGACCACTTGTAAACCCGTCAATGAATACCGATACGGTATAATCCTACGTAATAATTATCCCATAGCGACCATGTTTTTCTCATGCCAGCATTTTCTCTTTTCTTTTGCCGCTCAAGGGATCAGGTACGGTTGGGTTAGCAATGATGCAATGGTCGGACGTCTATGAAATCCAGCCAACGCACGTGTGGGTAGTGGTATTCGACAAGAGGCCGGAGCCGTGCTCACTTGCTTGCTTCATAGGACGAAAAAAGAAGGAAAGAAAAAGAAAAGAAAAAGATCGAGCGCGCGCTTGCCTACCGCACTTGCTCGAGCACCGACCGGTACTCGCCTGCTGCGGCTAAGATGTATCGCATCGCATCGTGGCGTTCATGAACGCAGATTTTTCGCGGAAAATGAGCTATCCAGGGCGTGCGCAAAAACTCTGTCGAGCTCTGCTCTGTCTGGCTGGGTCGGGATCAGGCGCATGTGTAACACGAATTATGCAATCGAATACCGGTAGGCCAGATATCATACCGGTACGAGTATTCCAGCATGATACGCTAGTTTCTAGCGAAGGGGAGAAAGAGGGGAAAAACTCTGTCGAACCCTTCTCACGGCGGTGGCTGGGGGGGGGGGGGGGGAAAATAATTATTAAGGGTTGGCGGAGAAGGCCCGGGGCCAATCAGGAAGTTCTACAGACTTACCCTTCATACCCGGTACTACAGGACTGCTGCATACTCGGTAGGTAAATTTTCATCTGCCGATTGATATGATAGCTAGCAATCGAGTGTTGATTCTACACTGCTTTCTACGGGCCGTACGATACTGTGATGTACCTGCCCCGCTCGCTCGCTCGCTCATCTCAACTTCCGTGGCTCTAAAATGGACTGAACTGATATTCCCGCAGTGGGTCTCCCTCCTTCCCCTCCTTTCCGCCGATAGAGGCTGTTGGCGATGGTGGGGCTGTTTTGCGAATTTACCGTGCCGTGCTCGATAGCCTTAGGCTGGAGCTCTGCGGTACTGTCGGCAGGTAGACTTGCTGGTGTTGCCATGCGGGGTGCAGTACGGTATCTGTTCGCCACGCATGTGAAAGATTGGTATAAAATATATATAAAAGAAATGTGTGAGGGATAGACAACGTTGTCCTTTTGATTATTATTTTTTGTTTCGTGGGAGAGGTTTGGATAGTGATGGTGGTGAATTATCGGAATTACATTATGACGGAATGGACCTATGAGGGAGGGGGTTGCATCGGGTTGCTGGGGGTGCAGGGGCGGATTCTATCATGGGAAGAGTGGGGAAGGGGGAGGCGGAGGAGGCGGAGGAGGAGGAGGAGCAGGAGGAGGAGGAGGAGGAGAAATGGGGGAAGGAAGGAAGAAAGTGGGAATCATCATGCCCGTGATCGTGATGGAAGAAATAGGAGTGCAGGATACGGGAATATTACTGCACTGTACCGTAGTCTAACAGTGATGCGAGGCTGTTGCTCTGAGGAACTTTTTCACAACTTGTGGAGGTAACTTCAAGCTACTGTACCGGTACCGTAAGAAACAGCACCAGTACCATTACTAGTAAGCAACGGGGGAAGTGCTGGCGGCTAACTTTAATTACAGACAACTTGGGCGCCTGGTACGCAACTGTCTTACTTTTGTAGATTTCTCTAGTGCAATTAGTATTATTAGTACAAGCAGAAAAGAATTTCAGCCTTGTTGGAGCCCCCTAAATACCTCGCGCCTACCCAACCACGATGCACTAAACTACGGTAACCCCCCGGCTCACAATAGCACTAACGCAGGCACCCTCGTACCCGGTAACGCATAAGGAACATTCCGTCCTCCCTCCCTCCCTCCCTCCCTCGCTCGCTCACTCTCAGGAGTACTGCGCAGCACAGCAGGCAGCAGTAAGATCAGTAGAAACAGCACATTAAGCTTTCCCCCAGCGCTTAGCACACATACATTATACTGTACCTACCCTACAGGCACCGACCTCCTCCTTTCCCCCCCTTTCTCCCTGTGAATATCAACCAATAATTCAAATCCAGAGTGGAGTAAACCTTAAATCGATTTCCAACCATAATCTGACCGCCCAGAGTGCCAATGCCCGATCTGAGTTAAGGGGGTCGATATGCGCGCCCCCTGAGTACTATGCGTGAGCTTGAGTGCTTGCCCGCCTGTTGTTGATGTGCTGTGTACAATACATACTGTGGGCACTGTACTGTATAGTGCCATAAACGCGCTTCGGTGGAGCACGCATCACTGCCCGTAATCTTGGAGGTTAGTTGGAAGGCACCATAGAGTTCCTTTCGCCTGTATGATACTAGCCCAAGAAGAGGTTGAAGGTGTCAGTGTTGGTATACCACGAGACGTGCTCCTCGTGAGGAGTCTAGAAATGAAGTGGCGGCCCTCACGTGGCTGTAATCAAGCACTTTCCATATGCCATACCGGCCTCGCCACCTAGTTATCCCTCCCGCCACACCGGAATACCGGAATCTCTCGGAACTCTGCACTTCTCCCCATATTCCGCATTTTGTACCCCCCCCCCTTTCCCGGTTCCACAGATTTAGAAAGCCTACTTTTCTCGTGATCAGCTGGTGTCACGTCTTGTGGTTGTGGTTGTGGTTGATGTACCCGTGATTACCGTGTCGAGCGTCTGTTCGTGCGACCCGGGAGGGGGGGGGGTGTGAGTATGCGGGGTATGATATGAGAAGTTTGAATTTACGAAGATGGGTCGGGTGGACCTCTGTAGGTTTCAATAATATTATGATAATATTATTGTGCTTTTGAGACTATTTATTTCGGGGGGGGTTTGTTTGGTTGTTGGGTTGCTTTGGGTGGGGAGAGTGATAGTCATGGTGTATCACTCGGTAATGGGTTCGATTCCAGCCGGGGGAGATGGAGGAGTTAGGAGTGGGGCGGTATTTCATCGGGTTTTGATCGTAGGTGTATGGTAGTGGGCTCTGTTGGTGGGCAGTGGATGGGTTATTTTTTGCCTTGCGTTTGCTGGTGCCTTCCGGGGCTGTATATAAGATGAATATATTCTGAGATGAGTGTGAGGCTGGGCATCATCTCTCCACAAGTAGTTGACAAGTAGGATATTATGTATTGCTCGGGTTATGTATCTAAGGCCTATTACCGAAACTTCCAACTGGGAAGACTTCCCTGGAACCCCTCCTCTCCGTTGGGGCCTCACAGGGCATGATGCCTTATCTCAAGCTCAATGAAACAGCAAACCATCTGACGTCCCCAAACAACACCAATTACCGGTATTATATCATACACTTTTTCCCACGCGATAGGCTGTAGGCCCTTAGCGAAGCCGGACTCCTCCATCGGCTCAGCTGCCATAAGGCTCTCCACTCCGCTGTTTACGGTGTTCCAGGCTGTCAACAGATAATATTAACACTCGGACGTCGGATCCGGGGGTCGCGGATGGGGGTTGGGCGCGCTTTGAGGTTTCGGTGTCATATGCTACAAGTTCTGTATCTGAAGTAGAGGCGTAGCATACGAAGGCTATCTTGCTCGAGTAGTCCAAAGCTATAGGCACAGTGGCTTGGGCCAAGGCTGACTTAGCACAAGATTCCTAGTTGTATCCGGGGATCAGTCCACATGTCCCTCTTCACGCCTTATAGTGTAACAAGGGAGCCATGTGCCCTCAAAAACCCGCACACCAGGACATTGGGCGACCCCCCGGCTCACGGCCGACTCGCTCCGCTACTGTACCGTACCTGTAGCCCTATGCACCTGACAACGCCACACCCACACCCCCCCACACTAGCCTAGCAGTGCCAGCGTAAGAACTCGGGCTTTGCGACCTCGGCCGCACGTTTCGAATGCGAAGGAATCCGGGGAGAAACAGAAGCGCTGAAAGACGATGACAAAAGTTGGAAGGAGGAAGCATACTTCCATAATATTTACTCGTATATTACCGGCGCTGCACACCACCTCCTGAACAGAAGCTGATATGCCATCCAAATACCGTAGATTACCCATAAACAGCCACCCACCGCAGCTTCAATCAATGAGCAAGTTACCCCCACGATATCCAATCACCGCCCAAAATTCCTCCTGAGAAACCTTCCCTCCGCAACGACTCAGCTAGACTAACGATACCGGTATCCCTCGTTCCGGTAGCACAATGACGTAGTCAAGTCATCTCGTAGCAACGGAACCCATCTCACCCACGGTAGAAGTAGGGGGGAGATACCGGAAATAAAATAAAACCAATTCCTAGTGGCCGTTTGCCATATCCGAGTCCTCGGCGTAGCTGACTTGGCGAGGAGGAGGAAGAGGACGACGACGACGACGACGACGACGACGACGGCGACAGTATTCCGTTTGCGGAGATGACACGAGCCGAGAGCTTGGGCACTAATGTTGGTTCTTAGGACTATACTGGAGTTGGACTAGTGTATTGACGAGACTCTGGGTAACTGTATTACCAATATCTCCCAAGGTTGTGAGAGGGTCGATCTTAGTGCTCGAGCTAGCTAGCCCGCCGGGCATATGGAACCCATGCTAGTGGTACTCACTTTATCTGGTTAAGCCCGAAATAGCGCTGGAACCAGAAGTGTGACTCAATGGGACGAGCGAGATTTGCGGGAAAGGTTGCCTCTTTTAGGCCTACTCTAGACTTTGAGTTTTATTTGCCGCAGGGTACTTTTTCTGAAAATCTCTTCCCACACCCCCAGAACGACCTACCAGCATCGGTACGATCACACCAATACTAGCTGAACGACAGACAGGAGGGGGAGCTAAGTCTACCAGTAAATCCTAGTGCATGATCTGTCACTTGACGAGATCGGTACCAATGACACACTACCGGTACAGCATCTAGTTGAAATCCCAAGAGCGCTAGAGCAGTCAACTAAAGCACAGCTAAATAAGCGAGCGAGAGGGGGGTGGAGGGTGCACTGAAGTGGTGTGTCATAGATTTCGACATATATCTCTATATATCTCTAGCGCCGGTCGGGTACTCCGCTGAACAGCATGTACCACTGGTAGCTCGTGCTCGAGCGCCGGCATCAGCTCATCAATGGACTGATAATATCACGATGAGAACCAGTTTCTCAGCTCAGGTCTCCTCCGCTTGCCTACTAAATCGAACTCCATTACTCGCGCTACAGGTATCATAGCGCTTCACTAGTCTCAATTACCTAAGATCTTACTATACTCCAGATGATTGCTCCAAATCCCACATTAGAGAGTTTACGCAAGAGGACCTAGGTGGCAGTTAACGGAAAAGAGACCTAGGTCTCTGAATGAGTTTGCGCACCAGGTCTAGGTGGCCTGGCAGCTGGAAGATGGGAATTGAGTAGGGTAATATCGCATTGCCCTCAAATTTGTTCCCTGCTCAAATTAGGATTCCCAGATACACAAGTTGGGTACTAACTATACTGACTGCTATAGAACAGGTGATAATCTACTACTGAAGGCCTAATATTATCATCAGTAAAATCTTTTAATAAAATGTAAAAAAAGCACTGTGTTGCTGCTGATTTATTGTTCTGCAGCGATCGGATTTCTTCAGGTCTGAAAAGCCCTATTTTACACTTCTTCCAGGTCTCGCTACCCACCTAGGTGTCCAAGACCTTTAGGTTAACAGAAAATAACCTGTTTTCGTGCTAGGTCTCCTTGCGTAAACTCTCTATTACAAACACCCACCCCAGCTCAACCCACCCTCTATCACTCGTATTCCTACCCACTACAAGACGGTCTTGCTGGAAATAGTGATTACCTGCCTAACAAAAAATCTCTTAGCTTCCGGATGATAGCTTGAAACAAAGCTACCTTCTTGTGGTTGCTTCTGCGTCCTGTTACCTAGGCTCCCCTTCCCGTTTCTCTCTCTCTTGCCCTCGTCCTTAGCCAGGAGCCACTTTTCGCTTCTCACAATTCCTTTCGTGCTCGCACCCAGTGGTATCATACTTCCAACAGATCTTGGCCGCTGCACTTCACATCTGATCACTCGGGGCGCTAGGGATTTAGCCTACTCCCGCTCCTTGCCAGCACACCGGGGACTCGGGAGATTCTGCGTCTAATTTCCCGCACGGTAATCTAGCAGAGTGCAGTACGCCGGCAAAGTGCTACTACAACCTAACACGTTGCCCTAGTACGTAGTCTACAATTCCTAAACTCGGAAGCGAGGAGTTTATCCGGTTCCCGCGCAACTACCATTAATCCGGGAGTGCCTGAGCACGTCAAGTGCCGATGAACCATTTCCAACACCTGCCGGTCACTGTGCGTGAGTGCAGTAGGCAGTACTGTGCTCGAGCACAGAGCGCCCCTGGGTAGTGCTTCAAACAAATGGTAACTCAACTTAAGTGGGGGGCCTAAACTTCCTTTCATTCCCACCCCCCCTGCCCGCCTTCCCCCGCATACAGCACAAAACGGATATGCACCTCCTGGCACACCCCCCTTTCGGACAAATTCCCTTGGCCAATCTCCAGCGGGGGAGGAGGAGGGAATAGACCGCCGCCGGAAATACTATAATGCCCTAATCTGAAATCTCTAAGCCCCCTGTGAAAGCGATAGGAAAATTTTCACCCCCTGGGGTTCGAAATTGGGACGTGTGATAGCGAGGGTTAGGTTGGGGGGAGAGGGGGTAGGTTGGAGATAGAGATGCCCTGGAGGGGTCGCTGTGGCAATGAACGGGATTATCTTAGGCGATGGGTTTAGGCTGTTTTTGGCTGGGTAAGGTAGTGAGAGTGTCTTGGGGCCGGGGCTGGGGGGGGGGGGGGGGTTAGGTGGTTTTAT
>Ga0307513_10001244_pt1 | contig 36878 bp, 39 predicted proteins | sample 15_EM_MG_FD_202174 | JGI IMG/M metagenome (GOLD analysis project Ga0307513, IMG submission 202174) | Populus trichocarpa ectomycorrhiza microbial communities from riparian zone in the Pacific Northwest, United States - 15_EM | ecosystem: Host-associated > Plants > Roots > Unclassified | place... | reverse complement strand
GCCCCCCCCCCCCCCCCCCCCCCCCCCCCCCCCCCCCCCCCCCCCCCCCCCCCCCCCCCCCCCCCCCCCCCCCCCCCCCCCCGCCCCCCCCCCCGCGGCATGGAGAAAGCCAATCGGATTAACTATTGCCGTGGATCGTGGGTTGTGGGACAAAGCTAGGATTCGTAGAAGCACTATCATACAATATTTGCGGCATGCGGGGGAGGGGAGGGAGGGGAGGGAGGAGGGGAGACGGCAAGAGGAGGAAGGAGGTTGGTATCGGGGCAAGCACGACGTGCCGGCGCTGGGTTGGGAGTCAGGTCCATGCGCAGTAGCTGAGTAGATTATTACAGGTCTTACTTCTTGTGTTTAGCTTTTTGTGAGGGAACGTTGGACTCTTGGAACTGCCTAGCGTAGATATCTTTATTTGCACCTTGGCCCAAAATCTAGCCTCGCTAGAGTGAATCTCTTTGAGATTTCCCACATATTTGTACGCGAGTGAGATTCGCAAGAAAGTTGCCCACTAGGGTTAGATTCTGATGATCCTGTGGCACAGGGAGTTATTTCTGCCAAAGTTTTTTACTTTTTCAAGGGAAAGAGTTTCCTGTTGAGGTTTACTCTGGCTCGCCTTGAGCCACACTTTATATGACTGCTCTAGCGCCATTCCCGGTTTACCCAGTTAATGCGGTACTCGAGTATTCCATTAACTGCGCTAAGAAGCTCCGAAACCCGCACACAGATTAGCGATGGTGCGGTGTCCTACTACTACCGTATAATCTGGTGAAAGTCGGATTGGAGCTAGAGCGAAACTGAGGCAACCGAGCCAACAGGAGCATACCAAGAAGGCAAATTCGCCACAGCTTAAACACATAGGCAGTGGTGGTTGGACAGGTTCAAGAAAATCCTCACTAGCGTCAATCCGACTTTCACCAGATTATACGGTAGCACACTTACAGTAAACCCCGAACAGGTATGCCCACCATCGTTCATCGCGTGGCATAAGATCAGGTGGCGTTCCGACTCGGAAGCTGCTGGTTGGCCCCTTTGGGGATTGCGGCCTTGGGAGTGGAGGGTGTTTGTTCGGCCTGATACCTGCTTTCCGCTACGGTGCCCCGAAACGAGCTTGCGTCCCGTATCATAACCGTACATACCATGTAAGTTTCTTCTTAATAATACGGTACCGTACCCTCTTTCTTTTCTTTGTTTTGCTCTCAGGAGCCCTACATGTGGTGCCTTAAATATATAAGTATGGATCAGCAGTTGCTGGCTTTCTCCTGACCTTCTTCTTTCCTGCCCTGTGGTCGCCGGCATGATACCTGTAGTCTTCTACTTGCCAGCCGGCGTGATCCCAGTGGAAGCACAACTCTCTCTCTCCCCCTCCACGACTCTGCCCAGATGTCGTTTTGCGATTGACCCAAGGGTTGACCGCGTGGTGCGGCGCGGTGCGGTATGATACAATGGTCTTGTGGCAAGTAGATCACCAGCACCGGCCCCACTTTGCGAACATGTTTCCGTGTGGCTGTGGCGCGGTAGGTCCCTCCTTAACAAGACAAGCATCACTGTCGCTGATAATAATATCTCCCTAGCTATTGTAAAAGCGATACGAACCTGGCCGCCTAAGCTGCCGGCATCCTCAGCTTGTCTTGGGAATATGTCCTCCATAGCGGCCTCCGCGACAAAGCAGCAGCACAGTCAAACCCGGAATTAGGGGACGGGCCGCTGTTTTACGAATTGATGGCGCAGTCACCCTTGAGGCAGGAAAAATAAAAATAAGGATCACTGCCACACAATATCGGCCTGAATAACGGCGCGGGAGCGAGCGGCGTGCTCTTTTCTTTTTCTTTTTCCTCTCTCTTCTCCTTAACACCGCAGATAACTTTAAGCTTGGTACTGTACAACGGAAGGGACCTCCTTTTTCCTCTTCCGGGAAATTTTTCACAACTCATAAATCGCCTCCCTCCCCTTCTTCCTTCCTTCCACCCCCCAATCTCTCGGATGAATGCCATGAACTCAAAGGGGTGGAGGAATCTAAAGAATTTGCTCATCGGAATAACAACTACACCTACGGCTATTAAAAAGAGCGTAATGACTACTTCATCGTCTACACGTTTAGAACCTTCAGCAACCCCGACAGCCTCGACGACAAAGAAGGAGGCTGTATCCACAGCAACCACGATACCAGCAACAGCAACGAATAATTTGCCGCCAAGCACACCAGACGAGTATGAACAGGCTCGCGAGAAATTTCTAGCCCAAGATCGTGGTGTAGCCTTCGACACGCAGGCTATTGCCAGAGCTACCAGACTCGAGCGCTCGGCAGACCGAGAGGTGAAGCGGATCCGGCAGCACGAGCGAGCGGACTTTGGCGCCTCCTCCCCCCACGGCAGCGAGCATTTCTTGGGGAACCTGGAGGGGATTAATCGCAGCCAGCTGATGAAGATTTCTAGGCGGATGCCAAAGGGGGCTCACTTGCATTGCCATTTCAACACATGCCTGCACCCTTCATTCTTGATTAGGCAGGCGCGCGGGATGAAGAGTATGTTTGTTCGCAGCAGTGTTGCCTTGGTGGGGCCGGAGGATTTCGCGCGTGCGGCTATATCGTTTGCAGTCCTGCCGCCGGATACTCTTGGTTCGGACATTTTCGATCTGGGGTACTCGCCATTGGGGTGGGCGCGGTATCCGGACTTCTTGGAGAGGTTCCCCAGTGCAATGCTTGGTGGGGAAGACCCGGAATCTTGGTTAGCGAACAAAATGGTTATCAGGGAGCAAGAGGCGCATGACATTCATCAGACCGCAGATGGGTATGTTTATTACCGGGCTAGGTTATGAGTCATAGAAACTGATTCTTTGATCTTTTCCTCCTTTTTTCGCAGGATATGGGATCGATTCAATCAGAGCACGCAGATGTTGAAGGGGCTATTCGGATATGAGTCTGCCTTCCGCCGGTATGTTGGGGAAGCCATACAAAGCTTCCTAGATGACAATGTCATGTACGCCGAAGTGCGACCGAATTTCTTTGACAAGTTCATCATGACAGACAATGGAATGGGGAAATTGGACCACTTTGACTGGATGACTATAATCCAGGAAGAAATCGCCAGCAAGATGAAGCAGCTCGCGGAGAGGGGGAGGGGAGAGGATTTCCGTGGATTCAAGGTAATTTACTGTGCTCCTCGCTCTATCGGGAAAAAGGATATGAAATGGTGTCTTGATGACTGCATGGCCCTGAAACGAAAATTTCCAGATTTAATTTGCGGTTCGTTGCTTTGGTTTTTTTTTCTCTTTCCTTTCTCTTTCCTTTCTCTTCGAGCCGATTAATAGTGATAAACAAGGCTGAAATTCATCATTCATAGGTTTTGATATGGTTGGCTGTGAAGACCGTGGGAACCCGATAAGGCACTACTTAAATGAATTGCTAGAATTCCGCCGAACATGTGATGCCGCAGGCTTAGATATCCCCTTCTTATTCCACGCCGGGGAGACGCTGAGGCATGGTGAGTCCACGGACGAAAACCTCTTTGACGCGATCCTTCTTGGGTCGAAGCGCATTGGCCACGGCTACGGATTGGCACGACACCCAACACTCATGAATATATGTCGAGAACGTGGTATAGCACTGGAAATCTGCCCAATCTCGAATGAAATCCTCCACCTCTGTCCTTCAATCCAGGGACATTCCCTACCAATCTTACTCTCGAATGGCGTGCCGTGCACTTTATCTAGCGACAACCCCGCTTACTTCAGGTATTACCTCCCCACAGTTTCCTTAATAACCTCTGTATTAACACAGGACAGCTCAACGCTCTCACACGATTTTTACCAAGTGATGTCCGGCTTCGATTCCATGTCCCTCCACGGCTGGCGCGTATTGGCAGAATGGAGCATTGAGCACTCGTGCATGAGTCCACAGGAAAAGGATCGTGCGCTGACGGAGTGGAATAAGAAGTGGGAGCAATTTTGTCGATGGATTGTACACGAGTTTGGATCTAACAAGCGATGATTTCTGCTGCGTCACAGTAGTAGTCGTGGGGTAGTTAGATTGTAATGTGTGGGGATAAAGGTGAAGGGGGGAGCAGGGCTGTCTATAGACTATAGAAGTTGTGATATAGGGGAAGGAGGGAGTGGAGGAGGTTCGTAGGTTTTTAGATGCTTTGCTTTACTTTGCTTTGCTTTGGGTTTTGCAGGCGAAGGGGTGCGGGTGCGGGTGCGTGTAGTTATGCCAATGACTATCTATGGGTATATCATATTTCCTTTCCCTTTTACTTTACTTTACACTTCAGCGAAATTTTTTTTCTTTATGCTATAGTACTTTCGTTTGTTACTTTGTGTAATTAGAGTACAAGCGTTTTTCCCTAACTCGCGATCGAGAAGAAACGAGCGGGTAGAGTATAGATGTCAGGTTTGCATTTTGGGCCCCAATTCCACAACTCATCTCTCGTTTACTCCCCCCTTCATAATATTATTATGCTTCTGATACTGTAAGCTGTTTTGTACAACCAAATCGATATACCGTAAAATCTCGAACAGCTGAACTACGGAAGTACAGCGCCTAAGTTTTGTAGGTTCCACGAGCGAGGTTTGCTGCCCCTACCCCCTGTGGAGCATACAAAACTTAGAAGCTGTACCACCGTATGTGCCATGTCGTTGAGATTTCCGCTTAATAAAGGTGATATCATACCTTTGTTTCTGGATCTTCCAGACTTCCAGAAATCCCTTGTGCCCCCCCCCTCTCTGCCTAGTGCTTGACCCTAACTCATTCAACACCGCCCCTCGGGCCTTTTGCGCTGGGTAGCGGCAGGTGCACCGAGGGGTCAATGCATTCCGACAAATAATTGTCCATCTCGATTATCGTATGCCGTTTACTCGCAGATACGGCATAGCGTGGCTGTGGCAAAGCTACCTCCTCCAGCTGAGATACACGTTAGAACCCACAGAACCTAACTAAGAGCGCAGGGCAGGGGAGCCTGGGTGGGGTGATTCGGGGGGGGATCCGGGAGCTACATGTTATCAGATCTGAAGCAAGGAGGGCTTATTGGTTGGTATTTGTCCCTTGTGGTGGCTGTGTTGGTTGGGTGGGTGTGTGTGTGTGTGCATGGGTCGCCTAGGTGATTTCGATCAACACAGCGCGCGGGGATGCCGCTAATTAGCAGGAGTGTTTGGGTTCGGAAGATTTTGAGTTTGGTAGGGCTGGGCTGTGTGCGTGCGGGATGGGTACCGTAGTCCAGATTGTTTAGGTCCGGGGAGTTGCTTTGGGCTGGGGTTGGTATATACGTTGGGTAACGAGGGCGGTGCTAATTACTTGCGCGAGGTTTGCGGACCAGGAACCGAGTGTATGGTTGGCGCATGGCAATTACCGTGGCAGGCGGCACGGGGTGGAGATTAGAAGTTGCCTTAGGGACTAGAGTGTGAGTGTGCCACTTTGGGGTTGTTGTGTGGTACGGGGCTGTGCGGAAAGGCGGGAGTGATTGCGGGCGACGAAGTGAGGTTGGGAAAACTACCGGTGGTGGTGAGGGCATAAAGCTGCCCGACGGGTACTTTACGGTGTTACTTGTTGCTCGAGTGTACGTGTAAAGGGGGGTGGGTACGGCATCTGCATGGTCTACTATACTGCAAGTAGTACTCGAGTCCCGCACCGGGAGAAGGTGGATCTAAGCCTTCTTGGGGCGGGGGCTCTAGGCGAACCTCCGAATCTCTCCGGAGACGCTTGTTCCGAGCAGTGCCGTAGTAATTATAGTGCCCTCCTTAGTTTCCAGGAAAAAAACGATGGATTTTTTCACTGAGGGAATAATTTTCTAGCATCATTTCATCTCACTCGGTAGCACTTGTTGAAAATAGTGGCTGCGGAGGTAATGATTTACGGTGAGGATTTTACGCAGTGGAGTGAAACTACTGAGGAGGAGACGAAGATCATGATTGATAGATGGCTAACTTAGATGGAAGGATAGGTTTGAGAAAAGTTGTGTACAGGAGAAAGGTAGAAAGGTGTGTCGAGAGGAGATAAGAAGGGAGGAGAAACCGGGGGGCGAAAATCATTTTCAGCTTGCGCGTCCTTTGACTAGTGCGTACGTATACCACGGCGGCCTCGGGATGCGGCTGTTGGGCGGACACTTCCAACACTACTCACTGCGAAGACTTGCTCGCTAGCTTCGCCTCTTCAATTCTTAGATGTTGGCAGGGTCTCTTTGTGCCCGGTCGCAGGGTGGAAAGCCCGTAAGCTAAGTTCCCAGGCCCGCAGCCGTTTTATTTGATCCACCGGAGAGTGCGGGATATAGAGGACGAAATGAATTCCAGAGCCGAATTCCAGAGGGGGGAAGAGAGAGAGGGTTCAGGAATTGCACTACTTGCCCCGGGTCCTAGTCGAAGAGCGGATTTGGGCTGCTTGGGGGCCGATTTAGGCCCTCAGTTTTGCGAGTATTAGATGGGCTGGGATGGGCATATGAGATCTTGAGTGGGAGTGCTGCTAGAGAATACCGCTCGGTATGATACACTAACTGAAGTCCGGAAAGCTTATTTTTTGTTTTACCCTTTATTGCCCATCACAACTATTCGTAGTAGGTAGGGTATTGAGTCTCCTACCTATGCTTAAGGTATCATAGAATTGGCGGTTTAAATTCACCCGCTATGGTTCTACTATTGAAGGGTGGATGGATACATGGGTCGTTGGAATAAAGTTCTGATGGTGACCCATGCGGTGAATTTGGTGCTTGCGTAAGTGGGGTGTTGTAATACTGGAACTGTGGTTTGGAAGATTTGCCATGAGTAATAGATTATGGCCTTAGGATGCTTAGGGGGCTTAGACCCCATGCAAAAACTCTCAAAAACTGTGACCATCTAGCATATAGCTTGCGACCATCATGCTTTTAAAAAGGGTTGGTTGTCTTTATCGAATAATGCATATGTAAAGTAGACTAGGGAATCTGTAGCATTCAGAATGCGCGGTTGCTCCCCCCCCCCCCCCCCCCTATCAAAGGAACCAAATCGAAAAGAAAAAAAATTAGAAAAATTAAAAGAATTCTTGATTCATTTTTGTTCTGCTGCTCGGCCGATCGCGGACCTTACCCTTACGGGTATGGTCCGGAGTCGGATTCTACCACCTCGCAGCAGAGGCAGGCCTGATTTGCCCTATAGCCTTACTGAGGAAGCTAGGCTCACCAGTCTAGCTTAGTGTCATTCGCAGTGAAGCAGGGTGGCTAATTGCAGTCGCCACTAATTAGGTCCAGCCTTTGCAAGAGCTTCGGGAGTTCCGCTAGGGTTCCTCTAATGAGTAACGCTTGTTGTGCCCGGTCCCACGTTTATTGGTCTCTGGTTGGTATCCTAGCTCTGTGTCATCATACGGGTAAGGTTCACTATGGTGCACCCTGAGATGTCTGGCCTCGTGTCAAGCATCCAGGCTAGCAAGATATACTATCTAGTGGGCGTTGGTCTCTACAGCACCTCTGGAAGGCCCCATGAGATAGGATTGAGGGATTTAGGGTTTGTAGAAGTTCAGTATCCTGAGGCGGAGCTCAAGAGTTTGTCGGCCTAGGCCTTGGGCGAGGGCATTGCCAGGGCCGTGAAGGAGGTGAGGGTGGTGGGAGGAAGGGGAATGGTAGGACATGGTCTCAAGTAGGTAGAACGGCTAGTTAACTTGAATTCTAGTCCTTGGTAATTAATATCTTGACGAGCCTGCAGAGCGATTTAGGGTTTCTATACAGCCGGGCTCTGGCAGTCCATTATTCTCGCATTTGTAGATGCTGTAGTAACCTGTTCGTATATCATATTCGAGCTATGATATGACATAATTTAGTTCAGCTGGTTCATGTCTTTCTTACAGCCCCCGGTAGAAAAAATGGGGAAACGGTGATTGGGCTTCTAGGGCTTTAATTGGAGGGTTCGATGTGCTAGGGCCAATCGAGCAACCGTGTTTATGACTTTTAATTTCCACAATTCCAGATCTTTTCGAACAGAGGCTGTAGCTGAAGACAGGGGTTCAATCGTTACTTGTACGACGGGATTGCGCACGGTAGGGCCGTGGGTAAGACTGTTGGTTGACCCTTCCAAATTTCCACCTGCCGCCCGCTGGAATTCGCTACAGTACCGGTATCATACCATGACATGATCGGGGCATAATTTGTACTACACAGGCGCCGTATCTTCCCCGTGCACTAATATACTGTAGCTGTCTAGGAGCGGAAAGGGAGAAGATAGGCGAGGCAGGGGTCTCCATCTCCTTACACAGGCTCATAAATACCACCTACATAGTTCTATTCCTAAGGGTCAAAGTCACAGCTTTGCAGATATAACATGCAGCTGAGGGGATATATTGGAGGATCTATGGTTTGGGTTCGGAGGCTGGGGTGGGCGGGGTGTTTTGTGTTGGGAATATTTTTTGCCAAACAGCAACCTTGCCGGGGTGGCGGGCTTTTGGAGAGTTTAAGGGGCGGGGCTATAGCGCACTTTTGCCCCTTGCAACACATTGCACCAGACCCTGGTCACCAACCGTCACTCGGCTGTGTTTGTGGTGTAGACTGTAGGTCAACACGTAGGAAAGGGCACGAAGGCTTGGCACTCGTTCTGCGACTTCTTGATGTATGAAACCACAGAAACCACAACTAGCCGGCGGGACAGATAGCACGAGATATCTTTAGGTAGAAGCGCTGACTATGAGGTACAAGTACGTGTTTAGCATGTTGGCCTGCCCCTCTACGTAGGCAGAACCTTACACGCTCTAATATCCCATCAGTCTGGATCTCTCTGCTGTAACTCTCTTATAACTAATTTCCTCAGCGCTCGACTGCCTCATATGTCTATGAATTATTGATCTCTTCCACACATCGCTTTCCCAGCTTTAAACCGCGCCCACTGCGAAGCTATGGGTTAATATCACCTCATTCAGGGTCACTCTTAAACTGCGGCAATATATTTACTGCCTGCGGCTTCAAAACTCTAGCCTCTGGTATGAAATGAGAGATCGACAACCGTGACCAGTAGTGGCACTAACACCCTTCAGCCCAGGGGCCTTATCCATCTCTATTAACAGTACTTATTGTCACTTTCCGTTTGGCTCTCGTGTGGTGGCTATTTTGAGGAACTTATTGTGTGATGTTAGCGCGGTGCTACAGCCACTATTATAGTGCCAGCCTTTCCAAGTATAAGTATTCTAGCTTTCCATATTAGGGGGGATCGGTGTACTCTGTTTTTGCGCTCCGCAGAAGGACAGTTGTCCCATTTTGAACGTTTCTCTCGCCTCCGGTCTATCGATACGTCCATCTGTTTTGAAAATAAATAAATAATATTGGTGCTCCCGGCTAACACATTGGTACCTCCAAGATCCTTTCACTTCTGGTCCATATCGTATGCTCAATGAAGCATAGTTTAGCCCTGGCAGGGGCCTGGAAACCAAGTGGTCGTGCCACCGCAGAGAGTGTGGCGTCCATAGTACGATATATGATAGTAATTTTTGAACTAGCAAAACATCTTCTTTCTCCCCTATCTTCCTAGAGATCTTGGTTTTTCGGGACGCCCATCACTAGCCCAACCTCTCAAGTCTGGGGAAGGGCGTCGGTAATCGCTGGTCTCTTCGTGCTACAAGTCGAGCTATTTAGCATCTCCGCGGGTGAAGGGAGTATCTGGACACCCCGAGGGGACCTGGGTGCCATGTTGTGCGGATAGATCTTGACTACTAGACTCCCTGGGTTCTTGGATAATTTTAAGCTATGGAACAGTTTTTATGGTTTCATGCTCATTGAGTTTCAACCGACCTTGTATCACAGAGCGTTATTGCCATGGAAATTTTGACTAGAATGCCCGCCAAAACTCCTCTGGGTCATCTCTCATAACTTGGGAAATATACAGCGTTCTCAAATGTTTCCTGGCTGATATTTTAATATGTTGGGCGAAACTCTAAGGGCGGGGTACAGGCTTCTACATATACACTACGCAATCTATGAATAATTATGCGACCTTCCTACCAACATTACCTACACCCTTTCCAACCACCGAGACTACCAACGAATCACTTTCCCCATCACGGACAGCAACTTCCCCACCAAATACTCTCTTTAAATCCCTAACACCAGCAATGAATTCTTCTCCAACCGCCTCTTTCCCAAGTACCACCCGTCCAACATCTCCCTCAACTCCCATCATCATCATAATTAGGACACTCATAAGCCCATGCCTTCCAACGACTCCACCAATCCTAATCTCTTCGAGCAGCATAACAGCAGCTCTCTTCCCAACATCCTCCGCTGCCTCCGCCGGTCCAGCGAATGCATCTGCAGCATACATAGTACCGAGACTTGTCTCCGCAACCAAGGAGATACCAAACCCAACACCGGCCTTCTTTGTCTTCCCTCCTGCTCTCCCTTTCATATTCCCAGCAGCCTTCTCCGCCGCACCTTCTTTTCCGTAATCGGCGGGGACGATCTGCGCTTTTGAAACGTCTGAGAAAACATATACATCTGCAATGAATCTATTGAGAACCCCACGTGCCGCCTCAATCATCCGAGCATTGTTTCCCGCGCTAACACCGGTACTATACGAGACACCCCGAATCCGCTTCACTCTTCCGGGATTCTGTAGATGCAGTGTCCTGGGTAACCGAACCTGATGTCCGTGCAAGAAATGCACTTCGCCGGCACCTAGTGGTCCTGAGGAACGTGCTAGTGTCCTCACCTCAATCCCCCGCGTAACCTCAAAGCTAGCATAGACCGGCAGCAGGGCGGTGCGGAATGTATCAACCGAGCAATCTTCTGTTGTCGCAGATGTAATAACACCACCTTTTAGCGTCACCGAGAAGGCACTTTTGGAGAATGGCGCTAGTAAGGCGAGGACTTCTAGGAAGTAGGTTGCACCACGGGGGCAGTTCTCCGGTATTGTGTGTATGAGGGGACGGCCACTGTTGCCAGTTATCAAACCAGGCTTGTACAGTAGGGTTGTACCGGTTAGAGAGATTTCAATAAATGTGCCATTCGTTAAGGAGTCGAGTAGGCGGAGGAGGGAGAATTCATAGGATGTTAGACCAGGTTTCAGGCTGGTGGCTCGGATTTGTGAGATGTGGAGCGGGGCACCAGTTAGCGTTGAAAGAACCAGTCGGCGTCGGAGAGAAGAGTGGGTGGTGAAGCGTATGGGGGCAGTAGGAGTAATCGTTGCTGTTGTCATGGTTGACGGAATTGTGGGAGGTGGGTGGGTGAGATGGAGATCTGAGTTTGATTTTTGGGGAAAATGTTTTTTGTTGGCTCGGGATGAGGCTCTGTGATAAGCGATTAACCCTAACCCATCGCGGGGAATACCAGACTCACTCGTGTGCAGAGTGCGAATTACTGGTATCATATCATGCTCGTACCGGTGCAGGCGCGGTACAGTGCCAGAAGCGATCGGGAGAAGCGCGTAACCTCTCGGCCACTGAGCGGTTTGCATGCAAATATTCAGTCCATTCTGGTTCTATGATAAATTTCAAGAGAGTCCAGTTGACTGCCTTCTATCAATTAAAAAAAATCGAGGTGGGGGGGCATACTTCCCCTCCATGGCTTCTGCGCCATACTGTGCCGTAAGAATTGAACGTCACGCTGGGACTTTGGAGTTGCCTCTCCTGGTGGGTCTGTTGCGCTTTTCTTTTTATTTGGCTCGGCGGACTGTTGGAGGTCAGTTTTTTCTGGAGCGATTTCCTCTTTCTCCAGGGGGGGCATTCGGGACATCTGAATTACAAGTGTAGCGTGGCCCTATGAGCTTACTGTGTAGAATCGCACTCTGGTCACCCGAGTTCAATGACTTTGTGGGGTATGATACCAACGTTTTATCTGTGCCTTGCTCAGATGGTTGGGCAGCTGGTGGTTGGAGATGCTCGAGATAGCTGTCGATACCCCACACTGCCCTTTCCCCGAATTCTTCACGTTATCGAAAACACTCCAAGCCAGCTCCCAACCCACCCTCTCTCCCATTCGCGTACCTCACTTCTCGCCTCCACCCTGCCGCCATGTACTCGAGTACCTGCAACGTGTCAGTAAAAAAAGGGGGATGATGGATCGGATGCCCTTATCTGGACATGTTGCACACCAGCTCGCAATGCTCAATTGTCGTGAACTACTCCTACTAGAGATTCCAGTACTGGCGTTCGATCCCGCACTTGGGTGTGGCTCTGGTTCGTCGAAACTACGCGCGCGTAACGCCAATTAGACTACGCAGCCGAATCAATCAGTTAGGCCAATTTTTGGGAAAGGAGAAAAGTCTATCGAGCTCTTGGTGGGGTGGATGGAGCAAACACCCTTCTCTGGGTGGCAGAAGGGGCCTTGAGCCAATCAGAGGAAGCCCGGCAGACTTACCCTTCCTACGGGTGGAATAAAAATCATAGAACCTTGCTATCGTAGCATACCACGCCGCTGGATAATGCAGACTGGATGCCCCCTCTGGGAGGGATAGAGTTGGATGGGTAGGTCTTGGCGACTGTAGACGACTATATCTTTTTGCTAGGACACGGACCTGATATATGGTATCAAGCCTTGCCCCGCCCTTTATTCCTCTCATCTGTCCTCCACCTCTTTTTTGCCCACCCGCTAACTCACAGAAACGTTTGTGGTTGAGAAAGATGGAATCCGAGGAAATCGAGAACTTGTTCGTTCCCATCCGCGTGATGCCGAAGAGCGAGTACGGGAAGGAGGGTGTAGTTACCAGACCTTTGTTTTTCGATCGGGTGAACGAGGGGTTCCCAATTACATCCGCGACGCCATTTTTCCAGCTTCCGATTGAGCTGCTGAACGACATCACGACCTACCTGGGGGCTGAGGATCTCAAATCGCTAGCACTGGTGGATCGCGATTGCAGGCAGCTGGCTAGGTATCGTTTACTGGTTTCTCATCGGCTTAGTTGTATAGTTGTGCTGACAAACGATAGGTCGGTCCAATTCTGCACAGTAACTTTGGACTATAGTGTCCAAAAACACTCGCTTATAGCAGCCCTGGACGAGGAGGCTCGGGGGCGCTCTGTCAACAATGGCTATCTGCCACAGCCTTCAATCGGGGCTTGCGTCCGCCGCTTAATTGTAGCGACAGAGCCTAGGCAATTCGCGAGAGCACATAATATCGCCGGACAGCGGGACCTCCACGAGATTTTGAATGTGTACTCTAGTGTTTACACCGTGCGAATTGCGTCAGCCATCGCAGGTGCCCTGTTGAACCTCGAGGAATTGAGTTTGCAGGATAGAACTGTCGCGCCGAAGCATCTGCTTGGGGCTGTTCCGGCATCGCCGATTCGAACTTTGAAGTTGGGTAGAACCGCCCTAGAAACTGACGACCCGATCTCCATCCCGTCGGGGGGCGCGAGGTGGGGCATTGAGTCTTTGGAGCTGGAGGTCATTCGAGATCTGAACTCCCCTTCTTCTCTGTGCACTACGAATTTCTGTAAGAGTGTTCTAGGAGCTACATCTAAGAGCCTAGAGCGGCTGGTCTGGCGTGGGCACTTTGGAGACCAGCAAAGCTTTGGACAACCCATCAGCTTCCCGAAGCTGCGGACGTTATCCTTAAGTTTGATAAGCATATCCGACGACACCGTCCTGAGCTCCTTTTTCCCCTCCGGTGATAGCTCTACCATCCGGGCACTCAGCATTGACATCCGGACTGAACGCGTCCGTACCTTCCTCCCTACCCTTGGCCGGATAAAAACTCTACAATCGCTCCATTGCCACTCCTTCGCTGTCGCCAAAGACCCCGACATCTCCTTCATCGCTTCAAACCCGCAACTAAAATCTCTCGCACTCTCCCCGTACTCAAACGAGTACTTAACCACGACCCTCCTTCCAACCCTCATAAATTTCACATCCCTAACCTCCCTCTCCCTAATATTCCAATCTCCATTTGTCGATTCCTCCTCTTTAACCTACATCAGCAAGATAAAATCTCTTACCCAGCTCTGGCTCAGTGCGGGGAAGCAAAGTGGCTCGGCCGTCGAGTGGGAGGTTGATCATGACACACTACTCGCTACCCTCTCCCCGCTGCTGGGGTTGCGGAGAATGGCATTCACGAGAGATACCTATAGATCGAAAGACGGGGATCCGCAAACCGTGCCGGTGCTCGGCGAGTATGGTCTCGATGCGGCGTGGGAGGAGTGGCATAGAAACGGGACGGTCGATGTTGGTAGGAGGTATTTCGGCGTTTTTAAGCGGCTGAAGTGGTTGCTCGTCGGGCAGTACCCGATGGGAGTGATGGATGGGGAGCCGGTCGTAGAAAGCGGGTCCAGAGATGGGTGTGAGGGAGTGCTGCGGAAGTGGTGGGGATTGGACCTGTAACCTTTCTGTTTGGTGGGAAGACTTGTGAAACTCTGGCGGAGCTGCGGTTAGAATGAATTTGTGGTGGTTAGTGCGGATGCTTCTTTCGTACAAGCCTTGTCTGACGGGTCTCCTAGAATTGATGTGTATCCTCAAAGGACAAAATGGTGCAATGTCAGAAAGAGAATTCCAAAGATGCCAAAATCACCTCACTGGAAATAATGGTCACTAAAGCAACTAACTTTATAATATTATCATATATCCAAATCCGGAGGGTGAATTGAAACAACCAAAGTTTGGAGACTGGAGTTTAGAATATTGGGGTTCTCCCGGGGACTAAATATGAGGGTTAGAGCGTAAGGTTGTGGTTGGGGTTATGGATCTGTGGGCGAAAGCCTGGATCCCTCTTACAGAGCGCCCTAAGCTCTCTGGCTAGTTTCCAGGTTGGTTTTCAGATTGTCAGATCCCACACAAGGGGAGATACACCTGAATACTTCCAATGGGTTTATTCTGTTGGCGGAATAAGGCATCATTTTTTTGGGTGAGGGGAGACTCTCCTGCTCTGGTGGTAGAGCCCATGAAATTCGCCCTAGAATATCGCACGGCGGTCTGTTGTATTATAATAGAGTTCGATTAGACTTTTGTAATCATTGGTAGTGGATATTGTAGAATTGGGTAGGCGCTAAGGTTGTTCTCGGTGACTTTTCAGATCTGGGAGATCCTCCGCCGGGCCCGGGGCTTCCTGTGCTGGGCCCTGGTTTCCTCCCATCCCTCTCCCTTTTTATAAATGCCCAATTTCCCTCCCTCTCCCACCAAATACTCCACCCAACCTTCCTGAGACAAGTGTTACCACCCCCACAGCTAAGGCCCTCTCAAAGCACCCCAACCGACAATTATCGCTAATACTTGAGCATATAGGCCATTTCCCCAAGACCGAAATGCTTCCACTTACCCTCTTCATTATCGCCCTCCATTTCCTTGGAGTCCTCAGTGGCGTCCTCCCCCGTCTCCCCCCGCCAATGACCCACGACCCTGCAATCACTCACCTCTTCTCACAAATCTACTCCATCGCGGGCCAAGTGGCCCCCACAGACCCCACCGCCCTCAACCAAACCCGCACCAAAATCCTCTCCCTCCTCTCCGCTTTCCCCTCCCAGCCAGAAGTTACCGTCACCGCCCAAGCTCAGCAGCTTTATTGCGAGACCTCTTGGGCCTCCCCCCAATACGCCGACGTCGCTTCGGCAATGTCGCAACTCTACCATCGCGCGGGGCAACAGTGTAATAGCAACTTCGGTTGCGAAGCCATGCAGGCGTGGGGCAGCGCCGAGATCGGGGTTTGTGGACCGTTCGGGTACTCTTGGGATTGCAAGGATGTGGGCGGCATGGCTTTTTGGATTACTGCGAGGTGCTGGAGAGACTTGGGGGTTACGAGGGCTGGGGGGAGATATTTGTTTGATAGGTGGTGGACCCAAAGCCCGGGTGATGTGCGGATTTATAGGAGGTAGGCCCCTGGTGGGTTTTATATGTTAGGGGTAGCAGAGGGGGGTATAGTTGGTCCGTAAGTGGGAGGGGGGGAGGCTAAATATTTCTAAAATTAAATATATCTCAGCAAACTTCTCCTTTAGAAGGTTTATTTGTGACGCAAAGTGAGATTTCCGTTTTGTTGCTTGTGGTCATGTAACATCACTCGAGGTATCAATTAATTAGAATTTTTCCCGAGAACGCAAACTATTCGCCCTTGAAATCTCCCGCTTATCGCAGGCGAAGATAGTAACTGTATGGGCTTCCCCGCATCAATTACGGTTGATATCGCATGATTGACCAAGAATAGGATCATCCGAAGGCCTCTAGCACGGGTTTCCCCCCCTTCCTTCCTCCTTCATTTGCTGCATGCCTTGGTGCTGCACCCCCCCACGAGCTCTTTTTTGGTCAATAGCAATTGGAATAAGGTATTTTTTTTTGGAGCATAGGTACAGTACATACGCTGCTCTTTGGTAGACTACTCTAGAGAGATGCCTACAGGATCGATATACTCAATCGGAGAGAGTATATCCTGTTGCCACTTGCTTACTGCTCGTGCGTGGAATTTCTTGGTAGTTTATGTAGAATATATTTGCACATGCGTATGGCATAAGAAATCATGCTATTATATATTGAAAATCGGAAACTACCCGTGCTGAATCGGGGCCAATGGAATCGGGCGATCACAATATCTGGAAAAAGAGCTTATTCTAGGTCATAAAAGAATACTTTTATGCCATGTGGTGTGCAAGGTGCTCTCATGGTCATACGGCGGTACTCCAGGGCCAGATTCTTTGAGAAGGAAACAGCATTTCTTGTTATCATAGTTTCTGTTTTCGCATTTTCGTCGTACTAATTCATCAAGACCTGGTCCCTCGGGGCTGCTTTCAGGGTTCTTGCGGATTCTTGGTGTTGGGTTATTTGAGTCGGGATACCCCAGTTTCTGGCTTTCAACCAGCCACCAAAGTGTAATAAAAAGACATTGTGGCCGGGTGGTTAAGGCAACAGCCAAGAAATCTGTTTCTTGCGCGAGCACAGGTTCAAATTCTGTCTGTGTGTTTTGTTTCAATTTTTATTTTCACATCGAGGAAAAAAAACCTGGCCCTGATAAGGACGGGCTACACATGATAACCTAGCTGTGGTTCCGGTTGTCTATACGACACCTCGATCCACGCCAAGAGGGGCGCCTTGGCATAAAATTGCCTGTGAAAAAAAACTCTTAGAGGTGAAGACTACAACAGCGCGGGGGTTTTATTTATTTATTTCATTTCTTCATTCTAATTTGTTAGGGTTAATTGTATCTTTTTTTTTTGAGCCGACATTCTACCGAGGCGTCTCCCCCGTTGCCTCAATCGAGGTGTATATTATGCTAGATTCCTATTGGAAATCACCAGTGCTCACTCGGTATCACAGAGCAGGACAACCCACCTCTCCATCCTAGGAGTCCTTTCGTGTGCAGCCGTCAGTCCCGCCCAGGCCCGAAGACTGATGGAATAGACGCTTGGGTTCGCTGGAACTTGTCAGAATGCTTTTTTGGAAAAAAATTGTGAATTGTGAATTGTTATCAACATCCATGGCTAAAAAGCTTAACATCTAAGGAGCGCCAGAAGTCCCTAGGAATTACAAATGTTGAAACAAACAAATTGCCCATACAATCCACCATTTTGCCTTTTTATTTTATTTAAAGTAGCATACTGGAAAGCCATGTTTATACAGTGTGCTATCGTCTCACATTCCCTTCAAGATAGCCAAGTTGAGGACCAGTCTACTTACTGGGCCCTGCCCCGCCCTCCCTTCTCTCAGGACCATGTCCGGTGGCTGCCTTCACAGTAGGGCCAACATCGGGCTCCACAAACTCGACCACGACGCTAATCTGGCAGCTCCATTGTCTGCCAACGCTCATAACGCCGTCCCAATCGGTAACGCTCATGATGTGAATAGGTTTCCATTCAAGGGGGGCACCGTCACTATCCCTACCGTAGAGATAGACGGTAATCTGAGAAATCGGGAGGTGCAAATCGAAGCCCAAACGTATTACCTTAGTGAAGTCCCTGAGGGTCATGATTTTGTCCGAGTGGATCAGGCGGCTCTTATAGGGCGGGAAGGTAAGAACGTGCAAGAGGTAGTAATTCTTCGGCAGGTTGGTGAATAGCAGGTGGGCCATGTCGTCGCTGTCCTTTAGGTGCACGTTGTAAAGGGCGGCCTGGCTCCCGGTGAGGGAGATGGTGAGGGGAGGTCCACACGCAGTACAGTTAATGGTCGGATCAGGGGAACTGGCACGGTCAACGTATTTTGGCTTTCTGACCTTCTTGTTGGAGTCGAACTGAGTTGGACTAGCAGGAACGAACGGCTCCGGGGAGGAGCCAAAGAACCCCCTAGGGATGTGGTAGTCTGGTGCGCCTGCAACGAAACTTGCTGATCCAGACTGCCATCGAGGGGAGAATGGAGTAAAGGAGCCCAATCCATCGATATTGTCAGCGCCCGGCCAGAGATTTTCCTTGCTGAAATCGTTATCGTGGTCACCGATTTCCGCCTCTTTCTTGCCCTTCCCCTCCACGTGAGCCTTCGGCTCTTGGGTCTGGGAAATGAGACCTTCAGGGCCAGGCAGGGTCGCGCGGTCTGAGTTCACATGAGTGCTCGCCTTGGGACGGGACGCAAAGCCATCGGGGGTGGTATCCATTTGGTCTGCGTTTCCAGAACTCTTGCCGGTTTTGGAATTATCTCCAGGGGGATTTTGACCGCCGGGCCGAGCAACCCGGGCGCCGTGAATGGGGTGCCCCAAGGCTATCCTCCTAGCAATATTCGCATTAAAATCTGCGGTTCTACTAGCCATCTCTGCGTCGAAATCTTTCCCGCTGACGCCAAAGAGCTTTCTCGCCATCTCACGTTCCGCTAGATACTCTGCATCAAATTCAGGGGAGACATTGGGGCGAGGGGGGGGTTCCGGAAATTCCTGAGCGACGGAGGGAGATGCGGATTTGGAGGGAGCGGTGGACTTTTGAGGGGTAGAATCAGGAAGGGTACCGGAGAGCGGGATAGGCTCGCTCGGGGTTTTATTGGCAAAGGATTTGAGGCTGCCCATTGTTTCAGGAGCAACGGCGGAGGTGCGTTTGGTGTTAGCGCTCGGTGAGGTGTTAGTTCGGAGGGGAGTAGAGGTGGACTTTGTTGGCTTTAAGAGGACTCCCTTAGGAGAGGGAGGGGCGGCCAATGTGGAGGGGTTTGCCCCGAAGGCCTCTGCGGCAGGACGAAAATCTGGTCCTGCCGAGGCATAGGGCTTATCTGCAATTTTTCCGTCCCCACTACTGCCCTCGATGCTACCTCTGCTTATAGTTTTGGAAGCACGAGTGGATGCATGATGTCCCTGAATCGAATCCTTTCGTCCAGATTGACAACCCATACTCCCATCGCGGGCACTAAGAGTAGCTCTGTCACCTTCAGAACCACTACGACTATGCCTCTGGGGGGCGTTTTTCTCTTGAGAACCACCACCTGATGGCTTCCAAGGGCCTGGTACTCCTCGGGGAGGGCTGCGGTGGGAAACGTGTCTGGAGCGAGTGGGAGAGCAAGAACGGCGAGACCTAGATTCGCGTGAAGGGGAATAGTATGCGGGAGGGCGATGATATTCTCTTGGATAGCGATCCCGGTTGGAAGGGGAGCGAGTGGGAGAGAGAGAACGTCTACGAGGGATTCCCCGAGAGACAGTATCCTCCCGGAAAGAGCTGGTACGATCCCTAGTTGGAGGTCGTGATCTCCGACGTGAGCGTCCGCCGTTATGGTCCCCAGGGCGCCAGTAGTTATCCGCATGGCCCGAATCCCTGGGATGTTCTGGCCTGTTATGTGGATCATGGCGGGAAGGTGGTCGGTATCTGTCGCGCCCTCGGGGAGACGCAGCACGGCGGTGCGGGGAGTATCCATGTCTATGATTAGTAGTTCTCGGGGGTGATCTCTGCCGATAATTTGCATTGGAGGGGGGCTCTTTATGGCGATGTTTAGCCCTGTTGGATTGAAGATCGTCGGGCCTCTTCTGCTGGGGACTAGACGTACCCTTCGACGGGCTAGGGCCCGATAGAGTAACCACTTTCTTTTCAGAATAAACGACTGCTGGGGGTATCTCTGGGGTTGCATTATCTGTACGCCTAGGATCAGGTCCCAGAACCCAAACATCAACCCGGGGGCAATCTTCAACCGAGGGGCTTGTGGTCGGGCCTCCTCTATTAGAATGAGGAAGGAGCTCGCTACCACCCCTCTCAAGACCAGTGGAGCCCGAAGGAGGAGGTCCTTGAAGTGTAGGTCTAACTTCCTTAGCAGGTCTAAATTTCGCAGTATCGCCACGAGTAACCAGTCCCTCCTCGGACCCAGTGGTTCTGGGTTGGGCTTGATCCTTTGCTGCACTCGCAGGATTAGAAATGTTTGGAGTGAGAGGCATAAGGTCGACACCCTGATGCACACAAGTGACAGGAAGAGTCTCAAATTCTCCCACCCTATGACTAGGAGTAGTATTATTACCACTTGTACTAGGCGCGCCCAATGTGCCACTAGAGCTATGCTTCTCCTGTCCTTCAGACACTGGGAGAAGCAAAGGGGATTTTTCCCCGTCTTTTCTTGGGGAAGGCATTGCTGATTTACCATTATTATTTAGTACACAATTGAACCCATTGGTGCTAAGTGTGTGTGTGGCTTACCTTATTTGACTTACTTTATTTTGGCCAACGACCTAACGGACCGCGGTCCTCCGAGGGTTCAAGTTCGTATGGGTCGGGACCGAAAGCTATTACCACTAAGCGTGGAGCCCGAGAGCTTGTGTACAAGAGTTTACGTGTTGCTGAAACTATTGCCACCGATAGTGCAAACGTTAACTTCCCCGGGATTACCGTCCGCAAACAAATAATCAAACTCAAAGGGCGATCTTACCTCTCTCTCTCTCACCATCTCCCTTACTCACACACCAAATATCGAGACGAAAACCTTACAAGCCAAAGTCGAAAGTGGTGGGAGGCGTGTTGGCGGTCTGCCTCTGCTACGTTGTGAGGAAGGAAGGGAGAAAAGCGAAGGGAGGGAGGAAAGCCGCCTTGGTTGCTAGCCGCCCCCCGAGTATTGCTCGGCGCTCGGCCTGATTTGGCAACCCCAGTATCGTGCGCGCAACGTATTGCAGTATTACCTGGCGCGGCTATGGTTATGGCAAGACTGTGGCCGCCGAGAGTGGGGGCGTCTCGGCGGGGAGTACGGCAGCGGGTAGGTTTGACATGATTAGGTGGATGCCCGATGACGGGGAAAGAGGACGGGGTGCATGCGGGCAGTGGCGATATTGCGACATCGGAAGGGAATATGCCTGGCTGCATGAGTTAGGATAGAGTTACAATTGGTATATGTATTACGGCTACACGGCTACATCTGGATAGCGCAGTGTAGCATTTTTTGAGCCTCTGTCTTGCGGGCTACAGCCTTAGAACTGTCTCCGCACTCCAGGAGGGAGCTCTCAGAGAATAAATTGGCATAGTAACTCACAGTCAAGCTGTTAGAAACTGTAGTCACGGGCGTGCTCTCTTCTTGTCTGTTGAAGTGGTTACGAGTGATACATCGTGACCACTTGCGTCACCCCCTGTCTCCTCTCAAAATCTTTGACCCTCTTCTCTCTTCCTTCTCTCTCTCTTCTCTTCTTTCTTTTTCTCTCCTAATCCTCTTCTTGTCCAATAAGCAATACAAGTCCTTCACTTTCTCCGGTGACCGCTCTCCTTTTGAGCTCGTGGAACTACTCGCTTCCCTCCTTCATACCCGATAGCTCTCAACACAAGCGAGAAAATAACCAGGAGAGAATGCCCGTAGAACTCTTATGGGACAGGAATTATTTGTATGGCATTCTCGTTATACAGTGGGCTCGCTTTGCTGTGGGATGCTGTTGCGGTGGCTGCGGTGGTTGATAGTTAGATTTGATACTCCCCTCAAAATAAATACATGGTAATTGTGCTATAACCACTGTTACACCCTCCTACATCACAAATACCTCAATTTTCCGGCACGGTGGTCAGCCAGACATACAGGCACGCGACATGAGAAACGGGAACCTTCCAAGTCCTGTGGATGCATGGCTTCTCACTCGAACCGAGATGGGATTGGATGGTACGCTTACATAGTGTACGATACGATGGGACACAGTAACTTACTGTGAGCTTTCCAGATGCCGTTAGCCGGACCGCTACAAGCATCAAAATATGTTCTAAGAGGGCAAAACGGGGGTCGCGGGGGAGATATGGGACTATTGGACTTGTGGAGACGAGGTTAGGAGAAGCACTGGGGCCAACAAGAATCTGCTCACAGATTACACAACCAGCTTGGCCTTGGATCTTAAGGGAACCCATAATCACGTCGCCCTAAAATTCGTTTCCTCCTCGAATTCGGATTCTAAGCTACGTAGGGTAGGTATCCACCGCCGCTGCCGGCATAGATCAAGTGATAGTCTACTTTTGAATAGCCAACATTATGACCACTGGAAACCTTGAATAGGTTGTAAAAAGAGAGGGGAGTGTGTGGATGGGGAGGGGAACGGTCGATTGTCGAGTGCTTCCCACCCTATTGTCCCCGGCGGGGCTGGTACTCGACCTATTACCTAGCCTGAAATCCGAATTTGAAGAGGAGCCGAGTTTGAGGGTGGCGGAACTAGATAGAAGGTGAATTAAATTTCCTCAAATACCTTACATCTAAGATGGGAGAAGGGTTCGAATCGTGCCAGGGCGGGATGGCCAGTCACATATTTAAGCCTCACGAGTGCTTTGGCACATCCGGGTTATTTTTTGTTGTAGAGGGGTTTGCCTGTAAGCGAGTTGGAGCGGAACCACAAAATATCACCCCTTCTGATACTAAACACTTTTTGGAGCTGTTTCTACACATTGATTGGTGCTCTGGCTTTAGTACCAACGCTCGTTCTTTAGTTTACATGTTACTTTCATCCTCTAAGAGGGTTTTTGGTTTGGGGATTGGTTAGCACTTCATGGAGCTATAAGCGCATGGTTAAGTGTCAGGAACACGCTCAGCTCTCTAAATGTTTCAAGGAATGTTCGGCTTCACAGCAGATGTCTTCGAGACAAAGTTATAATAATGATAAATCGGGATAGTTTTGCTCATTGATCTCCGCTACTAGGGGAAAATTGCATCATAATTCGCGAGACATTACATCCACTAAGGTATTACACTTACTAAGACATAACTTATCCGGTAAAAGGTGACTAAATGCCTGACCCTTCGCCCATCGCTGTCCCTCCTTTCTACCTACAGCGCTACCTCTATGGCCTTAGATAATATTTCCAGTTTACCATTGCTCTGATACTCGACACTTTCTGCACCCTATAGCCCTTCCAAGACACCATCCTAACCTCTAAACCCGATCGCCTCTGCCTCCTCCTAGGAGTCTTCCGTAAGCTTCCGTCGGAAAATCTGCTCTACTGAGGAGGGCGCTTTGCAGCCCAGCTCTGCCTGGCCCGTCTAGAAGCCCTACCGCGGTCTTGGCAGGACCTCTGGGCGGTTCGGGATATCGATTGATTGTCGGTCGGCATATCGTATGCAGGGTGAGTCACCCTCCCACCTTCAGAACCTCCACGATCACTATTCTGGGAGGGAGTTCCTGCGTGGGGATCACCATAAGAGGGATCTTGGGGACCCGGATCTGGCTCGTAGGGGGTAAGGCGCTGGGGGTCTCTTGAGCTCTCCGGAGAACGATAACGGTGGGAATAAGATTCTCTTGAATCCATTGGAGAGCGAGAATGGCGGGGATAGTATTTTCTAGGCTTCCTTTGAGAACGGGGACGGTCTGAATGGGGCTCGCGAGAACGGGCGCGATGCGGGAGAGGGCGGTCCAAATTCGCTGGATGACGACTCCTGTATGCAGGGGGAGGGCTTCGTGAGCGGAAGCGTCTGCGAGGAATTGTTTGAGCTTTATCATCACCCCCCGTGAGATGGTTCCTAGGGTGAGCACTGGTCCCATAGTGCGGTCCATGGTTAGAACGTCTTCCGTGATAACCACTCGGAGCCTGGTTGGTGCTGCTACTATCGGCGTATTTTGGCCGATCGTACTTATCACGGCGGGGGGAGCGATAATGGCTGGGGCTGCGACGACGATATGGGGCGCGGCTGTGGGGAGAATAACAACTCCTTGACCTACAACGGCGATCTCCCGGAGATCTGCTGCGATAGCGATTCCGATGGGAGGCCCCGTATCTATAATACTCATGCTCAACCTGACCGGATTGACCGCTGTAAACCGGGGAACCGGAACGAGACCTTCTGTTATTATAGCGATGAATGGGTTCTCTATCACTGCGCCTAGGACTAGTGGAACCGTACCGGAGAGATTCTTGATACGGACTCACAGCTCCCCTAGCGTCATCCCCGGTGGTACCCCTGCTCTCGGACCTAGTAGTTCTGGAAGGTGGACTGGGGCTTGGCGCACGCGTCGGGCCGGAGGTGTCGGGGACTGGGCGCCCATGCTTGACACCCTGGGGTGTTTCAATTGGACCACGGGGCTGACCTTTAGCACGGTTCCTAGCACCGCCGCCACTACTAAACGCACTCAATACACGACTGCGGCCACGCTCTTCCCGCCTTCTGGGCTTTGGGAGAAGCATGGTAAATTTTTTCCCGTTTTTTTCGGGTGTAGGCATTGCTGATTTTCCATTATTATCTTTTAGCTCCAGGATTGGGCGCACGGATGCCCAGTGTGAGACTTACTTTTATCGGTTGTTTATATTTTCCTCGCAAACACTAAGGGAATCGTGATTCGAGAATTTAGGCTCCTCTGCCGAGGTCGAGTCTAGGCACTGGGGAGTAGAGAGCCTGTGAGTAAATTATTTTATCTGCGGCTAGAACTGCCGCACCAGATAGCGTAAGGCGTTAGCTTCCCGTTTATCGCCCAATAATCTCACCTTCGGCATTGCCGCTAGCAAACAATCAGGCAAACAACCAAACAGGGAACAATCTTACCTCGCGCTCACACTCACTCACAAAACCACCACCCGGGGCGGAGGCCTTGGAAGCCGGAATCGAAGGAAAGCCTACGATATGGCAAAGGAAAGTGTTGAGCTTGTCTCTCAGCTACGCTGTGTTGTAAGGGAGGTAGGGAGGAAAGAGAATGTAAGGAGGAAATCCGTCTTAAGTACTAGTACTAGCCTCCACCCTCATTGCTCGGCACTCGGCCCAATTCAGTAACCTCAGTATCGTGGGCGCGGTGTATTGCAGTATTCTCTGGCGCGGCTATGGCTGTGGCAAGGTTGCGGCCGCCGAGAGCTGATCTCGGCGGGGGGCGCGGCTGCGGGTAGGGTTTGCATGATTTGTCAGGAGCGGGTGGGCGCGCAGCGGGATGTGATCATTGCCTTTGGGGAACATGGAAGGGGTACTAGAATGGGTGGATGTGGGGTTAGAACGGGCCTATAATCACTGTAAGGATTATAGCTATATTTTAACAGCGTAGAGAAATTAAGTTCCTACTCTATAAATTCTGATTTTCTAGTAATAGTTTGGGCGCATCTGGGAAAAGAAGCTCCCTGTAGGCGGGTATGGTAGGCGGTTGGCGTTAGATGCTGGAGTAGTGCTGGGATAATTGTTGGACACTGCTTCGTTATTGGCAAAGGGCAAGGCACAGCCGGTCAAGGAATTTGACACAGCTAAATGGAGATAGAGGAAATGTCTTGTTTTCTGTGTGGTCTGTAGGAGGATCACAACACAATGGATAGGTGCGGCGGTATTTGTGGGCTGGGGTCCGGAATTCAGCTGGCGGAAAACACCGTTGGAAATAGTGAATAGGTGATATTGTGGTGACGGGATATTCGATTACACACCCTGCGTAGATAGGTAGTCGCTACTAATCGGCCGAATCATAGCGCATAAGGGTTCGCCAGATGACAACAATCACAACAATGAGGTTCTTGGCAGGAGTATTTGCCTAGATATACACTGCTGTTTGAACAGATGTAGAAAGCTACGAGAAGGGAGATATATATCGGCAAACATACGGGGTACCGGCAGGGTGAGCTGCCGTGAGCACAGCTAGTGGGGGTGGTGGATATGTTTGGACAGCAGGCGTGTGGGCAGCGGTTATGTGTACGGTACTTTGGACCGCGGTTGTGCTGCTTATTAGGGGATAGATGTAGAAAGTTGTTTCTGCATGTTAGAGTCGGGGTCGTCATCTATCCTGGCGTCAGCAGATAGGTTGTCAGAAGCCAGAAAGCGCCGACTTCCAACACAATGTGCTACACATATCCTAAAATTGAAGTGGGCAATTCATGATCAAAGGTCCCATTGGTGGTAATAAAAAATTAAATAATTAAAGAAACCTGGTAACAAAACCTGACCCATAGACGTCACCCATCCTAGCACCCTAGCCCCGCCCTCCGCATCATACCCCCTTGCGCCATACCCACTGCTCTCTCCGACCTCACAACCCCCTGGAGACGGTTCGCGGCTCCGGAGAGAGAGCTACAATCATCCTTTCGTGGAGGAGCGCTATGTGTTCCCGGATCGTTCCTTCCCAGAAGCAGCCTGCAGCCTGCCGCTCCTGACGGAACCGGTATTCCTTGTAATAGAGGCGGGAGTCTGTGATTTGGATTACCGCAACTCCCCCATGGGGCAGTGGTTGACGAGAGCGGCCAGGCGTATGTCTTGACTCTTGAGGGTGGCCGAGAAATGCATCAGGACCAAGTTAGTAACCATAGCACTTCAGGACTCTGTGGCGTACAAGAGCTGTTCACCCCCACCGGAGCCGCAGCAAGGGACGCAGGGAAATTTAGGAACCGGAAGTGGGTAGGTGGACTTGGGCTTTCTGTTCTGATGCGGCGATGGCGTGCTCGATGTGAGTCTTCTTTGGAACACAGATGGGTGACGACGAGTAGAATTTTGTTGGAAGAAGGATGCAGGACTAAGGAGTATAGTATCAGGAGAGCAATGGTCTGTGTGGTCCAGGACCACGAAAGGCAGGACCGATTGCCTATGATCGGCCTGGCACGACACCCTGCTGGTCCTTTCATATTCCAACCTGGAAGTGAAGTCCACCACTTCAACCACTCGGGCCCCGAGAAGGAATTACCATCGGGGCAAGTAACATCAGAGTAAGTAACATTCCCGCAGGTGAGAGTGGGGCAGGTGGGGCAGGTGGGGCAGACGATAGAGGGGTAGGGACGGGCCAAGCGCCCCCCCGAGCCCAGCAACTAAGGTGGATATGGATGGCCCGTGCTTGCGCACAAAACACACAGGATATGAAATAAAGTTAGCAATCACCATTGCTTGAAACCTCTAAATGCCCTAAATAAGCCTTTTGTTGAGCATGTAATTGACTTTGAGGTGTGTCTCATCGGCCCAGGAATGGGTAGATGTTTTTAGCAGGGAGCCGGCGGAGGGTCTCCCAAGAGCCCCGGACGGGACTGTATAGTCTCTAGCAGTGAGTTCAGGGCGCCGAAATCCTACGAGATCCCTCTTTGCCTGAGACGACAGGCTCTTAGGGTGAGACAGTGCTTTTCGCGGGTAGAGGTAGGACTGCGGGCAATGCCAAGAGATGGCTGGGATTTGCAGGATTTCGGTTGGAAGTAGAACAACCGGGGGAGGTGGTACGGCGGGGGCTTTTTTCTCCTTTGGAAATGGAGGAGTTTAAAGTGGAGGCCATTTTTGGATTAAAAGATTCCTGCAGGTGAAAAGGCTAGAGTGAAAGAGAGGAATGTGCCCCGAAGCAGTTAAGGAGTTGTACGATAGCTGGAGGCAAGAGGAAGAAGGAAAGGAAAGGATGGCTAGGAGGATGTGGACGGTAGGAGACTGTTGAAAATAAAGGGGTAGGAAATAGAGGCGATAATCGGACTAAAGGATTTTGTCGGGACGAGGTGAAGTGATTGAAGTGAACGGGAGTAATTTATATTGAGCCGGTTAAGGAGTTGTAAGATAGCTGGCCAAGAAAAGGAGGGAAGCAGAGGAAAGTAAAGGAAACACGGCCGGGGGAGGGCCGGATGGCGGGGGGCCGTTAAAAATAGAGGAGTTGAAAATGGACGTAAGGATCAGACTAAAGAATTTTACCGAGCGAAGCGAGAGTAGTTCAAGTGAACGAGAGTAATTTGTGTTGGAGCAGTTAAGTTACGAGATGGTTTGAGGTAGGGAAAGAAGGGAGGGGGGAGGAAGGGAGGGACAAGGCAGAAGGTGATTTTATAGTATGAAAACTTTCAATGTTTGCATGCCCCGCAAGCTCATACTACTGCCGATGGCTACAAAGGCAGGCATTTCGAGCAGGGAGGGCCGGGGACGGATTACCAATCTTTCAGGATTTCGCCTCTGTCTATCTTTACTCCGGAATCTGGTCGAAGAAATAGAAGGAATGATCAGGGTAGGAATCTTGGAGTCTAAGTTGTGGATATACCTTCTTGGGGGCGAGTCTTTAGGTTGTATATTCTGTCTCTAGTAATAATAAGCTTTGGATCATCCAATAATCCGGGTGAGCATTACTGACCCACCGATATGGAATGACAATGTTAGGTTTACGAGTGATGGATAATTGAAGCTGTGTACCGCCATCAGGAGTGCGTTTTAGTTGGAGGATATAAGGAACGGGGCAGGCGAAGGATGAGGGAGTTGTGAAGAATGTATGGCGAAGGCCGGGTACGGATCTATTAACTTCTGTACAGGGGTGATGAGGAGGACGACAAGAATTGATTCGTGCCTAATGAGTGAAGGTAGGTAAATGCAATGAATACGAATTATTTATGAAAATAAACGCAAGCCATAGGGCCATTTATAGAGAGAGTCGGGGAAAATCTAAGAGAAAAAAAGGAACGACAAGAGAAGAAAATATAGGAGATCCGTCTTGTCCCTCATCTTAAAAAATATAAATACAAATTAAGTATCATAGCCAATGGCTAGCGCTGGTCTGTTCCATCTCCGACCCTCTATGATTCCACTATCGAAGTCAACTGAAGTGCATGAAAATTTTCTAAACACCGAACAGTTCTGGTGAGAGCACAAAACACTAAGTCCAGTCAAGTATGTCCCAACAGGGGTGAGAATAATTGTCGGTGTCTGTCCCACGGGTGGACTGGACCGTTGGGACCAAGGGTGTTCCTTTCCCAAGCTGTGGTGTTCAACTTGTATGAGGCAGTATCAGTCAAATCTGCAAGTCTTCCAGAGTGATGGTGCAACAAGGTTCTAACTTAGGTGCTTAGTCAGAAAGATACACTGCGGCCTAATTTTCTGATGGGCAAACACCAATCTAGGGAGGAACTCATGCTTAATCACTCTGAAGCCATTAGGCTTTGTAGTCCGGCAAGCCCCGATCAGACGAACCCTCGAAGCCGGCCAGTCCCCGCAAAAGCCCACGCTGGCCCAGTTTTGCCTAAAGCCTGACCGGTCTGGCTGCTTGCTAACAGTAGTATATGGATCTGGGGGATTTTGTTACCAGTTTCAGGCTCAGTTGATGACGGTGCTCATTGCCCTTCTGACAAGTTTAGGTTGTAGGTGCTTTGATAAGGATGGAGCTTTAATGTATCAGCTGTGGGGTTCACTCTCCATTTCGCAGGATTTGTTATTTCCTCAGGCCACGTGATCGACCTTCCAACAATAAGATTCCAAAGGAGAGAGTTTGAGCTGATGGGTTCATGCTAATTACATCGAGGGAGCCATTGCTTATACTATTAACTGGATAATCCTGAATTTTAAATTATTTTTTTCGTTCGAGGGGAACCTAAGCTCAACTGTATTACGGCAGGGAGCATCAAGCGTACTGTGCTATAGAGAAAACACGCTCTTAAGAAGGGAGAGATTACAAAACACTGATCACCACTCACTGATACCTACCTAGGGAATCCTTTCTGTGCCAAAGAATAGTTACACCGGGGATATTGGCCATGGGGCAAGGCGAATGTTGGTCCTCTGACAAAGAAAGTGATGGTTTCTGAAGCAGAGCCCACAAATACACCCGGCTGCCGTCTTTCCTTGTTCCAATAATATCACGAGAGAGTACTATCATTGGATACGATATTTTTTTACCAAAGATAAAGTATCAAATTCCCGAAATATCTGTATTCCAAAGAAGGAGCAGTTAAAAGACCAAGAAAGAAAGAGTATTATCGGCCAGTTCCTATGGATTAATGGCTTAGGAGACTGGTCGGCTAATTTGAAACAGGGACCATAATGGGTTCGAATCCGGGGGCAGTGGAGTAGCTAAGCATTAAAAAAAATTAAAAAAAAGCTCGGCAAACCATTTTTTTGCTGGGGGGTAGGTATAAGGTTTTTAATGCCCTGGGGTCAATGCCCGCTACATGGGGTGGAGACTTCCTTATCGCACTGATAGTATTCCTGATCTGGTGCTATCGCAACAAGCCTAAGAGCCTGTTTGTTTAGGGAATACAGCGCTTTCATGGGCTGTTGAGAATAGACATGGAGAAGTGGTCAAGGGGTTAGGAGCGCTCACTAGAGTCACTACGAAGGGGAAAACAGCACCCTTGTTTCCATAGAGATTTGCATAGGATCGGTAGAAATAGTTTTTCCCAGTGAACCGGGTTTTGTCGGGCCATACAATGTCGCCCAAATGCCATCATGCCTTCCCATGAGGTGCGGCTGGGGTCCGGAATTCAACTGGTTGAAAAAGCACCGCTGAAGATAGTGAGCGGGGTGATATTGTGGTCTCAGGAAATTCGATTACACACCCCGCCTACATAGATACTCCCCTGTAATCGGTCGAATGATAGAGATTCGGGCTCATTATCTAAGCGGTGGAGACTCTATATTTGGTCACTGGCGCATTTGAGACTCCCGCCTTCAAGGCGTTCAGCGCTAAGTTGCTCGAGTACAATGAAAGTATGATATATCTTCCGTGTCCAGAAGGGACAGAGTAGCCGGTCACTTGGGGTTTTTCTTGAAATTAGAAATACTTTTATATCTAACTTTTTTAGAATCTCTTATAGTTGTTGATTTAGCACTTCCGTTAAAGAAAGTTAGGTTGCTCTGTAATACCAATTAGGTTTGTGCCACTGCTACTAATTAGTTGTTTCTTGTATTGGGAGGTTGTTCCCTGGTTTTATCTAGCCGGGGTCTGTGATTCCCACAGCTACAATAGGTAGTTCCATTCCCACTCGTACTGTACGAGCGCAGTTGAACACAATTACCATTTCGGTTGCCACTTCTAATCGTTTCCCACTTCTTGTAGTGTTTGGTGTTTTATTACTAAATCCGGCTGCGGTGGTGGTGGGTTGCTGTAAGTTAGGCGCCGGACCAGAATCACATCCTTCCGCCGGGTTCAATAAACGCGTCAATAGATTCAGAGATTAGTGGTGCTGGAGGAGGGATGGAATGAAAATTTTTATTTTATTAATTGAGTATCAAACATTCAAGATAGTTAGGCTAGAAAAGTTCTCGATCCGCATCTACTCATATCCAAGGAAAAATTAACCAGCTAAGCGGTAGGAGGTGCTTTCCCAAGAGTGTACCTCGATGCCTAGTTAAGAAAGTGACGAGAGAAGGGAGCCAATCTGTACCCAAAGTTTAGTTTCAAAATTCAGGATGATAGACCCCATTTGATCCAAGTTGGCCAGAGGACTTACAGTTTCTGGGCAGATAGAGCCGACAACTTCGTCCCAATCAAAGCATCCTTCAGCCAAATTTGGGAAGTAAGCAAACACTTCGGGCTTTAGCGAATAGTTGTCAGCTTTTACTAATATAGGAAGTCATAGTGCAGGGGAAGTGGAGACATACCTTCATCAAGCCAAGCAAATCTTCCAGCACATTGGAAGTTACATCCACGCCTTCTGCCGTGGCCTCATTGTCCTCATCGTCCTGGCCCATCATGAACTCCTCCTCCTCATCTAAAACTTCCTCAAAGACCATCACATCATCTTCAGCATCGGCATCACCAGCGGCTCCGCCCCCGTAAAGGTCGTCCTCCCAGGCCATCTCCACCTTATCGCAACTTTCAGTCCCTGCTCCGACAACCCCCAAGTCCATAATTTTCTTATAATTATTCTTAACGGCAATGGTCAAGAGTTGCGCAACCTGATGAACGCTCTCATAAATCCTATGATATCATACAAATCTTAGCCCCACAGGAGCTTCTCGAGGAAACCCAATGACGGAACAGAGTAAATGGTGAGGGAGGGAGGGGAAAACATACTCAACATAATCCTCGGGCCAAACCAACCCATTGGAATCTCGGGGAAAAAACCTAGGCCCAATCTCCTCAAGAGCGTTATCGAACCATTGGTGGTAGACCATCTTACTTTCCATGTTGCCGGGGCCACTACACTCGAAAGCGGGAGTGCCAGGAAGAATTATAGACTTGATGTACACTTTAAGCTCATTGTACGCCTCGGGGGTCATGCCGTTTTCTGTGATGTGGTTCGAGGGTTTGTCCGCTCTAGTTATTTCTAGAGACTCGCTTTCCATTTTTGTTGAGTTGAAGTTGGGTGTTTGATTATTTTTTTTGATGACTTTAGGACTTGAGTTGGTGGTTGGTGGAGGAGGAGTGTGCTGAGGGATGATTCTTGGTTAGTTGAGGGAGTGCTCTGCATCTGGCAGGGCTCTAGTGCTATGGAAAATGGGGAGTTAGGGTATAAGGCTGATTGTTGGCTTTACCTCCAGCCATGGAGTGTGGTGGGTTAAACTTCTGCCAAAGGTGACTAGATCGTTAGGGTTAAGTTCTCACTGCCTTGGAAGGCCATGCACTAGTACAGAATTTGTGATTGAAAAAGGTGGCCTATTTTTTTAACATCTATATAGGTATACGATAGAGTAGGGAGAATCAGTAGTATCCGATAACAATCACTGTAGTTACTATTTTATACAAGAGGAACACGACACAATAAACAAGCTAGCTACTTCGAAATCTCTTCATATATACTGCCACTACGCAGCACACTTCCATTCACGAGCACGGTGGACAATGCCGTCAAAAATCGAAATTTTCAACCACACCAAAAATGCATAAATTCTCACTCGGACAAGGAAGGGAATCCGGGTTACGGCGGATGTGAAATATATCTTACCTTAAAATGGCTTAAGATCAATTACCAAATTATAGGCGGAAATCAGCACGTAGTAGACAGCAGGTTTATTGTGACAGATTAAAGAAGCTACGAATATCGGCTACTGAGGTCGGACACAGCAAGGGAGCAAATCTTATATAGTGCTGGGAGGGTACTAATTCTTCGCAAGAGCTTTTGCTCCATGAGCCCAGAGATTGCAGAGCTAGCGGAGATAGAGAATCTCAAGAGAGTCTACTCATGCGCTGTACAGATTATCAAATGAGAAATCTAATGGCATCGTGAGCCATACACCCAGATCCTTTTTTCCTTCCCGACCAACCCCCATGTATAGCAACGAGAAACCCTAATAATCGGGGCGGAATAGGAGAAGGAAAGGAAACGGGAAATGGAGGGACAATGGGACTGACAGACATCTCTGGCTTGGCTGAAAATGAGGAGAACTTCCTTCCAGATCCCCCATTGCAAGGGGGGAGCCTGGCGTTGTTGGGCGGAAGGCTTTAGTTAGACTGGCTGCAAAAGGAGAAAATCATTTCCAATTCCCCTGGGGCCTCAAGGAACCTCTACTAGTTTATAATATTATTGTAATTAGCTATCATCAATATTCTGTTAGTGCTACTGGAGTTAAGCTGAGTTAGAAGTCTCAATCTCGATCGGTACCCCAGGTCTCATATTAATTGCTCTGGCCCATCACCTGATATGGTGACAGTGCGGAATTTCTCGGGATCCTGATAAACACTAACTCACGGTTGTGGTTCCCACACGGCGGCAAGGGGGTATGTAAGTTAATGTAACAAACCGTGGCATCTTGGGCAGCCAAATGGTAGCACATTCTGCCGAAGAAAATAGACAACTAGAACTGCCCGGCTTTTCTTAATCAAATTAGACTACATCATTAGTCGATAACCCCCCTATGGTATAGCCCATGTGATAGTTCTGGGTGGCCAGCTGCACATCAAATCCTACCATTGGATGAATCCTTACGCTAGGACTTGGGAGACTGCTCTCTGGTGCCAGCTTACTACCCAACCCCTAGCCATTATTGTAGGAAGTCTCCGTGAACATCCCCACTGGAAGAAGGAATCCTCTCAATCTTCCCCCCTAAAAATATCGATTGACTAGAAGGGTATGAGGAACCCCGGGTACGCTGAAGCAAATAAAAATGTGGTCCCCGCGAGCAGAACAGTAAGAGAGTAAACGCCCAGACCAAAACAAACTCGGAAAAGTATTTTTTTCCCTTCCTTCCTTCTTTCTCTCGGAAATCCCTCTTTACTCTTCACAAAAACACCAGCGTTTTTTTCCGTGCCATTGTGACACTGCACACTAAAAAGTGAACTTTTTCTATGCCACCTGCGGTGTTCGCATTTGGCCCTACAAACTAATCCCTGAGGTTGACTGTCCGTTGACATAAGTCACATAGCACGACTGTCTTGTACATGGAGTCTAAGATATATATATTTGCCAAAACCCATATTTTTTTCTTTTTTTTTGAATATTTTTATTAGCTGAGGTATAGTGTTCAAGTCGGTTCTTCTGAGACAGGGGGCCCAGACTAGGGGGGGAGGGGGGTCTGCAGGTTTTTCAAGTCTTGATTGTTTCCAAAAACCATCTTATGGGCACACAAAGGAAGAGAAAACTGTATCGGCTTGTAGTCTTGCTCAGCACTAGAAGTTTTTCCTGCATGAGCTAGTCCGTGCAGGTGGGGCTTGGTGGGGGGCAGTTCCTTAGGGAGCCAGAACACCTGCTATCGGTATCACCCAAAGGAAATGGATGGCGGACACGACAGTGTCAATCCTATGAATCTGGGATATGGTACAGGTTCGTAAACTTCCATCCATCACATCACTTTTTTCGCCTCTTGCAAATTTCTAACCTAGATACTCATGAACGAACTTATTAATTAATTATTTTTAATTATTTATTTATTTGGTAACCTTATCGAGGCTCTTCGGCCCGGAAGCTGAGCATAAAATCCACCTCCTGGCTGGTCCAGGCGTCCAGCTTGGTGGGAATGGTCTTGAAGGCCTTTGGGTGAGGAGGGATAAGGCGCTTGCCTTATAGTTGTTAGAGATTGAAGGCCAATGTTCGCTAGTATGAAACTGTTTGAGAGTTGCAATTGTTGACGTACCGTTAGAAACTCGAATAATTGGACCGTGTGTTATGTTGTTGGGCTTTCCTCTCCTAGTAAGGTAAAGAAAGTTTTTTTATGACTCGGAGGGGGGAAAGGGGTGTGTTTTGCTGTGGTTTCCGCCCTCTTTCGCCAGATTCTTTTGTTAAATCCGCGGTTTATTCGTAGCTAATATAGGAAGATCCATGGCATATCTCTGATGTATGCATGCTTCCTCGGCTAGGCGGGGTTGGGACAGGCGTACTCCTTGGAACGTACTGCTGTATGGTTGTGCAAGCCCGGATAGGTAGTCGCTCCATTAGCTATATAGTTATAAATAAAAGATATTGAACTCCCCAATTTTCCCTCCAAGTGCAAATTGCACATTCAGAAACACCACGTACACTATCTCAAGATTTCCGCGTAACTTGACCTGTCAGGTTACATGAATACTACATGGATCACTCTGTCCCACCAGTGGGCTTGCGTCGTCATGCCAAAGGAAAGGGCAAAGTGGCTGACCCCTCTCCACCGCCAACAGGTGCTAGGAGCTCTTCCACTCAGGAAGGTGCTACTACCCTGTCCCCGATTTTCATGCCCCAAGGCTCCCCCTTAGCTTAAGTGACTCAGAAGCACCACAGTCTCAAGCCTGCCTCCTACTAGTATCAATAAGGCGTTTTTGAAGAATGCCCCTCCCAGTGCCTATTTCCTGAACCTCTTCCGCAAGATAAATCAGCAACTGGAGATTGGGGCCACCACCACCAGCAAAGAAAGCGTGGTCATGATAGAAATGATTTATGAGATCCATAAAGACTACAGGTCCGCAATCGACACACTTAGTGGTCAAATTGAAGCACTTACGGAGGAGGTTAGCACCCTCAAGAACACCACACCCCGCCCTGATACCCCCACCCTATTACCCTTCACACTCCCTGTAGGAGCTCCTTTGAGGAATGCCACATCTGATGTCTGCCCGATCCCCCTTCCCACAGCTGCACAACCCAAATTGTGGGCCACAGTAGCCAGAAAGGCCAGAAGAGAAAAAGACACCCTGGCTACTAGGGCTATGCAGGCCCCGGCAAAACCAAGTACCAACAATAGACCCCCACTGCAGAAGGGTCTCACTGCCAGAGAACACCGTCTTGTCCTCAAATGAGAGGGTGAGCCACTTCCCACCACTACCCTGGACCTGAGGGATGATATCAACCTAGGTCTGGCCGCAACGTATGGACAAACTGTTTCCGTTCGAGGTAATATGGTTACCCTTACCACCATGGAATTGATCAAAGCCACCTTGCTTAACAGCAAAGTGGGAACATTCGTGCACCTAATATCAGGAACTATTAGCGTTGATCTGGATACTCCTGTGTCACACGTTTTGGTACACAGAATCCCCACTTCAAACTCACTGGCACTAGCCGCGATAGCCACTGAACTCACCACTTTCAACACTGGGCTATCCTTTACTGGCCAACCCAGGTGGCTCACCACAGATGATGCTAGAGCTGGTAAATCTACCTCTACGGTTGTAATCAGCATCACGGGCCCTAGGGCGTCTGACTATGTCAGCCTGAGGAAGCACCTGCATCAGCAAAAAAAACACATGCATCTGATGCGCCCTCACTGCGTCCTGACGCCAGCGACGTCGTCGCTGCGTCCTGTGCGTCCTGTGCGTCCTGAATTCAGTTGCAGCGTCCGTACGCTTCCCGTGCGTCCTGAGTCCGTCCCCAACGCCCGCACGGCACTATTGCGTCCTGAGTTGCGCAGCAACACTCCCTTGCATCCGGACTTGACGTCCCCCTGTTCTCCATATCCCAGCGTCCTGACGCTTTCAATTCGCCAGCCCCTTCCGGAAGCCGTCAGGATTATCATACTCCTACCCCTAGTCTCCTGGCGTGAACCCTGTGCCAGCCCTGTGCCCGCCAACGTCCTGTGGCGTCTCTCGAGAGTAGTCATCACTGGCACGTTTAACTCATGTATTAATTATATATTTTCTTCATACTAGTACACACTATATATACAGCTTGCCATGGCACCCGATACA
>Ga0307513_10001243_pt1 | contig 36898 bp, 30 predicted proteins | sample 15_EM_MG_FD_202174 | JGI IMG/M metagenome (GOLD analysis project Ga0307513, IMG submission 202174) | Populus trichocarpa ectomycorrhiza microbial communities from riparian zone in the Pacific Northwest, United States - 15_EM | ecosystem: Host-associated > Plants > Roots > Unclassified | place... | reverse complement strand
GGGCTTACTCAAGAGCGCCATCCGCGACGACGATCCCGTGATCTTCATGGAGCAGGAGCGCATGTACGGCATGAAGGGCGAAGTGCCGGACGATCCGGACTTCACGATCCCGCTCGGCGTTGCCGACATCAAGCGCGAGGGCACGGACGCGACCATCGTCGCGCGCTCGCTGACAGTGCCGCTCGCGCTGAAGGCGGCGGAAGAGTTGGAGAAGGACGGCGTGAGCGTCGAGGTGGTTGACCCGCGCACGATCCGACCGCTCGACATAGACACGATCATCCGTTCGGTGCAGAAGACGAACCGCGTCGTCATCGTCGAAGAGTCGCACGCCTTCTGCGGCGTCGGCGCGGAGATCAGCGCGCAGATCATGGAGCGCGCATTCGACTATCTGGACGCGCCCGTCAAACGCATCTCCAGCGCAGACGCGCCGATGCCCTACGCCAAGAATCTTGAACAACTCGCCCTGCCGGACGTGGCGAAAATCATCGCCGCCGTGCGCGAAGTTTCATACTTGTAAGGAGCTGTCAGTGGTCAGTGGTCCGTTGTGCGTGTAGGGCGGGTGGGTGACTCATAGATTGAAGCTAATAACTGACGACCGGCAACTGATAAAGGACTAATAAAATGGCAACTCAGGTGGTCATGCCGAAACTCTCTCCGACGATGGAGGAGGGGCAACTGGCGCGTTGGTTGAAGAATGAGGGCGATAAGGTGAGCGTCGGCGAACCGCTCGCCGAGATCGACACCGACAAGGCGACGATGGAAGCGCAGGCTTTGACGACGGGCGTGCTGCGCAAGATTCTCGTTCAGGCCGGGGCGACCGTGCCGCTCGGACAGGTTATCGCCATCATCGGCGAGGCCGACGAAGACATCTCCGCGCTCGTCTCCGCCGCCGAATCCGGCGCGTCCGCCGCCGCGAATAAGCAGAGCATCGAAGAGAACGTCGAGGCCGGGCAGGACGGCGCGCAGAGAGAGTTAGCCGGGGTCGCCGTCGAAGGCGCGCGCACGCAGGCCACCATCGAGGGCGCGCCGCTCAAGGGCGACGAGGGCGGCACGCCTTCGACCGACGGCGCACAAACTCCTCCCGACAAACCTTCCGCGCAAGCGGCAAGCGCAGGCGACGACGACGCTTCCGGCAACGGGCAACGCGCGGGCGGGCGCGTGGTCGTCTCGCCCATCGCCGCGCGCATGGCGGCTGATGCGAACATCAACATCAAGTCGCTCAAGGGGAGCGGCCCCGGCGGTCGCATCGTCAAACGCGACATCGAGGCCGCCATCAACGCCGGTCAGCAGCCGTCTCAAGCCGCCGCGCCGCAGGAGGCGCGAACCCAACCCGAACCGACTCCTGCGCGCGCGGTCGAGGCGCGTGCGCCGCAACAACAACCGGCGGTCGAGGGCGCGTCTCCTTATCGCGACGAGCCGGTTTCGACGATGCGTGCGACGATTGCGCGTCGGCTCACCTCGTCCATCGGCCCCGTGCCGCATTTCTTCCTGACCACCGAGATCGAGATGGATCGCACCGCCGAACTCCGCGCGACCCTCAACGGGCTTGATCAGGAGAACAAGATCAGCATCAACGACATCATCATCAAGGTGGCTGCCGCCGCCCTCGTCCAACATCCACAGGTCAACGCCTCGTTTCAAGATAAGAACGTACGCTATTACGAGCGCGCCGACATCGGCGTCGCCGTGGCGATTGATGAGGGGCTAATCACGCCCATCGTGCGCGGGGCTGACAGGAAATCCATCGGGCAGATCAGCCGCGAAGTTCGCGAACTGGCCGGGCGCGCGCGCGAGCGCAAACTACAGCCCGACGAATACATGGGCGCGACCTTCTCCGTCAGCAACCTCGGCATGTTCGGCATAGACGAGTTTACGGCGATCATCAACCCGCCGGAGGCGGCGATTCTGGCCGTCGGCGCGATGGGCGCAAAGCCCGTCGTGCGTGATGGCGAGGTGGTGGTGCGGCAGTTGATGCGCGTCACGATGTCTTGCGATCACCGCATCGTTGACGGAGCGACGGGCGCGAAGTTCCTGCAAACTTTCAAGAAGCTGCTTGAGAATCCGCTGCTGCTCATGCTCTGAAAGTCGCATCTGCCGCATCCGCCACCAGCAAGGGGTCGAACGCTCTTTACATGAACGCCACCAACGCGCCGAACACGTCAACGAGTCTCAAACCGCACGGCGCGCTCGTCGCGGTGCAACTCATCTTCGGCACGTGGCCGGTCGTCGCTAAAATCGCCCTGCGCGGACTTCCCGCGACGGGACTTGTCACCTTCCGCGTCGTGGGCGCGACGTTGGCTTTCCTACTCATCCGCCGCGCGACCGGAAGCAGCAAGCGCATCGAGCGTAAAAGCGACTACGCACGGCTCGCGCTCTACAGCCTGCTCGGCGTCGTCCTCAACCAGTTTCTCTTCGTCAAAGGACTGGAACTCTCGACCGTCATCAACTCCGCGCTGCTCGGCACGACGATCCCGATCTTCACGCTGCTCGTCAGCGTCGTGCTCGGCAACGAGAGCGGTTCGTGGCGCGTCGCCGTCGGCCTGCTGCTGGCGGCCTGCGGCGTCGTCTATCTCATCAACCCTGCGCAGGCCAGCTTTTCGCGCGAGACTAACATCGGCAATCTCATCCTCCTCTTCAACTCGATGGCCTACGGCGCGTATCTCGCCATCTCGCAGGGCATGATCAAACGCTACGGCGCGCTGACCGTCATCACATGGATTTTCATCATCGGCAGTCTCGTCACGCTGCCCATCGGCGGCTATCACCTGTCGCATGTCTCACTCGCGACCGTGCCGCTGAGCGTCTGGCTCGCGGTGCTGTACATCATCATCGTTCCCACGGTCGCGGCCTACTATCTGAACGCGTGGGCTTTGGGGCGCGTCGCGCCGAGCATCGTCGCCATCTACATCTATTTGCAACCGCTCATCGCGTTTGCCGTCGCGCCGCTCATCCTCGGCGAGAGTTTGAACTCGCGGACGTGGCTCGCCGCCGCACTCATCTTCGCGGGCGTGGCGACCGTTACGATACGCTCGCGCAGCCGCGCCATCGAAGAGGTGTCCGAACGACCGGAAGCGCTCGGCCACTGAGAGCTTTGACCGCACGCTCGATCATTATTTTGTGAGCGGCAAACGTTTAGTCATTCTGAAGTAAGAACTGATGTCTGTCTCAACCACGCGAGAAACTGACGCGCACGCCGAAGAGGCGAGGATGAAGACCTCCGTGGCGCGGCTTTCGATCCTTGCCGCCGCTTTTCTCATCGTGATCAAGATGGGGACGGGCTGGCTGACGGGTTCGATTGCGGTGTGGGCGTCGCTTCTGGATTCGACGATGGACATCTTCGCATCGTTAATCAACTACTTCGCCGTGCGCGCCGCCTCGCGCCCGCCCGACGACGACCACGCCTACGGTCACGGCAAAGCCGAATCGCTCGCCGGACTCTTTCAGGCGGCGGTCATCACTTTGTCCGGTCTGTTCCTCATCCGCGAAGCGATCAAGCGCATGATCCAGCCGCACCCGACTCAGTCGGAAACAATCGGTGTGGCGACGATGCTCATCGCCATCGTGGTCAGCTTCGTGCTGGTATCGCGGCTGCGACGCGTGGCAAACCTCACAGATTCGCCCGCCCTGAGTGCGGACGCCGTGCATTTCGCCTCCGACGTGTGGACGAACGGCGGCGTGCTGCTCGCGCTCGTCCTGATCTATTTCACCGGCTGGACTATCGTCGATCCGATCATCTCCATCGCGATCTCGATCTACATTCTGGCCTCCGCGCTGAGCGTCGGGCGCGAGTCGGTTGATGTGCTGATGGACAGGCGTCTGCCGCCGGAGGTGGACGAACAGGTCGCGGAGATCGTCAGCCGCTTTCGTAGCGAGGGCGTGCTCGGCTTTCACGATCTGCGCACGCGTCGTTCCGGCTCGCAGAAGTTCATAGACCTGCATCTGGAAGTCGAACGCGACCAGACCCTCGAAGATGCGCACGCCGCCTCCGTCCGCGTCCTGCGCACCATCGAAGCCGAAATCCCCCGCGCCAAAGTGCAAATCCACACCGACCCGGTGTAAAGATAAAATGAGTGGCAGCAGAGATGTCTGTTGCCACTCATTTTAAAGCCACTCCGGCGGCGACTTCTTCATCACAGCCCGCCTTGATGAAATTATTACGCCGTCCGAATCGCGCGCACGTTGCCCGGCTCGTCCGTGGCTTCTTCCGCCAGTCGCCGCAACTCGAAGAGTTTCATCAACGCTTCGACGGGCGCGAGTGTGTCCGGGTCTAGTTGCATCAATGCCTGTATGACTTTGATCTCGCGGTCGCGCGCGCGCATTTGCGCGGGCTGCTTGCCTCCCGCGCCTTCGACGGCGAAGGGACGCTCGCCGCCCTGCGCTTCGTATTCGCCGAGCAACTCTTCGGCGCGGCGGACGACGGGACGCGGCAGCCCCGCGAGTTTGGCCGCGTAGACGCCGTAACTCTTCTCTGCGCTGCCGGGGCTGATCTTGTAGAGGAAGACGAGGTCGCTTCCCTCCTCGGCGATCTCGACGTGTAGATTTTCGAGGCGCGGAAGCACCGAGGCGAGCGCGGTCAGTTCGTGATAGTGCGTGGCGAAGAGTGTCTTGGCGCGAAGCTGGGGATGGTTGTGGATGTATTCGAGCACGGCGCGGGCGACGGCGAGGCCGTCGTAAGTCGAAGTGCCGCGACCGAGTTCGTCGAGCAGGATCAGCGAACGCTGTGTGGCGTGGTGGAGTATCTGCGCAGTCTCTACCATCTCGGTCATGAAAGTTGACTCGCCGCTTCCCTGCCGGTCGTACAAGCCGATGCGCGTGAAGATTCGATCACAGAGTCCGACCGTGGCGTGCGAGGCGGGGACGAAACTGCCCGCCTGCGCCATCAAGACGATGAGCGCGGTCTGTCGCAGGTAAGTTGATTTGCCGGACATGTTCGGCCCCGTGATCAGGGCGATCTCCGGGGCGTTCTCACCGCCGAGTTTCGCGTCGTTGGCGACGAACGTCCCTTCGGCAAACATTCGTTCGATGACCGGGTGGCGACCCGCCGTGATGCGCAGGACCGGCGTCTCGGAGATGACGGGACGGACGTAGTTGAACTGCGCGGCGACCTCCGCGAACGAGGCGATTGAATCGAGATGGGCGACGGTCGAAGCGGCGGCGAGTATCTCGCCGCGGCTGCGCCCGATCTCGGCGCAGACTTGCCGGAAGATGTTCGTTTCGAGTTCGCTGATGCGCTCCTGCGCGTTCACGACGAGCGACTCGTGCTCTTTGAGTTCGAGCGTGACGAAGCGTTCGGCCTGTGCGAGCGTCTGCTTGCGCGTGTAGCCTTCGGGGACGAGATGCAGGTTCGGGCGCGTGACTTCGATGTAATGGCCGAACACCTTGTTGTAGCCGACGCGCAGGCTCTTGATGCCGGTGCGGGCGCGCTCGCGTTGCTCCATCTCGGCGAGGTAAGTCTTGCCGTTGCGCAGCAACTCGCGCAGCTTGTCGAGTTCGTCGGAGAAGCCCGCGCGAATGATGCCCCGGCCTTCGCTGCGTTTCGGCAACTCGTCCGCGACGGCTTCGCGGATGACGCGCGCAGCCGCCCCACATGCCGGGAGCGCGGCTAAGAGCGTGCCGAATCTATTTTGATCCTGCTGCAAGACCGCACGCACGCGCGGCAGCGTCTCAAGACTCTGACCGAGCGCGAGCACTTCCTGCGGCGTCGCCACACCGGCTCGCGCGCGACCCGACAGGCGTTCGAGGTCGTGTACGAATTCGAGCGCGGCGAAAAATTCGGCGCGCGCCTTCGAGTGTTCGACGAACCATGCCACCTGATCGTGGCGACGCATAATCTCCGTCACGTCGAGCAGGGGTTGGCGCAAATACTGGCGCAGGCGGCGGCCACCCATCGCGGTGCGCGTCGCGTCGAGCGTCGAGAGCAAAGAGGACGCGCCGCCGTAACTCTCGAAAATTTCCAGTGAGCGAAGCGTCTGCGCGTCGAGCAACATAAAGTTGCCGGTGTGGTAGCTCGTCAGCCGCGTCAACTGTCCCGCCGAGGTCGCCTGCGTGTCGCGCAGGTAGGCGATGATTGCCCCGGCGGCAGAGGCGGCGAGCGGCGTGCGTGATAGACCGAACGCTGCGAGCGAGCGCGTCTGGAAATGATTTAGGAGCGCACCGCGCGCGAGTTGGGCGGCGAAGTAATCGTCGTTGCAACGCGTGATGAAGCCGGGCAACTCCGCGTCCGAAGTTTCCATGCCGCGCGGGACGAGTATTTCGGAGGGCGCGATGCGTTGGAGTTCGGGGATGGCAGCCGACGCTTCGATTTCCGTCGCGGCGAACTCGCCCGTCGTCACGTCCGCGTAGGCGATCCCTGCGCGCCGCCCGTCGGTGCAGAAAGCGGCGAGATAGTTGTTGACTTTACTGCGCAGCAGACCCGGTTCGATGATCGTGCCGGGCGTGACGACACGCACCACGTCGCGTTCGATCAGGCCGCGCCCCGCCGCTTCGCCTTTGACGGGCGCGGCGGTGAGTTGTTCGCAGATGGCGACGCGGTGGCCGCGCGTGATGAGCGTGGCGAGGTGGCGTTCGAGACTGTGGTGCGGCACGCCCGCGAGCGGGACGCGCACGTTCCGCCCCATCGGTTTCGAGGTGAGCACGATGCCGAGTTCGCGTGCGATGAGGCGCGCGTCGTCGTCGAAGGCTTCGTAGAAATCGCCGATGCGGAAGAGGAGAATCGCGTCCGGGTGGCGACGCTTGATGTCGAGATACTGCTGGCGAAGAGGTGTGCCGATCATCATCGCTCGATGAATTCCGCGAGCAGGTCTTCGACCGACGTGAGGGCGCGGTGAAGCCTGTGCAGTTGTTCGAAACTCAGGATTTTTGTGACCCGCCCGATCTCGTGGAACGCGCCCGTGCGCGCCATGCTCATTTGTAGATTGGCGCGGTTCGTGTCGCGCTCGCTCGCCACGACGAGAAAAGGTTTCGAGCGTTGCGACTCGTAGGCGCGTTTGAGTTTGGCGAGCGCGGCATCGACGTTGCCCTTGCGTTGAACCTCGAAGATGTGGCTCAGGCGCGGACTCGTCTCGCTCGCGCGCCACACCACGTCGTAATACTCAAACTCGCTCTCGGCATGATGACCGAGCACGCGCCCGATGTCTATGAGCATCTGTTGCACGTCGGTGTGCGAGAGGGCGGACGCGCCGGTCTGCGGCGGCACGGCCTCGACGTTGAAAGAGAAACTCGGCGCTTCGTCTTCGATACGCTTGCGCCCCTGCGGCGTGATCGTCCACAGGCCGCGACGACGATCTATCTGTCGCTTGTCGGCGAGTTCGCGCCCGGCGCGCTGGACGTGCCGCTTCCACTGCCGGAGGTCGCCGTTGCTTTTCGCCTCGTGCGCCGCGCCGTCAATCTGCGGGAAGTAGGCGACGAGGCGTTCGTAGAGGTAGCGCACGTCGTCCACGCCGCCGGTCGCGGCGAGTTCTTGCAGGATCGGTAATTCCAGACGTGCGACGCCGGGGTAAGTCATTGCCAAATCGGAGTAACGTTCGGGAGTCAGAGTCAGGCGGTGAAATCAACTTGTCTTCGCACACAAAAATTACAGGAGATGTCGCGGCGAAGCAAGCCGGGAGACAGTTAATAGAAACTTGACCGCGACGGAAGTTCGCGTGGCCTGACGACAAAAGCGGAAGGCAGCCTGAGAGCATGTCACCGCTCCCGGCTGCCTTCCGCTTTTGACGTTTTTGACTTGAGCTTTTACGCCGCCCGGCTCGCCGTAGCCTCGATGCCGAAGCACTCTTGAATCTCGTCGGATTCGAGCGTATCGCGCGCCATCAGCCCGGCGGTGAGCCGCATGATCTCTTCGCGGCGCGCTTCGACGATCTCGCAGGCGCGCGCCATCTGCGCGTTGATGATGTCGTTCGTCGCGTGCTCGACGCGATCCAGCAGCGACTGGCTGTGCGGGTCTTCCGGTTTGCCGAGGTGGATCGGCCCGAGCGGACTCATGCCGAACTCCGAAACCATCCGGCGCGCGATCTCGACGGCGCGCTCGATGTCGTTGGACGCGCCCGCAGTCATCGTCTCCAGAAGAATCTGCTCGGCGGCGCGCCCGCCCAAAAGCAGCGCGATTTGATCTTCGAGATACTCGCGCTTCTTCATCAGGCGGTCGCGTTCGGGCAGAGACTGCGTGACGCCGAGCGCGCGCCCGCGCGGAAGGATCGAGACTTTGTGGATCGGGTCGCCGTGTTTCACGTCGAGTCCGACGGCGACGTGACCCGCCTCGTGGACGGCGGTCGCGTAGCGTTCCTCTTCGTCCATCATGAAGCCGTGGCGTTCCGCGCCCATCAAAATTTTATCGCGTGCGTATTCGACGTGCTCGCGGCGCACGGAGTCGGCGTTGTGCCGGGTCGCGGCGATGGCGGCTTCGTTGAGGAGGTTGGCGAGGTCTGCGCCGGAGAAACCGGGCGTGCCGCGCGCGATCCAGTTGAGTTCGAGTTCGGGCGCGAGCGTCAACTTGCGTGCGTGGACGCGCAGGATTTCTTCGCGACCACGCGCGTCTGCGAGGTTGACGGCGATCTCGCGGTCGAAACGACCGGGGCGCGTCAGGGCTTGATCAAGGATGTCGGGGCGGTTGGTCGAGGCGATGACGACGACGCCTTCGAGTTGTTTGAAACCGTCCATCTCGATCAGGAGTTGGTTGAGCGTCTGGTCCTGATCGGCGGAGGCGGAATCGCCGCTCCTGCCGCGACGACGACCGAGCGCGTCAATCTCGTCTATGAAGACGACGCAGGGCGCGAGTTTGCGTGCGCGTGCGAAGAGACGTCGGACGCGCGCCGCGCCGAGTCCGGCAAATTTTTCCTGAAAGCTCGAACCGGACACCGACAGGAAAGGCACGTTCGCTTCGTTGGCGGCGGCGCGGGCGAGCAGGGTCTTGCCCGTTCCCGGAGGGCCGGAGAGGAGTATACCGCGCGGCGCGCGCCCGCCGAGGCGACCGAAGCGGAGCGGGTCGCGCAAAAATTCGATGGTTTCGGCCAACTCGTTTTTCGCCTCGTCAACACCCGCGACATCGGCGAAGGTGGCCGTCTGTGCGCCGCTCGCGTCGGTCAACTCGAAATCGCCGTGGCCGCCGCTCATGCTGGCGTACATGCGCCAGCCGACGAAGCCGATCACGCCGAGCGTGAGCAGAGCGATCAGCCAGTTCAACGCGGAGGCGAGCCGCCCCGGCTGCATCGTGTTGAAGACGACGGGCAGTTTCTTCTTCTCGAAGACGCTGATGATCTCCTGCTGCGCGACGGCGTTGGTGACGATGGCCTGCACGCGCGTGCCGTCAATTTTCTCGATCATCATCAGTTCGCCTTCGACCAGCAAAGACCTGACGGCTGCGTCGCTCGTCAGCGCGTGCAGTTCCGTGTAGTTGACGTTTTGCACGACGGGCTGGCGGGAGAGGTAGAAGGTCTGGAAGATGACGACCGCAAGCAGCAATGAGATCGCGCCGATGCCGACGAGTATGAGGCTCGTCTTTTGCGTGCGGGGGAGCAGACGTGAAAATGGCATTAGTAATTCTCCGGGCGCGGCGTGTTGAGCTTCCGTGGGGGAACAACGTGCGCCGCTTTTGAGCTTTCAATAATCTAAAATTATTTACAGAGGAAACGAACCTGACAGAGAAGGCCGACGCGCGGAATGTGCGGTAGGAGCCTATCTACTTCTGCTGGCGGACGCGGTCGGGAGCAGCCGCAAACCTGAAAACCACTCTAGCATCCGCCGTCGCCTTAAGTCCAGCCAAATGTCTTTTATTTGTGTCGGTCGCGGTGCGCGAAAAGTTTTATCCCTGCACGCGCGAACACGAGTTCAGCATCCTCCCCTTTCCGATGATAAAAAAATCGGAGTGGGTTGCCGCCGCGCGCCGTATCGCAACGTGATTTTGAATTCTTGCCTTGATTTAGAACACAGGCTGACGCCGTCGAGCGGCGGATTTCCATACAAGACGTGCAACGCCGGGGTCGTTTATTTCGCGGGCGTCGGTGCATTTAAACGGTCAAATCTATCAATTAAAAGGCTTTAAGTTTAAACACGGCGGAAGGCGGGAGTGCTGGCATGCTCATTGCACTAGGGAGTGTCAGGCGGGTTCACAATGAACCGGGAGATTTGACATCAAACTTTTGCTAAGGAGAGTGTGAACATGTTGTGGACAATTCTGGTGGTGCTTCTGGTGTTGTGGTTGCTCGGGCTGCTTGGCGGCATCGGTGGCGGTCTCATACATCTGCTGTTAGTCGTGGCTCTGATCGTGCTCGTGGTCAATCTGTTGACCGGCAGACGCACGGTTTAGTCTGAGCCGACGCGGGCGGTACATAAAACTTGGGAGAAGGGATGCGGTCTTAACTGAACCGCATCCCTTTTCATTTTGAGCCTGCTTAACGAAAATCCACGAGCCGCGCCTTGAGCGGCGTGGTGACGCGCCCGACCGGGTAGAGATTCATCTGCGGGTCGTAGTAGGGCGAGCGTTCGTAAAAGAAGCGCAGGCGTTCGCGCGCGCTCGCGGCGAACGGCGGGTCGTTCGCCACGCGCCGCTCGAATTCCTGCCGCAATTTGTCGTCCTTCGCCAACATCTCGCGCGCCAGTTTTTCCAGCACGTACCCTTCGCCAAACTCCTTCTGCTCGAAAATCGAATTGAAGAAGCCCCAGTAGACGAACGAATCGGGCGCGTCCGGTTCGAGCAGGTTGATGACGAGACGCCCGGCGGGCTGTGCGAGCGGCACGACGACCGAATTCGCCGCATACGTCCGCCGTTCGCGCACGAGTTGATTCTTCTGCGAGACGGGTAGCCGGTTTTCAAACGACGCGCTCGCCCACTTCACCTCCGAGAAGCGATAGCTCTCGACTTCGACCGTCACAGGCTCGGCCAGGCGTTGCAGGCGGACGCCGTGCGCGGCGAGCACCTCGACCGGCTCAGTCCACTGCGGCGGGATGATGTAGTAGAGCGGCGTCGGGACGGAGACGGTGGCGCGGCTCTCGTTGTAGAACGGTACGGTGTAGTCGTAAGGCTTCGTGCCGTAGACGACGCGCACCGCGCCCGACACGTCGCTCAACTCGCGCCGGAACTCGACGCCCTTGATCACGCGCGGCACAGACTTGTCGGTGAACGCAATTCTGAGCGCGACCTTCCGCTCCGGGTCATACGCGCTTCCCTCTTCGACCACCCTTTGATCCGTCTCTTTTGCGACACGCAACCAGCCCGCCGGGTCGCGGTTCACGTCCTCCAACGCCGTGCGCAGCAGATCGTAAGTCGCGCGCACACGCGTGCGGTAGTCTTTCAGCATGTGCGTCTCGATGAGCAGGGCTGGCCGGTTGCGCAAAGGCGCGTAGCCAGTGGCGAAGCGCGGCGTGCCGATAAAACCTTCGACGCCTTTATTGACGGGGTCGCGGTTGTCGCGAAATTCCATGTAGGTCGTGAGCAAATTGCCCAACGCCTCGGTCGCGGGAACGATGCGCCCCTCGAAGGCCGCCCGCATCCAGTCGCGCAACGGCTGCGGGACGTTTTCGTGCTCCTCGAACTGGTACGTCACGTTGTAGCGAAAGTCCGCGCCGTCCGTGACGTGGCAATCAATGAACAACTCCGGACTCCACTCGTTCCACAGGCGCAGCCACGCGCGCGTCTCCGGCGCGTCGGCTTTCATGTAGTCGCGGTTGAGATTGAGATTGGTGGCGTTCGCGCGCCAGCCCATCTCTTCGGGGCCGTTCTGGTTGATGCGGTTGTGGGGGCTGCGCCGCTCGTGGCCGTCCGCGTTGTAGATCGGGACGAAAAGCAGCGTGACGTGTTCGAGCAGGCGCGGCTGCGTCTTCAGCACGACGACGTCGCGCAGGAGCGCAAGACCCGCATCTTTGCCATCGGTTTCGCCCGCGTGGATGTTCGCCTGTACGAGCACGACGACCTTGCCCGCACGGCGCGACGCCTCGGGCGTAAACGTCCCGCCCGTCGCGGCGACGACGAGCGGCAGCGCACGACCTTCGCCGCTCCGGCCAAAATCGCCGAGCCGGATTTGCGTGGGTGCGGCGGCGGCGAGTTTGCGACAGTAAGCCAGCGTCTCTTCGTAGCGCGGCGTCTCGCGGTAATCGGTTCGCTCGGCGTGCGTCTGCCAGTCGGGCGGGACGGGCGGCGCGGGGCTTTGTGCGTTTGATTCGTTGGTCATGGTGATCAGTAAAAACAGCAGGGCACACAGGCCGCTAAAACGGTGCATCCGGCAACTCCAAATTCAAGACCTTACTCGCGTATTCCAAAGCGCGCCGCGTCGTTATTTCAAAGCGTGGCCGCAGGAGCGACACTGCGCCCGTCGCTTCGCGTTGAGCGTGGCGCACGACGGGCAACGGTTGTACATCGTGCGCGCGAACCAGTTCGTGATGAGCGCGCTCACGATGAGAATCCCGGCGAGCACGGCGATGCTCAGCAAAGTGTCTCTCAACTCTTGTAACGCTCCCGCAAAGTTTGTTGATAGCTTTGGCCGCGCTCGTAGCCGCGCCGGAAGGCGTCGTGCTCGTAGGCGTCGCTGTATCTTTCGCGCAGACGCTCCGACGAATCTTCGTAAGACGCGCCGCGCAGTTGAGGATGCAACGCCGCCTCGAAGCCGCGACGATAGACCGGCTCGTCGGTCTTGAAGTCGCGACCCTGCCCCGTGTAATCCTCGTCCTCTGCGTCGCGCAGGCCGACCCACCAACTCTCGCGGGCGGCGTCCACGCTCTCCGCGCCCGCCGCATCCAACGCGGAGCGCGCGGCCTGCGCCTGCTCGTCGTCTTCCACCTGCGCGATGACGACCGTGCGCCCCTGCCGGAGCGCGTCTTCATAGATGAAAAGTTCGTCGTGCGGCAGACCGTGCGCAATCGTATCTTCGAGTGCGCCGCCCGCCGCCATTCCCGCCGCCGCGCCGCCCGCGCCGAACAGGGCTGCGCCGACGATCCCCGCCGCCATGATCGGCCCGACGCCGGGGACGAGCAGACTCGCCGCCGCCGCGCCGAGCGTCATGCCGCCCGCCGCGCCCATCGCGCCGCCGACGAGGCCGCCGAGCGCGTTGCCCATGCCCGGCTGTTCGGTGTCGCTTGTCGGCACGTCCGATTCGGCCTGCGTCGCCGTTGTTCCCGGCGAGAGCAAACTCAGGTTCTCGTCAGACAGACCGAGGCCGCGCAAGTTTTCGATGGCGCGTGCGGCGTCCTCGCGCGTCTGGAAAATTCCGGCGACTGTGTTCATCGCTATAGAGTCTCCTTATTGAATTAGGTGTGCGATTAGTTTTATCTCTTTACGCGCTGACATTCAAGCGAGCATTTCGGGCGCGCTAAAAGTTGATTGAGCCGCACCTGTGGTCGTGTTAAAGTGTGTGTCGCACGTCCGACCACCAAAAGCCGCACGGGAGAACGCACACGCATGATCGAGATCATCGAAAAACACTGGCCGATGTCTGTGGGCGACGGTAAAGCCACGCGCAAGAAGAAACCGCGCATCCTCGCCATCACCACCGACTGCTGCACGGGCTGTGCGGGTTCGCCCGCATGCATCGAGTATTGCCCGATTGAGGCGTGCATGTTCTGGATTCCCGACGAGGATCACCCGCCGTTTGGCCGCATCGAAGTTGACCCCGAACTCTGCATCGGCTGCCAGAAGTGCATCAGCAAAGGTCCGGAGGGCGCGTTTCTCGACGGCTGCCCGTGGGACGCAATCGAGATGGTTCCGACCGAGGATTGGGAAGCCGCGCACGGCATCACGCTACCCGACGCGCCCGGCGCACGCTGAACAAATTCCACCGCCGAAAAATTTCACTTCCAAAATTTCACTTGCGAGCGACGCGGCTCTTGATGGCTTCCGCCGTCAGAGCCGCCTGTTTTTTGATCTCTTCCGACATCCCCGCCGCCTCGCCCCGCGCGTAACGCTCGATCTCCGGCAAGTCTTCCGCCGCACCGACCAGATACAGAGCGCGCAAAGCTTCCCACGCGTTTTTGCCGTCGGGCGCGAGTACGAGCAACTCTTCGCCCGCCGCCATGCTGCGCCCGTCAACCACGTTCACGCGCTCGATCTTTCCCGCGACCGGCGCGCGCACTTCCTGCACCGCCCCGCGCTCATCACGCACACGCGCCACCATCGCTTCCCTCGTCACGGATGACCCGACCGGCAGGATCGTGATGGGCGTCCCTGCGAACCGCAGTTTGACGCTGAGCGGTCGCAACATCGCCAGCAACTCCGCGCGCCCGCTTCCGTCGTTGAAACGTGAGAGTGACAGCGCGGCCATACGACGCACGGCAGGTTCGTCGTCCTGCGTAAGTTGTTTGAGCGCGGCGTGAAACTCGGGGGATTTGTTGTCGTCGCCCATCACCCACGCGGCGGCCATTCGTAAATCCGGCAGAGAATTTCCCGCCACGCGTATCACCTGCGGATACCACCGCCTGACGCCTTCGTCGCCCTTCACGATGCGCCGGTCGATCTGTTCGAGCGCGTGCTGGACGTGTCGCGGCTTCTGCTCGTCGTTCAGATATTTTTCGATCTCTCCGTCGTCGAGTTCGCGCCAGAAGGTCGTGCCGTACCAGGAGAGAAACGGGAGGAGGATGAAGAGCGCGGCGACCACGGCGAGCGGCCACGGCGAACGACGGCGGGCGGGCGTCGTCTGCGCGACGGCCTGTGCGCCGGTGTCGTGTGTGCCGTTTGAATTATGGCCGTCCATCCTGTTTGACCTTTAAGCCGCGCCCGCTAACGCGAAGGGTAGAGTTGGTAAAGCATGAGATAGACGACGACACCCGTCACGGAAACGTAGAGCCAGAGCGGGAACGTCCAGCGCGCGATGCGGCGGTGTCGCCCGAAGTCGCCGCGCCACGCGCGCCGGAGCGTCACGATGACGAGCGGCACGATGGCGGTGGCGAGGATCGTGTGCGTCAACAGGATAAAAAAATAGACGGGACGGATGTAGCCCTGCCCGGCGAAACGCGTCGAACCGTGGTTGTAGTGATAGACCAGATAGGAGACGAGAAAGATGCAGGAGACGACGAGCGCAGAGGTCATGCAGCGCAGGTGCGCGGTGATGCGGCGGCGCATGATGAAGTAAAACCCGGCGAGCAGAAGCAGCCCGCTCGTCGCGTTGAGCAGGGCGTTGATGTGCGGCAGTATCGAATAATCCATGAATAGTTCGGAACGGCAAAAGATGCACGGATTATAACACCCGCGCCGCACGCCGACGGTATCTGTTGAAGCTGCAAAAGGGAGACGTAGACGGAAGGGGTTCGTCGCGACGGCGTTAGAAGTTGTTCGACGGACGACCGCCGCTCTACGCTTCTGCGTATGGCGACTGTGCGCGTCGCCGGTCGTCGCTTCGCGCCACTACTCTTCCGTTTTTTTCGCGGCGTGTGGCGCGGCTTTCTTCGGCGCGGCCTGACGCTCGCTCATCTGCTCGTAGCCGCAGCGTTCGCACTGCCAGAGCGGGAAGACAGAGGACGGATCGGCCTTGCTCTCGTAGAGAGCGCGGTCGGACGGGATGATCTTGCCGCCGCACTGCGGGCACGCGCGCCCGCGAATACTCTGGTGGTCGTTGTTGAGGGCGAGCGCTTGTTCGTTTGCCATTTTAGATTCCGCCGAAGGTTAAGATTCGTCGCCGTCGTCGCCGGGCGAGTTGCGATGCTTGTAGGCGATGGCGAAGATCGCGCAGAAGATAGCGACGGGCGGGCAGAGCAGGATCAACGTCGAGAGGTTGAGAGTCCGCGCCGAGACGCTGTCTAAGTTGGCCGCCGACGCCTTGCACATCGCGCACTGCGCGAGGGCGTCCGGCGCGAAGATCGCAGCCGCCGCACCCAACGTCAGCAGCAGTAGGAGCGTTATTTTAGTCGCCCGCCGTTTATTCGACGCCATAAAGCTCACCTGTAATTGCGCAGGTTGAAAATCCTGAAGCTGTCGGGGAAGAAGATGAAGAGGAGACAGATGCAGATGACGAGCATCGGGATCAGCGTGTAGACCAGACTCATGCGCTCGTAGCGCAGGTGCATGAAGTAGGCGAGGATGAGCGCGGCCTTGATCAGCGAGAGGCCGACGAGGATCGTCAACATCAGGGCCAGCGGCACCTGAACGTAAGCCAGAAAAACTTCGATCACGGTCAGGAAAAGCAGGAAGCCGAGAATGGAGAGGAACAGTTTCGTCGTGCCCTCGAAGTGTACGGGGAGGGCTTCTGCCGGTACGTCGTCGCCCTCGGCGGCGAAGAGGTTCTTCAAGACGCCGTTCTCGTATGCCCAGAGGAGCGGGATAACCATGAAGATTCCGGCGAGCATGAGGCTGACGAGCGTGATGAAGAGACTGTCTATGGAAAAGAAGTTGCCTGCCCGGCGCACGTTCGACAAGGCCATGACGACGAAGCCCGTCGCGAAGAGCAGGCAGACCGCGTTCAGGATCAAGTCCTGTTTCTTCATCAAGTTGCCGAGTGATCCGAAACGTGTGCTCATGCGCCTTTAGTCCACCTCTCTTTTACGAAGTTTGCCCGCCGCCAACAAGACTCCATCACCACCGCTCAACGCTCTAAGATTCAATGCACCGGGGGGTGAAAATCCACCGACAGCAAATAGATCAACGGGAAGACGAACATCCAGACGAGATCGACGAAGTGCCAGTAGAGGCCGCTGATCTCTACGTCCTCGTGCGTCTTGCGGCGGATGCGCAGCGCGATATAGCCGAGGTAGATAACGCCCGTGAGGACGTGGAACATGTGCAGGCCGGTGATGGCAAAGAAGGTCGCGCCGAAGAGGGGCGACGCCTGCGGCCAGCGTTCGAGCCACGCCGCCGGAAGCGAGAAAGGCTTGAGGCCGTAGTCGTTGATCAGATGCAGCCATTCGTAGATGTGGAGGACGAGGAACGTGAGGCCGCCGAGCATCGTCGCGCCGATCCAGCGGCGTGCCTTGCGACGGTCGCGCCGGGCGGAAGCGCCCACGGCCATGACCATCGTGAAGCTCGAAGCCAACAGGCAGAGCGTCATCACGGTCGAGAAGATGATGCTCGGGTAGAAGGCGAAGGGCGTAGGCCACGCGTCGCTCGACACGCGCACGTAGCTGTAGCCGATGAGCAACGCGGAGAAGGTCAGCGCGTCAGAGACGATGAAGAGCCACATGCCGAGTTTCTTGTGGCCGATGTGGTAGGGAAAAGTTCCGCCGCTCCAATCGTCAGCGGTCAGACGCTCTGCTGCGTGCGCGTGTGTACTCAATGCTTACCTCCACAGGAAAAGGAGTGCGAATATATAGACCCACAACCCGTCCATGAAATGCCAGTACAACCCGATAGCATCGACGCGTGCGCGTTGCTTGCCCGCCCCGTCGTTTGCGCCCGCCGCCGTGCCGCGCCGCGCGCGAAGCATCAGGTAGCTCAACCCGATGATTCCGCCAAACAGGTGAAGCGCGTGCAGCCCGGTCAGCAAATAGAAGAAAGAACTGTGCGGGTTCGTGGCGAGGTAAATTCCCTGCCCGACCAGCCCGCGCCACGCGAGAAGTTGCGCGACGATAAAACCGAAGCCCAGGCCGAGCGACGCGACGAGCCAACGGCGGTAAACTTTACTCTCTCCGCGTCGCAGCGCGCGACGCGCGACTTCAAAAGTTGCGCTGCTTGCTAGTATCAACGCCGTGCTGACCCAGAGCATCGCGGGCACGGAGAAGGCTTGCCAGCTTTGCTGCGTCCGCGTCGAGCGAAACACGTAGGCGCTCGACAGCGCGGCGAACATCATCAGAACCGCGCACAGAACCAGCCACATGCCGATGCGATATTGCTGCGGCGTGGAATCGTGAAAGGCGCGATGCCCGCCGTTGCTCCCGCCGTTCGGCGGTTGCGGTCCGCCGCGCGAGCCGTTGCCGCCCGTCGGGCGTCTGCCCGTCCCGCCGATGTGGACATTCTTCGTCCCCGTGGAGACGCTGCCCGACGGTTTAGTGCTGACCGTTGTGACCATTGCCTGAACTCCCCTGTACTCCTTGAACGGTTGTGTGTCCCGCCTCGGCTGCGACGTTTTCTTCGCCCGCGTCCGGCGTCGTCTGCAAGATGTAATCCTCCGGCGCGTCGGGCACGGCGAATTCATATGGGCCGCGATAAACGGTCGGGAGATGCCCGCCGAAGTTGTCGTGCGGCGGCGGCGTGGTCGGCGTCACCCATTCGAGCGTCGTCGCCTCCCACGGGTTGCCGCTCGCGCGCTCGCCTTTAAAGATGCTCCAGATGAAATTGAAGAGGAAGATGAACTGCGCCGCCGCCGTCAGGATCGCCGCAAGCGTGACGAGCATCACGAGCGGGTCGAGCGGGCGCAAAAAGTCGTACTCCTGAAACGACGCGTAGCGGCGCGGCATGCCGACGATGCCCATGATGTGCATCGGCACGAAGATGCCGTAGACGCCGATGAAGGTCGGCCAGAAATGCAACTGCCCGAGTCGCTCGCTCATCATCCGTCCGAACATTTTCGGGAACCAGAAATAGACGCCCGCGAACATGCCGAAGATGGCCGCCACGCCCATCACGAGATGAAAGTGTGCGAGAACGAAATAACCGTCGTGGATGAACAGATCGAGCGAGGTTTGACCGAGGACGAGTCCGGTGATGCCGCCCGCGACGAAGAGCGAGACGAAACCGATGGCGAACATCATCGGCACGGTGAAACGTATCTTCGCGCCCCAGAGCGTTCCGAGCCAGTTGAAAGTTTTGATGGCCGAGGGCACGCCGATGGAGAGCGTCAGAACGGAGAAGGCGATGCTCGTGCGCGGGTCCATGCCGCTGATGAACATGTGATGCCCCCAGACGAAGAAGCCGAGGAGGCCGATGGCAAACATCGCGAAGACCATCGCGCGGTAGCCGAAGACGGGCTTGCGCGCGAAGGTGGAAAGGATGTGCGAGGTCACGCCCATGCCCGGCAGGATCGCGATGTAGACTTCCGGGTGTCCGAAGAACCAGAACAAATGTTGCCAGAGGATGGGCGAGCCGCCCTTGTGCGCCAGCACCTCGTCGCTAAAGACCAACCCGCCGGGGATGAAGAAACTCGTCCCCGCGTGCCGGTCGAGCAGCAGCAACACGCCCGCCGCGAGCAACACCGGGAAAGCGAGCAGAGCGAGAATCGCCGTCGTGAACCAAGACCAGCAGGTGAGCGGCATACGCATCAGAGACATGCCGCGCGTGCGCATGTTCAAGAGCGTCGTGATGAAATTGAGCGCGCCGAGAAGCGAGGCGATACAGAAGATGGCGATGCTCGTGATCCAGAGGGTTGCGCCCGCGCCCTGTCCCGGTCCGGCGATCTTTCCGAGCGCGCTCAGCGGCGGGTAGCCCGTCCAGCCGCCGATGGGGCCGAGCGTGCCCGTGCCGCCGCCGCCGAGGAAGTTGTTGACGAAATCCGTGTTGCCGATGATCGTGCTGCCCTCGACGAAGATCGCCGAGATGAGCACGACGAGGCCGATGAACGTTACCCAGAACGAGAGCATGTTGAGCACGGGGAACGCCATGTCTTCCGCGCCGACCTGAATGGGGAGAAAGTAGTTGCCGAACCCGCCCTGCGGCGCGGTGGTCAGGACGAAGAAGACCATGATCGTGCCGTGCATCGTGACGAGCGAGAGGTAGAACTCCGGCGTCATCACGCCGCCGGGCGCGCCGAGCGGAAAGATCGTTTCGAGGATCGTCCACTTGTGCCCCGGCCACGTCAGGTTCAGGCGCATCAGCACCGACATGAACATCCCTATGAACGCCGCGAAGATGGCGAGCAGCAAATACTGTATGCCGATCACCTTATGATCAATGCTGAAAATATACTTACGTATAAAACCCGTGGGCGGCCCGTGGTGGCCGTGCGGTTCGTGCGCTGCCCCGGCGTGTGGGTCGGACGGCTCGTGCGGGGTCGTGGCCTCTTCCATCTTAGAATTCCTCTCCCTTCGGGATGAGTCAGGTTCGGACTATTATCTTGAAGCGGTGGTTGCAACCCCTTGTTTGATTCCTATCGGGTATTCCTTGATCAACTGCGTGATGCGCCCCTGAAACTGCGCCTGCGGCAAAGCCACCAACTCGTCGTAGACGTTGGCGGGCAGCGCGATAAGATAGCTCTTCATCTTGTAATGAAGCTGGCCGCAGAGTTCGGCGCAGGCGAGTTCAAAACGCCCTTCCTTCGTCAGCGTGAAGTGCATTTTGATCGCCATGCCGGGCACAACGTCCTGCTTGTAGCGGAGTTCAGGCACGAACAGATCGTGCGTCACGTCTTTCGATTCCAGCGTCAGTTCGACGGGGCGACCGACGGGCACGGCGAGCGTCGTCACGACCTGATCGTCCTTCGCGTTTGCGTCCTGCTCGTCTAAGCCGACGAAGTTCAACTCGGAGTCTTTCACCAGTGCCGGGCTGGTGCGCCCGAAGTTTTTGTCAGCCCCCGGATAATGAAAGTTCCACTGGAATTGCTGCGCGACGACGTGAACTCTGGTCGCGCCTGCGGGGGCTTCGCTCAAGTGCAACTGCGCCCACACGCGCTGTCCCATCAGGCCGAGTGTGATGAAGATGAGCGCGGTGATGGCCGTCCAGACGATCTCCAGACGGTTGTTGCCGTGCGAATAGACGGCGCGTTCGCGCCGGTCGCCACGCGCCCCGTAACGCCAGACCGCCCAGCCGAGTCCGATCTGCGCCGCCGCGAACGAGAGTCCGACGACGATGATCGTGATCAGGAACTGCCGGTCGTAGGCCGGGCCGTGTTCGGAGATGTACGGCGGCAGCCACCAGCGGCCATTCACGAACAGCCACACCGACCCAATCGTCAGCAACCAGATCAACACTCCGAGCGCACGACCCATGAAGTTCTCCTTCGGAAGTGAGCAGTAAGCAGCGAGCGACAAGAAAAGTGTTTTAACTGCTCACTGCTTACCGCTCACTGCTCACTGATTTATGACCATCAGAACAAAAAGAACCGGCAAGTATAGAACGGAAGCCAGGAGCACGCGGCGCGCGTTGCGGCGTGAGAGCGTGACGGCGGCGGCGATGCTGCTCCACAGAAAGAGCGCGCCGAGCACGAGCGCGCCGAAGAAATAGAACGCGCCGGAGATGCCGAGCGCAGCCGGAGCCAGACTGACGGGCACGAGCATCAGCGTCCACAACACGATCTGCTGCTTTGTCAGACGCCCTTCCGGTTCGACCACCGGCAGCATCAGGATGCCCGCCCGCGCGTAGTCTTCTCGATACATCCACGCGATGGCGAAGAAGTGTGGAAACTGCCAGAGGAACAGGATCGCGAACAGCACCCACGCCTCCAACCCGACGTGATTCGTGGCCGCCGCCCAACCGAGGAGCGGCGGAACTGCTCCGGGGAAAGCCCCGACCAGAGTCGAGAGCGATGTTCTCGTCTTGAGCGGCGTGTAGCAGAGCAGGTAGCCGACGATCACCGTCGCGCCGCAGAAGGCCGAGAGCACGTTGACGAGCGCCGCCAGATAAATCTCCGCGCCGACGGTCAGAGCGAGGCCGAAGACGAGAGCCGCGCGTGGCGTCAGAGTGCCGAGCGGGAGCGGGCGGCGCGCGGTGCGTCGCATCAAACGATCCAGATCGCGCTCCATCCATTGATTGAGGGCGGAGATGCCGGAGCATAAGAGGGCGACGCCGACGAGCGTGTGCATGAAGAGTTGATAGTCGAACGCACCGCGCGTCGAGCCGAGCAGGAATCCTGCGGAGGTCGTGAGCGCGACGAGAAACGTGATGCGCGGCTTCGTCAACTCGTAATAAGCCGACACTTTCTCGCGCGTCTCGATGCGCGCGCCCGCCGTCGCTGCCCCGGCGGTCGCGACGGACTGTTCGATCTCTTCGACAGCGAGTGTTTCCATGAAATGCCTGTGGAGCGAAACTTAAAGTTTAAATTTTAAGGGCTGAACTTAAGCTCAAGTGTCGCATCCCGCGCTATGAGTGGCAAGCGGCTTCGCGCCGCCGAAACATGAAATAAATTAGCCAGTCGGTCGCGCCCGTTTTAATGTTTCGACGCCGACGGGAATTCTATCGCGGGCATCACTTCGAGCAGGCGAAGCGAAGCCGTCTTGCCCGCGCTCGCGTCAACGGTGAAGTCCTGCGTCTTAGTCTCTTTCGCGCCGACCGTGACGGACTGAGTTTTCTCGCCGTAACGCTCGTGCCAGGTGGCGACGGTGTAAGTTCCCGGCGGCACGCCTTTGATCTCGAATGCGCCGTTCTCGCCGCTGACGGAATAGAGCGGGTGCTTCAAGACGCCGATGTTGGCCTTCATCCACGGGTGCTGGTTGCACTTGACGGGGACGACCACTTCCGCGCGCGTGAAGGTCTGGATGATCGGCTGCGCGCCCGCGGGCTGCGACTGATTCCATTCCTTGTTGCTCTTGGGCGACGGGTGGACGTTGTGCGCCGTCGGGTCGCTGTTCGTCACTTTCAACTTCTGCCCCGCCATGATGCCGAGGACGTGCGGGACGTAGTGACAGCCTTTTTGATCGAGCGTCACTTCCGTGGCCGGGATGTCGAAGGCGAAGCCGGTGATGCTCTTTCCGTCGGCGGTCTTGCCGTCTTTGATGTAGACGAGCACGTTCGCCAGTTTTCCGTCTTTGACGACAACGTCTTCCGTCTGCGGGTTCGGGTTGTTCTGCGCGCAGGCGGCGTCGGCGTCCATGCTGATCGGCTTCGGCGCGGGGGCTTCGCCCGTGAAGTTGACCGCGCCCGTGATCGAGCCTTCGTTGCCGCTCGGCTTGTAGGGCGTGCCCGCCGTCCCGGTCGACGCGTCCTCCGCCACCTCGTCTTCGTCGTCGCTGTCGCCGCAGGCGAGCATGAAAGAGAGCATCGCGACGGCGAGCATCAAGACCAGAATCCTACGAACTTGCTTGAATGGCATTAGTCAATGTCTCCTGAAATAAAATTTCCCCGATTCTACCAAGAATGGCCGCTCGGCGGCGAATACCCCACGCCGTACTGCCGCGCGAACACGACCGACTCACGCGACCCGCGCGCACGCACGACGGCGACGCCCCGCCGCTTTCCCGCAGGCGAGCGCACCAGCCCTGCGCGCTGGCGATACTTCTTTTGCCGCCCGGTCGCAGTAGCTTTAGCGCGCGCCGGGCGCGAGTGGTGCGTGCTGGACTGCGCGGCGGCGTTCGTCGTCGCGCCCGTCGTGGTCGTGCCGCCGGTGGCCGAAGGCGAACCGGCTGCGAGGCGCGATTGCTCGGCGGGCGTCAGTTGCAGCATGTAGCGGACGAGCAGGTCGGCGTGGTCGCCCTTGTACTCGTTGAAACTTTCGGGCAGTTCGCCGTTGAACACCCAACGCTCGCCGTCGCGCTTGAAGAGTTCGGACGGCATGGCCGTGCCGGGGATGACCTTTTGCGGGTCGAGCAACCAGCGGAAAGTCCAACCCGGCTTGAGCCGTTCGCCCGCCTGCAAGAAGTTCGGCGCGGAAGCGTTTTTGTCGTGATCAGGATTGCCCGTCAGGTGACACTTCAAGCACGGCGCTTGCTGCGACGTGAACAACTGCCGCGCGAGATTCCGCTCCTGATCCGTGAGCGGGTTGATCGGTTCTTTGATGAACGGCTCCTGCTGCGACGACACCGCGAGGAAGAAGCGGACGAGCGTGCGCAACTCGTTCGGCGAGAAGTTGAACGTGGGCATGCGTGCCTTCAGATAGAGACGCACGCCATTCTTGTTCGCGCCCGGTTGCGGCGGCATCTCCCGCGCCTCGTTGTTCTGCTGCCCCGCGCCGGACGCGCCCGCGCCCGAAGCCGCCTCGCCGCCGCCGTCGCCTTGCGGCTGATTACTCGCCGCCGCGCCGCCCTGCTGCGGTTGGCTACTCGTCGCGCCGCCGCTTGACCCGCTGCCGCTTGGCTGTCCGCTGTTGTTGCGTCCGGCCATGCCGCTGTGCGCGCGGACGGTCGGGTCGTCACTGCCGTTGCTGAGCGAGGGATCGGTCAGGAAGCGCAGCAACCAGTTTGGATCGACGCGCGCGCCCTCGGTCATCAGCGCGGGCGGCAGTTGATCTTTGCCTTCGGGCGTCAGGTATTGCGGCAACTCTTGCAGCACGGATTTTTGCCCGACCTGTACCGAGTGGCAACCCATGCAGTTGTATTTCTTGATGACCCACCAGCCGTCTTGAATGTCTTTACGACGATCCGACGGTTGGTAGAAGAACGATGCCGGGACATTCGCGCCCTCCACGCCGACGCTGCCGAGCAGGAAAGTCGTCAGCGCGTTTTTCCATTCGGGCGTGAGATAAGGGTCGGGCATGCGCAGGTGGTCGCGCGGCTCCTTTTCCTTGCCCTTGTCGTAGATGCCCGGCTCTTCGAGTTTGTGCTCGAAGAAGCCTTTGTGGTTGTACCACTTCGCTTCCTTGCCGTCTTTCGCTTCGTACTCTTTATCCGTGAACGGGTTGATGCCCTTCTCCGCGTCGTGCGTGAGCAAGGCGAAGTCGAGACGTTCGATGGGCGTCGAGCCTTCGGCGGTCAACTCTTTGCCGATGCGCTGTTCGTCCTCGAAGCCCCTGATCTCGTGGCAGTTGGCGCAGCCGTACTGCTTGATGTAAAACGCGCCCTGATCCTTCAACTTCGGATCGTCCATGAACGAAGCGTCAGGCCACTGCGCCCCTTTGCCGAGCGAGAAGAGATAGGTGGCGATGTCGCGCGATTCCTGTTCGGAGAGGCGGAAGTTCGGCATCACCGTCATGTTCTGCACTTGCAGTTCCGCGCCGTCGTTCGGGCACTTCGAGTGGCCTTCGGTGTCGAAGCGGTAAGGCTTGCCGTTCTTCTCGTAATCGGCGCGCGTCAGGTCGCGTTTCTCCTTCGGGCAGTAGGGCGCCCAACGCTCGCGCGGGTTGTAAATCCAACGGACGATGTAATTGAAATCGGCCTTTTCGCCGACGCGCGTCAGGTTCGCGGCGAAAGTGCCGCCGACCTGATTCTCCACGCCCTCGCCGATTGAGTGACAGGCCATGCAGCCCTTCGTCTCGAACAACTCTTTGCCGTGCGTGGCATCGCCCGGCTCCTGCTTCGGCAGTTGTCCCTCGAAACTCGACTGCCACAGGTAAGCCGCAATCGCCGCGCGCTCGGTGTCGGCGTTTTGTTTGATGTTCTTCGATAGTTCGTGATCGGGATTGAGATACCAGAACGTCGGCATCTTCGTGCCGGGGCGGAACCCTTGCGGGTCTTTGAGCCACGCCGGAATCCATTCCTTGCGCAGTTTCAAACGCACGTCTTTGAGATTCGGCCCGACCTTCTTCTGATCCTGCATCAGGTAGCGCGCCTGCACGTTCAACTGCTCGATGCGCGCCTCAAGTTGGCTGTTCGTCACGCGCAAAGCGACGGCGCGGGCGAGTTTCGCTTGCGCCTCCGTTTCGTCGGCCACCGTGCCCGCCTCTACGTCCAACTGCCGCGCCTCGCGGTCGTTGGCGGCGAGTTGTTCCTCCAACTGCTTGACCGTCTGGCGCGAGTTGGCGAGTCCGTCCGTCTCGCGGTCGAAACCTTCGTAGCGGTGACAGCCGACGCAGCCGCGCTCTTGAAAGAGGTCTTTGCCTTTCGTCAAAACGTTCGCGCCTTGCAGCACCCGATCCTGCGAATGGCACTGCTGGCAGCCCGCTTCCATGTTCTCGCGCTCGTGGAGCGGGTGAAGCCAGAAGCGATGGCGACCGTGGCCTTTGACGATGCTCGTCGTGGCGCGACCGTTGCCGCCGTGACAACTCGAACAGCCGAAGCGTTCGGGGTTGTGAATCTGTAACAGTTCCTTGCTCGGGTGGCTGACGAAGGCGCGCGCGTTGGCGTCGAGCTTCTTGCCCGTCCGTTTGAAATTGATGGGCTTGAGTTCGAGCGGCTCGCGGATGCCGAGGTGGCACGTCTCGCAGCGATCCACGATTTGATCGCCGTTGACGTTGATCTGCCTGAGCGAGTAGTCGAACTTGTCGTTGCGCTCGATCAACCTATCGATCTGTTCCGCGCTCAAGCCGATGACGTTGTCTTTGAGATAGGTGTCGCGCGTCTTCTTCAGTTCGTCCGCTTCTTTAGAGACTTCCGCGCGCTCTGTGAGCAGGACGGCCTTTCTGTCTTTGAGGGTCAGATACTTCTGTTCGAGTTCGGTGTAGTTGAGTTTCTGATCCTCGGTCTTGCCGGAGTTGGGATCAACCGGCATCTTAACTTCGACCCGCTCGCGCTTCTCTTCCTCGACATCTTCACGCAGCTCTTTTTTGTCCGACTCGTCGGATGTCTCGACGTTGTAGTTGATGACCGTGATGCGCCCGCGTTTGTTCTGGAAGGGATCGGTGACGGCTGCAAGCTGGCTGTCGATGAACTTGATCTCGTTATCAATCTCCTTTTTACGGGGCGCGGCGGCTTGTTCGGCGTCGCGCGCGGCGAGGTCGAGTTCCTTATACGCCTCCGACTCCTTAACGTCCTTCTCCGACTGCGTGCCCGTGCGCTTCAGACGCTTGAGATAGCGGTTGTAGCGCGAGACGAACTCCTGCTGCATCCCCTTCCAGGGACGCTGGCCGTAGGCTTCGTCGTACAAAGCCCACGCGAGCGAGGCCATCAGCAGGAGCGCGCAGACGAGCAGGATGTTGCTCGTCGAACGGCTAATGATCGGATCGCGCGCCGGAGTTTCCGGCTCTCTGCGAGCCAGCGCGTCCGTGTCGGTCTTCGGAGTCTCGGCCACCTTCGTCTCCCTCCAGGGAATCGGGTTCAGACATTAAACCAGGGCGTTACCCATACGTACTTGATCGTGAAAGCCAGCCGCAGCAGGATTTTAACCGGCAGCGCGATCAGCACCGTGATGGCGAAAAACTGGAACGTCAGGTATTGCAGCACGCTCGTTCGCGCCAGCAGTTTTTTCTCAAACTCGTTGCGCGTCATCAGCCAGTGCAGGAACAGTCCGGCGAGCACGTAGAAGAGGCCGACGACGACTGCGCCGAAGATGATCTTGAGGGGCATGCTCGTGATGCCGAAGATGTCGTGCAGGTCACGGTTCTTGTCGAACACGACGGCGTTGTGATCCCACGTCTGACCCGGCCAGAACCAGACCCACCCCGGCCCGCGGATGAACGTCCCGATCACGATCAGGATGATCCACGTGAACCAGCCGATGCCGAACATGCCGAGCGCAAACTTGCGCTGGCGGATCGTGTAGTAGCCGTTGCCGAGCGGGTTGGAATCGACGTAAGGGAAGACCATCAGCCCGATCATCATGATCGAGGGCATCACGACGCCCGCGATCCACGGGTCGAAATAGACGAGCATTTCCTGTAGGCCGAGGAAGTACCACGGCGCTTTCGAGGGGTTCATCGTCAGGTTCGGATTGGCCGGTTCTTCGAGCGGCGCGTCGAGCGTGATCGACCAGATGAAGAGGATGACGGTGACGATCACGGCGGCGAGAAACTCCACGCGCACGAGGAACGGCCAGACGTGCAACTCGCGCGCCCAACCCGGACGCCACGGCAAAGTTTTGCGGTGATGCGTCTTGGCCTTCGCCGCGTCGCTCTCAAGCTCCACGATCAATTTGTCGTTCTCGCGCGCCTGCTTCAGCCCGTACCAGGTGAAGAACGGCACGAGAAACAACATCGCCACAATCGGCACATTGTCCGGCGCGGAGGTGATTGTCCAGAGTTGATGCCAGTCCATAGGATTACTTTCAGATGTCAGGTTTCAAGTTTCAGGTCTGAGGTTTGAGGTCTTTTAACTTGAAACCTGAAACCTGAGACTTGAGACTATTTTTTCGTCGCTTTCATTTCCGCTTCGAGCATCACGGGCGCGGGGCCGGAGATGCCGCCGTCTTTGCGTATGCGCCAGAAGTGGACGGCCATAAAGATCGAGGCGACGAGCGGGATGCCGATGCAGTGCCAGATGTAGGAACGCAGGAGCGCATTCGCATCCACGATGGAACCGCCGAGCAGGCCGAAGCGCACGTCGTTATAAGGCGTCATGCCGAGTTGCGGGCCGAACGGCCCTTCGCTGCCGAACATCGGCGTAGCGCGTGCCATGTTCGTGCCCACCGTCACCGCCCAGAAGCCGAGTTGATCGTCGGGCAACAGGTAGCCCGTAAACGAGAGCAGGAGCGTCAACACCAGAAGCACGACGCCGACGCACCAGTTGAACTCGCGCGGTCGCTTGTAAGAACCCGTGAGCACGACGCGAAACATGTGCAGCCAAGTGGTGATGACCATCAGGTGAGCCGCCCAGCGGTGCATGTTGCGCAGGAGCTTGCCGAACGGCACGTCGTGTTCGAGGTAGAGAATGTCGCGGAACGCCTGCACCTTCGTCGGGTGGTAGTAGAACATCAAAAGGACGCCCGTGAAGGTGAGGACGATGAAGAGATAGAAGGTGATGCCGCCCATGCCCCAGGTGAAACCGTAGCGCACGGCGTCGCGGTTGATCTTCGCGGGGTGGAGATGCAGGAAGACGTTTGAGAGAATCGCGAGAGAACGGTTGCGCGGGTCGCTGCGGTCGTGCGAGACGCGGAAGATAGACTTCCAGAGTTGCGTCTGCTGCGGGTCTTTGTAAGTCTCCGCCTCTTGCAGCGCGCGGTCTTTTAGCGCGAGTCCCTGCTCTTTGGTTCTCTCCAGCAGGCCCACGCCCGACGCATGACGACCGCTCTCGGGCGTCGCCGTCTCGCCCGCCACGGCCTTCTTGCTTCCGGCGGGCACGCCGGACGCGGCTCTCAGCAGCGACTTGATGTCGTCCGGGTCGCCCGGCTTCTGCGGCGCGCCGTTCCCCGTCTTCGGCTGGCCTTCCTTGTCGTCAGAATCCATCCCATCTCTCCTGTCTTCGGGCACAAACACGAGTCCGTCCGACAACTAAACTGCAACTGTCGAAATCGCCTTGAAACCCCTTGACTCGAACTGTTATGAAACCGCTTGCCGTGACCTCATGAGAAACCGCTTGAAGAGAAACCTGCTTGATGAAACTTTATAGAGGTATGTATGCGCCGGGGTCTTCAAATTTATTCTCGCCGCCTTTAGGCCAATCGTAGAGCCTGCCCTTGTTGACGACGATCTGACCTTCCGCGTCGAGTTCGATGTGCGCTCGATCCATCGGGCGCGGCGCGGGGCCTTCAAAGTTGATGCCCTCGCTATCGTAGCCGCTGCCGTGACAGGGACACTTGAACTTGTTTTCGCTGGCCTTCCAGTCGGGCGTGCAGCCGAGGTGCGTGCAGACCGCATTGATGACGAACAAGCGGTCGGAAGTCTTGACTACCCAGACGCGGTACAACTGCTGATACTTCGTATCGACGCCGACGCCGAAATCTCCGGGGAAGCCGACGCGGAAAATGCTCGACGGCTCGAAGATCGTGCGCGGCAGGAAGAAGCGGAAGAACATCAACAGACTCGTCACCATGAATCCGAAGATGGTCGCCCAGACGATGCGTCGGCGCATCTTGTTGATGGGCGGGTCGGGGACGGTGTCCACGACGGTCGGGTGTTGTTTGGCGGCGACGGGTTGCGGGACGCCTTTGGCGACGCTCGCCGTCGGGGTCGTGGTGGTCTTGGCCGCGCCCGGTGCGACGCGCGCGGCGGGCGGCGTGCCCGCAGGCACTTCCACCGGCGTGGCCGGAGCTTCTTGCGCGGACGACGGCGGAGCAGTTTCGACCGCTGCCGTTGATTCGCTCGCGGCGGTCGCGCCGCCCTTCGCGGCGGCCATCTTGGCGGCGGCTTTCGCTTTGGCCTCGGCGATGATGCGCGCGCGTTTCTCTTCCGGCGTCTCGTCGGAGGGCGCGTCGCCGGTCGTCGCCGCTACGGCGGGCGTCGTTGATGGTGGTGGCGCGGCGGCAGTTTCGGTCTTCGCGGCTGGAGCTTCGGTCTTCGCGGTAGGAGTTTCGCTCGCGGCGGGCGTGCTGCCTTTGGCGGCCATTCTGGCGGCGGCTTTGGCCTTGATTTCGGCCATCTGGCGCGCGCGCTTCTCTTCGGCGGTTTCGCCAGAAGTCGCGGCCTGTGTGGAGTCGGCAGGCGACGCGCCTTCCGCACTCTCGACCGGCTGGTCAGGGTTGTTTTCGCTGTCCAAACGAAACCTCCGTGTCAGGAAATGTGAGCCGAGCGCGCTCACACGTTCAGGAGTATAGACAAACCCCTTGTAGACCTCACCGGAGAGAGTTGGTAGGACTCTCCACAAAAGAGGAGTAACCTCTCCGCGTCAGGTATTCGAGATGCTATGCGTTACTTAGAAGAGCCACCGAGCCAATAAAATTATAGTAAATAGCTCTGGCGTGTCCGCATTTTATACCTTTTTCACGGCATTGTGGCAAGATGTATTTTTTGCGTTAACTTCCGGCTGCGCTAAACACAGAAGCGTGATGAAAATGGACGAGACGAAAGGGACGAAAGCCACGCACGACCGCCGGAAGGCGCTCGTGACGCTCTACACGCGACCCGGTTGCCACCTCTGCGACGAGGCCAAACAGGCCATGCTCGCCGCCCGTTGTGAAGAACAATACACGCTCCGCGAAATCAACATCGACCTCGACCCCGACCTCGCACGCCGCTACGGCTGGGACATCCCCGTCGTCCTCATCGACGGCGTCGAGACTTTCAAACATCGCCTCGCCCCGTCCGAATTTAAACGCGAACTCCGTCGCGCGATAAACGACAGCGAGTAGCTTCGGTCTTGATCCGGGAACGACGGTAGCTAAAGTCACTCTTCAGCCGCCGCACTCGACCGCCGCACTCAACCGCCACCGGCGACGAGATGAAGCGACGCGGCTCGCTCGTCAATCGAGCGATAAAGTTGCTCGCGCTCGCCCTCGTCGGTCGTCTGCCGGTAGGCGAGGAGTAGTTCCTTGAGCGCGGCGAGGTCGCGGTAGACGCCCGCGTCTTCGACGGGCGGCGTCAAATAAGAGATTAACTCGGCGTAGGAGCGTCGGCGCGCGATTGAGCCTTCCGAAGGGTTGTTGACGCTGTAGACGTAGAGGTTCGGCAACTCGCCGATGAGTCGATCCGGCCAGCAACCGTCCGACAGCCCCACCTGTTTCCCCGGCATGAACTCCAACGCCCCGTGCGTGCCGACGTGTACCACCGAATCGGCGCGAAACACTTTTTCGATGAACGCATAGAACGCCGCGAAGCCGTGGTGCGGCGAACCGCTGCGCGCCATCAACATCTTCATCGGGTCGCCTTCATAGCCGAAGGTCGGCTGCACGCCGACGAAGACGTTGCCGAGTTGCAAACCTTGTATGAGAAGCGTCCCGCCGAAAGAGTTGAGCGTCCCCGGCGCGGTTCCCCACTCCGTCTCGATCTCCGACGCGAACGGGCACAGACGCCTGTATTCTTCAACCGTCATCCGGTAAGCCACGTTTGTCGTCGCGCCGAAACTTTCGGCGTTGCCGCCGATCAGTCGCTCGCGCAACTCGTCTGCGCTCTGCGGCACTTCGACGTGGTAGCCTTCCGCTTGCAGACGCCTGAGCATCTCCCAGACGCTCGGGAAAACGTCGAGGTCGGCAGCCGTCCCCGTGTTGCCTTTGTTCGGCGGGAAGCAGAAGACGACGAGCGCGAGTTTGACTTCGGAACGCGGCGCGGTTTGTAAACGATTCCAGTTGGCGAGACGGCGTGCGATGCGGCGGCAGCGGTCTTCGAGCGGGAGCGGCGACGCGCTCGTCTGAGACATGCCGCCATAAACGAACGGCTCGGTCGCGCCGTCAATTTCCGGGATGGCGATCTGCATCCCCGCCTGCACCGGGTTCAGCCCCGTCCACGAATCGCGCCACGCCTCAATCGTCTGCACGTCCAGACTAACGGCGGAGCGGAAAGGCACGTTCAACCCGCGCAGGAATTCGACCGCCGCTTCGCTGTCGTTCATCGCCGGACCGCCGACGAAGCTGAAGCCCGTCAGCGACACGATCTGGCTCACGCGCGCCCTTCGTCCCGCCTCCGCCTGCTCGCCCGTTTCACTCTCCGCCCGTTTCGACTTCGAGCGCGCTTTGCTCTTCCGACCCGTCGCTTCCGTCTTCTCGACGAAAAACATCTCGCACGCCTCGCGGTTGTCCATAAAGGTCGAGATCGCGGGCACGGTCGCCAGTCCCTCCGCTTCGACCGCGCGGATCAGCGCGTCGTAGTGCGCGTGCGCGCCGCTCACGATCTGCGGTCGCATTACCGGCCTTACCCGCGCCGACCTTAGTGCGCCGCTCATACCACGAACGATACGCCTCGAACGACTCGAACAGCGCGGGCGCATCCGGGTGATAGATGGCGACGGCGGGCATGGACTCGGGCGGCGGAAGTTCGATTTTGTCGAAGCGTTCATCCGCGGCGTAATGCTTGAGCGCGAGGAGCAGCATCGTGCGGATGTTGGCGGGCGTGGGTTGGAGGAAGTAGCAGAAGAGCGAAAGATAATTTTTCGCATCGCGCAGGCGTCCCGCATTCGGCACGACGCGCAACAGCGCGGGCAGACGCTCGATGTAACGCAAATATTGCGTGTGGCTCGCACCCTTGCGACCGCGACGCGCGCGCGCCTGCTCGCCCATCCACGCCCCGACACGCCCCACCAGACGCCGCGCCATTCCCTCGCCCGCCCCGCCTTCGGCTTTCGCCCCCTCGACACTATCCGGCGTCGCCTCGCGCCCGAAACGCAAACGCCCCATGCGCGTCCGACGCATCAATTCCGGCATGCAGTTGATGACGACGACGGCGCGTTGAGTCGCTTTATATTTTTCCAGCAGCGGGATCAGACGCCCCGCGTTCTCGCCGTCCGTGACGTGGATCACGAAGACCACTTGCGACTCGCTCAACTCGCGCCCGACCTCTCGCCACTGCGTCTCGTCGAGCGGCGCGCCGAAGTTGTAGGCCGCAACGCGCACTCCAGCCGCATACGTGCGCTCGATCTCGCGCTCGGCCTGCTTGAGCGGCGCGAGCAGACTTGAGCCGACATAGCAGACCGTGATCTTCAACGAGTTAGTCATGATTTCGTAACGCCGCGCGTCGTCAGGTTCTCGGTCGCCGCGCCGGTCGTCTCTTCGCGGCAGGTCGTGAGTCGGGCGCGTTCTCCAACGTGGGCAACACCTCGTTCGCGATCCTCTCCGTCGCACGCTCCTGCACCTCGCGACCGAGTTGCTCGCCCACGACAGACGCCTCGCTGAGAATTTGCGGCAGGACGCTCACCACCTTCTTCCCCAGCGGCGACTCGTAGAACGCAATCAAAGCGCTCAATTCTTCGCTCGTGAAATACTTGTCATAGATCGGGATGATGTACCCGTTCACCCTCTCGACGGTGAACGCTTTATGCACCTCTTCCTTGTAGATGTTGAAAATTTTGTCACTCAGTTCCGGCTTGTCAACCGGCATGTCTTTTCTCGCCATCGCCATCATCTGCTCTATCATCTGGTGTGCGAGATTATGTGAGCCGATGATTTCCAACAGCCGCCGGATGTTGCGCGCCTTCTCCGCTTCGACGGGCGTTTGCCCGCGCGCGACGGTGCAGAGTCCCGAACAGGTGACGAGTAAAATCGCTAACAGGATGCGTTTCATTTTTATTCCCCTTGCCTGCGTCCGATTCAAGCGACGCCTTCCAATCTGTCTTCGAGCGCGACCAGAGACTCGCGCACCCGCTCGATCACGTCGGCTTCGGGACGCCAGAAGCCGCGACCGTTGGCTTCGAGCAGTCGCGCCGCGAGCGAACGCGCCGAGTGCGGGTTGAGTTGACCGAGCCGTTCGAGCATCTGTTTATCGAGCAGGAACGTTTCGGCGACTTCCGTGTAGACCCACTCGTCAACCGCGTCGGCGGTCGCGCTCCAACCGAACGTGTTGGCGACGTGGCTCTCGATCTCGGCCACGCCCCGGAAGCCGTGCTTGAGCATTCCTTCGTACCACTTCGGATTGAGCGTCTTGGTCCGCGTCTCAAGGCGGATCGTCTCTTCCACCGAACGCACTTTCACTTCGCGCGAGAGCGTGTCCGACAGGTAGATGGCCGGGCGCGCCGCCGACTGTTTCTCGACCGCCTTCGAGACGCCGCCCAGATACTCGAAATAATGATCAACGTCCGTGATGCCGATCTCGAACGAGTCGATATTCTGATACGTCGCTTCCACGCGCGCGAGCGCGCCGTTCAGAGCGGCGCGCGCTTCGCGTCCTTCGAGTGCGCGCCCCTCTGCGTCGCGCCCGTAGGCGAAACACTTGCGCGTGACGAAGAGGTCGGCCAGCGTGTCGTCCGCTTCCCATTGCGAATCCATGACCATGAAGTTGACGTTTGTGCCGTAGTTGCCCGCCGCGTTCGAGAACACGCGCAGCGCGGCCTCTTCAAACGGGCACGACTCGCTCTCCATCCGCGCGCGTATGTTGCGCCGCACGTAGTTCGACTCCGGCGGCTCGTCGAGCGCGGCGACGCACTGCACGGCGCGGTCGAGCAAGCCCATCGTCGCGCCGAAGAGATCGCGGAAGATGCCTGAGACGGTCATCACCACGTCGATGCGGGGTCGGCCTAACTGTTCGAGCGGGATCGCTTCAACGTCGTTCACGCGGTTCATCCCGTCGCGCACGGGGCGCACGCCGAGCAGCCACAGGGCTTGCGCCACGCCCTCGCCCTGCGTCTTGATGTTGTCGAGTCCCCAGAGGACGAGCGCCATCGCCGCCGGGTAGCGACCGTGCTCCGCGCGGTGGCGTTCGAGCAAAAGTTTGACGATGCGCTCGGCGCGCGCGTAGGCAAGATCGGAGGGCACGGCGTAAGGGTTGACGGCGTGTGTGTTTCTGCCCGTCGGCAGGATGGCCGGATTCTGCACGATGTCCGCGCCCGGTCCCGGCTCGATGTACTCGCCGCGCAGCGCACGCGCGAAGGCGTCCAACTCCTGATTGTCCCGCAACTGCGTCTCGATCTTTTCCAACAACGCGAAGACGCGCAGCGATTCAAACACGGGCACGCGCGCCCTCGTCTCCAACCACGCCGACGCGGCCTCGCTTCCGTCTCGCAGAAAACGCCCGACGGCCTCGCGCGTGATCGCTTCGACCTGTTCGCGCGCCTGCAAACTTTTCTCACTCAAACGCGCCGCGTCGCCGGTCGGCGAAGTCTCATGCGAAGTCGGGTTGAAAGCCAACCCCTCTTCGATGAGTTGGGGGAGCGCGCGCGCGCCCGTCTCCGGCCTGTCGAACGAGGCGACCATGCGTAACAGATCGGCGCGCTCGTCGTCTGCGGACGCGCGCCCGAAGACGTGCAGCCCGGTCGGGATCAGACGCTGCTCGATCTCCGACACTTGCTCGCATAGTTCGAGCACGCGGCGGTCGCGCTCATCCTTCGTGAGCCGTTGTTGTTCGCGAATCTCGCTCATGTTTGAATCGGCTGATGCTGCGGGACGGGAAGACTCAGAGTGTCGAACAAAACTGTAGGGGCAGCTTGTCCCTGCCCGCCTCTTTCGCAACCGGACGGGCAGGGACAAGCCCTGCCCCTACAATTACTCCGGTTTTGCGAGATGCTCATAACGGGCGCGCATAACATACCTACGTTTCAATTGCTTTGTAAATGAGAAGGTAAATCTTCGTATGCTTGAACAGACCACGTTTGTTTACTTCAACGAAGGCAAGTACACGTAACGCCCGCCGAGAGCTTGCGCCAACGCCTGTCCTTCGCCGCCCGACGTGAAACGATTCTGCGTGTCTACGACCACCGAAGCGATGCCGGTGCGCTGCAATGCGACGCCGATCTTTTCGACCTCGCTCTTGATTTGTCGCCGCACGAACGCGCGGTCAGCGTCAACCCGTCCGTCGAGCGGCACGTTCGCGCGCCCGTCGGTGAAGACGAGCAGGACGATGCGCGCCGTTCCCTGTCGTGCGGCGCGCTCGCTCATTTCGAGTGCGCGCAGCAGGCCGGAAGTGAGAGGCGTCGCGCCGCCGACCGGGAGCGCGTCGAGCAGGCGACGGGCGCGCGCGCTCGACTGGCTCGGTTGGAGCAGCACGCTCGCCGCGCGTTCGCGAAACGTGATGAGCGCAACGCGGTCGCGGTTGACGTAAGACTCGCGGAGCAGGCGCGCCAGCGCGCCCTTCGCCTGCGAGATGCGATTGAGCGCCATGCTGCCCGAAGTGTCAACGGCGAAGATAAAGAGCGTCCCGTTGCGGCGGCTGAAATGTTTGTAACGAAGATCGCCCGTCTCAACTTCAAACGCACGCGTTGACGTTCCGGCGCGACGACGAGACATCTGCGACGCGGCGGCAACTCGCAAAGTCGCATCGAGCGCGAGTCTCAAGTCGCCGCTGTCGCCGTTGCGACGCGCGACGGCGCGCGAGTAACGACCGCGCGTGTGGCTCGGAATCGTGCGCGAGTTGGCCTGACGACGCGAGCGCGAAGCAGACTTCGCGGGCGACTTCTTCACACGGAGTTTCTCGTCCGACGAATCCGGCAACCTCGCATCGAGCGTTGGCGCGGGGCGTCCCTCATTTTGCGTCTGAGGCGCACGCGCATCATCAGTGGGGCGCGGGTCGCGTTTCCCACTGCTTCCGTCGTTGCCGTTCCCGCCCGTCTCGTCGGGGGGAGTTTTTTTCGGACGGCTTTGCCGCGTGCCGGTCGTGGCGGATTCGGCTGCATCACTCCCAGGTTCGGCTGCGTCGCCCGCAGGTTCGGTTGCGTCGCCCGTGCCGAACAGTTCTTGTGCGGTCTGTTCGATCTGCGAGCCGCCGCCTGTTTGTTCGAGCGGGTCGCGTCGCAGGCGGTGGCGGAGCGACATCGCGGCCACGCAGCGCACGTCTTCCGGCGCAACCTCCTTCCGATTTTCAAACGCGGCAAGCGCACGCGCCGCCCGCACGATGGTCAACTCGCCGCGATGCCCGTCAACGTTGAGACGACCGCACAACTCCGCGATGCCGCGCACGAGTTCCGTCGAGAGCCGGACGCCTTTTGACGCTTCGCGGGCGCGGACGAGACGGCGGCGGAGTCGTGCATGTTCATGTTCCCAAGCGGCGCAGAAGGCTGCGGCGTCCCGGTCGAAGGCTTCGCGGCGCGTGATGATCTCGACGCGTTCTTCCAAGTCAGCGGCGGTGCGAATCTCCGTGTAGAGGCCGAA
>Ga0307513_10001242_pt1 | contig 36903 bp, 38 predicted proteins | sample 15_EM_MG_FD_202174 | JGI IMG/M metagenome (GOLD analysis project Ga0307513, IMG submission 202174) | Populus trichocarpa ectomycorrhiza microbial communities from riparian zone in the Pacific Northwest, United States - 15_EM | ecosystem: Host-associated > Plants > Roots > Unclassified | place... | reverse complement strand
ATAGTCTCGACAGGTTGCCCGAACATAGGACTATTGTGATAGTTCTATCAAGCACGACAATCCACCCACCTTACTATCTGAAGAGATAGTACCTCTAGTGAAACGACTCACGACAAGCAAGCCAGTCCCATACTATCTGAAGAGATAGTATTCCCCTACGCCTTATTATAAAGAAGAAGACTTGCTCACTATAGGAAATCACCATCGTTGCCTGTTGCACAACTACCTAATCATAGGATTGTTACAAGTTCGTCCGAAAGGTGATGTCTGATTCACATATAATTCGTACAAGTGAGGCTCCATCCGGTAATCTCTCAATTATCGGCTATCAATTTTTTATCCTAATATATTGTAAAGAAGTAGCATGGAACGTCGAATCTGAACCTACATGAGTTTCGCACCGCCAACCTGCCGTGTGCATCTCCGAATACACATGGTGTGGTGGTTCTTTCCCATTCCAGTCTTTTCCTTGGACATAAACCATATCTTCAGCGAAACATTTTTGACCCCGCAGATATCTTGCGCACTGAATCCGATCGCCGAAAATGAATCGCTGTCTCAAGGAAGTTTTGTCTGTTTCCTCACCATCCAGAAGTTCCTTTTTTCAGTTAGAATGAGACGTTCTACAGATACATTAACTTAGAGCTTCGCTAAATAATACAAACCCCTCTTTCCAGCTCTTCATCCTTGTACATGATTCCAACTGATCAACAGTATCAAAGAGCCGATATGCAGATTTGAGAGTACTCTCCTCTTGCCCCAACACCTGCTAGAAATATTTATCGATGTGGTCCTTTCATACCTTCGCCTCAATAAACCACTAGGCCAGCTCAAAGTCAGTCTTGTTTTTGAATGGTAACCACATCTCATCTTCAGACTATTCGTGCCATACAACATCTCTTAGCGACCGCTCTGCAGTCAGATGTTTAGTCGGTATCGGTAGTTCAACTGCAGCTGTACTTCCCTCGGTATCCGAAAGATTAAGACTTTTCACGTCTGAATCCCCATCATGTTCGTCAAGTTCAGGCTCATTTTCGCCTCTATACTGTTCAATTTTACTGAATTCTTCGTCTAGGAAATTCGAGGCTAGATCAAAGTCACCTGCTGCCTGCTCTATTTGTTCAGAACATTCTTCGTCGCAAATAGGCTGTTCTAATGTACTCCGACTCTGTACAAAGCCCGCATATTTAGTTTCTATATCATTCCTGTACCGTGTACTTGAATTGTATTTTCTTCTGCAGAATGGGCATCGCGACCCTTGTGCCATTCTATTAGGAACTGAATTAGTTTAACAACAGTACAAATGGGATGTGAAAAAATCAAACTTGCTCTGCGAGACCGATTCACTTTGTACCAGAAGGCGGCTGGTAATTGAATAAGTATTTTCTTAACATAAAGAGTGCTGTAGATATGAATTGTGTACGAAAGTATGCCAAAGGGACGAAATTCGTCTCACAGTATTCTTAGGAAATTAGGGGTAGATCAGATGATAGAAAACGATGGAAATTTTGAAAAACTTGAAAGGTTTTCAAGGTGTGTTGTATAGCCTGTCAGCGGTACCTTTGTGAATCCTTCAAAGACCAACTGCTCGGTTCTGTCACACCTAGCCCAGACCAAGATGGTCTGACGGTTCAAATGATATCTGTTCCTCCGCTCAAAACTCCCTTTTAACATTAGCACCAACACTAGACTGATGTCTTTAGTCCCAGGAACCTCTCTGCTTGTTTTTTTTCTTTTTCAAGGCAAATACCGAGAATCGCACTTGATTCTTATACTTTATGTAGCCCATTGCAGACTTTGAAAGGGCCAAACCTAGTGTCAAGCGCTGATATACCATACACTAATAATCCTTGTCCGCATGCGCGCTAAAAAAAGCATGGGTAGGACGCAGCCTACCTATGACATCGCCGTACCTTAACGATCTCTTGGAAAGCTTGTTCATGTTTATTTGACTTACCTTCTCAAGAGTACAAGTCAAACATGTCTGCTTGAAACGCCTCATGGTACCAGTATTCCTGTACTGTTTTGTACAGAAACTAAAGAACACTTAACGTTCAACTTGGGACGTTTAACAGTCTCTTTTTCAAATTGTCGGAATTCTTACAACTCTCGAACCAAGACAAACAGCTTGCTTAGTACGTTCTTCCTTCTTATATAGACCCCTCTCTACCAAATCTTTTGCTTTCCTTCCTGCCCTTCTTCCTTCACTTTCTAATCATTCTACAGCCTCTGATCGTTCTTCTTGCACCTCAAATGGTGCTTTTTCTCTTAACCACGATACATTCATATCCAGCCGTCAATTCCCTCGTGTGATCACACAGTCTCACTCATATTTCAAACCAACTCTACCACTAAGTCTCATTTGAGACTCGTAATGTACTAATTGGACACTTCTTAGGCCTTTCATCAGCTATACCAATTGCTGTCTATAGAATAACTTACGATAAAATCGAAATCAACCTTCCATCGTTTCTCACTTCTCAAAGGTAACTTTGTCACTCAGCGCACCATTTCCTTATCCTGCTACACAAAAATAAATGTTTGAAGCCTATTCTTCCTCACATCTTTCTGAGGCGGTGAAGTACTCTATCAGTTCTTCAATGAACTTCCACGCGGCTCGTATGAGCTCTTTCAAGCCTTTTCTCAATGGGAAACGATAGCTGACCTCTTATCTTTAGATATACTAGTGGCTCCCCCGTTTTCGGCTGCCATTTCCCCTGTAGTGAGTCACCTGCAGGTCTCATTTGCGCCTTTCCTAATCTGAAATGATTACTGATCCCTATTCTCTAGATCTTCGGGGATTTCCTGTCTTCATCTGCACTCCAAGCTCATCCTCGCTTAATTCAGGTTAGAATCCTGTTCGTCTTATTTTCTCTTTTTTCAAATAGAACCTAATTAGCAATTAGCATGTTGCGTTCCACCACTGCTGAGTTCCATACCAACCTCAGCCTTGACTATACTGGAGGCTCTGTGGCTGGAAGGAGATACTGCACCTTTCACCAATACATTCTCCAGAAGTGTCAGGAGAGGAACATCCTCTCTCGTAGGCAGGCCGGTGCCACTTTGTGGGGTCAAGTCAGGACGGAGGCCATCGGATACACTACTCTTTACGGGTTTCAAGCCAAATTAGACTCACGCCGGAACGGCCCATATCAGGCCTACCACCTCACTCTGGATTCCCTTATTATTGCCGTGCTGAAGAAGGCCGCCGAGTGCCGTCGGAATGCCCGCTTAAATTCGGATAATTCGCAAGAGGAGGAAGCTGAGGATTCCGGCAGTGGGTCAGGATCCAGATTGCTGTGTAAAAGAGAAGGTGCTCATGCCCAACCGACCCTTCACAACGAGGGACCGCTGCCCATGCAGAGCAGGCTTGCCAGCTATCATAGTTGATGCGTGCGAATGCAACACAAAACAAGAGTTGGCTGGCCATTCTCCGGCACTACAGTTTGCAGGAGCTCGGCGAAGCGGCTTGTCGGTACATTGAGGACTGTGGCCATCCCCAGCAGTTCATCGTTATTGTTCGTGACATTCAGGCTATGAATGTCACTCCCAATGCTGCTGACCAGATCGAACTGATCGATGACGATTAAGTCAATGCCTGACTTCCTCTCTCCGTGTGGACTACCCTTACGGTTGCTTCCTTCCTCCACCGAGCAGCTGTTGGCCCTCCTGATGGGGGAGACCTTGTTCGTCCCAATACCCCTCTCGCGTTGCACAATCGGGGCTATTTCGACCCCAGACAATTCAATGTTGCAGAGTGCTACACTCAGCCAGATTCTAACTCTGATGGGCTGGAGGATGCTGGGCACCAGGCAAAGAGCAGGAGGACCTTTCCCAGGTCTAATGCGGGCTGGCAGAGGAGCATTCAGAGCAATGATTGCAAGATCACTAGATGGCAGAATCATTCCTGCGAGCTGATTTCCCGCGCTCACATTAGGCAGGGAGCGGCATATATGAGCCATTACACAGAACACGATGTCCAAAATTTGCCTCTTCCCCCAAGTATCCTACCTCCTGGGTATGAGGCACCGTAGATCGAGATGGAGTTGGGAGGGCTTCAAGCACTTGTTTGGGACATGCTGGGTTGACTTTGGGCTTTCAGGTGCTTTTCTTTTTTGTCTTATAGTTTTCTTGGGTTTTGTTTTCATTTGTATCTATTGGTTGGTGGGTTCGGGGGAGGGAGGTTTTTCTGGGACTTGATTGTGTCGGGCAGAGTCTTCTTTGGACTTGCGGAGGATTTTTCTTTTGTTTCATGGGTTTCTTAAGGCTCAGTTTTTGCTCTCCTTTCTATCTATTTTCTGGGCTCCTAAGAAGCATTTGTGAAGAACTGTGTCTTATTTGGGGCTTCAGATAGCTGTTCTTTTTTTTCATTGATTTTTTTCGTTGTTTTGCTCTCATTTCTATCTATCTCCTAATACCTTTCTTAATTGTGTCTGCGCGCTTATACAGCTTTCCTATATCTTATCCCATAGTCCTAGATTTCAACGTTTTTAGTACCCTTTTTTAGAATTAGGTGGGTGAAACAGAAAGCCTCATTGCGACACCATGCATCACTTTGATCTTTCAGCTTGCTTGATTCTTCCTGATCTGATACTCTGGAAACCATCACTTATCTTTATGCAGACCAGTGTTCCAACACGCAATGTTCTGTCCTCGCAATCCTAAATAGACAATCTCTACCCAAGCTATAGTAAACCTTGCACAGCGTCTTAGAGTCATTTGGAGTCCAAAAGGAGATAGCATCGTTCAAGTACATACCCATGATTGCACGGACCTTGGATGCTTGCAAGAATCCGAGTTCTAACATAAAGCTCATTCGTCCCCAATGGGACGTTGTGCGTTTAAAAGTCCTCTTGGAGAGCCTTACGTACGCAAACAATTACTCATCCCCGTCTCAATATTTCATATAAAACCCGCAACCATGACTGGAAATACAACCAGAGGTCAGTCAAGCCTCCAGAAAGCCAAGTCCAACTCCCTGGCGTCTTAAATCCAACATTCTTGACCACCGTAGCACCAGTCCCCCAAGCTCAGTCATCCACCTTGAGATCTTCAGTATCCTTCCTAGAGGTTGGATCACAAGCTGTGGAATCACAACAACAAGTTAATTCATTTGGCGAGGAGGAGGAGAATCAAATGGATATTGAGGATGATGATGATATTCCTTGACGTCCCCAAAGAGCCGAAAAATGTCCCGCAGAACCTGCTCTGCAGCAACATCCATGGAGAGTAAGGTGGCCGTTCTGATTTGTGAGTGAAACTTTCAATTTTGAAATATGATACTGATAAGAAAGAGTACGGAGAACTCCCCATCCCTGGCTCTGAATGGCCCTTCCCAGGTACTTGAATCTCAAGAGCTGCCAGCACAATTACATTCAGGCCATCTCAGAGCCCCTTCATCACACATTTTGCTCTATGCTACCCAACAGGAACAAACATTCCCATCCCATCAGGGACGGAGTACAGTTAATGTGGACTTTCCGGCGTCTGATATTGTGATCCCAATCACCTCACTATCAACAAACAGCAATTCCTTAAATGGTGATGCGAGGATAGTTTTTGAGAACGCTGCAGATATGGTCCGGTATCACACATGGTTTGTTAATCCCTTTGTAAACCCCGCTGAAAATAATACTCGCTTAGAACGCTATTGGCCACAGGCAGCTACCCCTAGGTTGGAGCAATATGGACATGAGAAGGCCGTCAATGAGCTTTGTAAGTCTTTTAAGTCACGAAATATGTCCTATCTGAGACTTAGCACAGCTAATTAAATTCATTCAGTTGAAATCCAGGCAATCCAGTTCCAGGTCACATGTAGTTTCCAAAACCAGAAACGTGATTCAGGATCTTTACGACTTATCACATAAACCCACAACCAATATAAAGGCAACAATTACATACTTGCTGGAAAACGATCGGTTTACATGCCATCCAAGTAAACAAGACCTTAGTTCTTTTCTCATATCGTCCCCTTAAAGACCACACAAGGTGTTAGGCATATGAGAAAAGCGTAGCTTTTCCACCTATTTTTGTATACCCTGGGGTTACCCTACCTTCACCCTGTGAAGCTAACACCCCTCTCTGGCCCCGGCGTTGGGACGGCGCGACAACACCTGACCGCGTCGCAGTTGCGTCCCAACACCAAAGGACACTATCATTGGAACCTATCTCATAACACCATATACGTCGCGGCCGTCCGTCCGACCGGATGCTGTTCGCAGGATATATGTGAGGGGACCTTTGGCGAGCTTATGCAAGTGTTCCGGGCGAAATCGGTCCACGTCGCATAAGGTTACAGACATAGCAGAATGGCACATGAAGCTATGTCACTAAAGTAACAGGACGTTTTCGTCGTGTCTACTCTAAAATGAAATAAGAGTATGACCGCACCCACACCAATGGTATAGTACCATATAGGATGATTCGGTAAGGAAAGACTATGAGGGAATTGTACCATTGGTACGATCCCGACTGAGAGTCTGACCAAAGCCTAAGCGCCGGAAGCAAGAGTGATATCTGCTACTACGATAGGTCCGATTACGAAGTTGGCCACTTCGTTCGTCCGATGATGAGGACACTGTCTAGCATGCAGACAAGTTTCAGTTCCTCCTGACGGAAGAAGGATTGTGAACTCTGACTGGAACGTGGTGCCACACCAGAGAAATCAAGAGCTCTCCAGTCCGGAAGTCAATGGTGGGGCGATATTATTCAGGGTCAAAAGGTATTCGCACTATAGGAAATGTTTGGAATGCTTGGCAGATACTTAGTTAGTATGGTAGTTGCTTGTAGGCCGCGCACTCCATCGACGCGGGATATAAATATCGAAGTGCCTCCCGAGCTTTACTGAAATCATCACGCTACGGAGAAGAGACCTTATCAATATAATAAGTTATTACAAGAAAAATCTTTATCACTATTTTACGCACGTTTATATTGAGCCTTCCTAGACACGTCTCCGTCTACGATAAAGTACGCTGGTCTTACCCATCTCGCTTGTTCTTAGAGATCTGGTACCACCTAACACAAGGCTTATTGTTCAAGGAATGGGGCTTCGGATTTGCTGCCCCAGAGATAGCAAAACTCTTGTTCTATGTGTAGTTTATGGGTGGGAAAATAAGGGGAAGGACAGATACATCGTTCCTGAATCGTACAAATAACTTCCTAATATGCCTTACCACAGCCTGTATGTATCATTCATTGCAGGCTTGGAGTTCCGGATCATTTATTCAACCTCCAGATTTCTCTGTTCTAACTGCCCAAAGTTAGTAACCAATCCTTAGAGTCCCAAATGCGCCCTGCTAAAGAGAAGCGTACTACCAGCCAATTTAGATGTTTATCTTCAACAGCATGCAACTTGGCAAGGGTTACCTCCAGAGGTGAGAAATAAACTGATTGAGAACACAAAAAAAGGCGTTAAACGAATGCTGCGGAAGAGTGGATTTATTCAAGATCACGAGTCTCGCTCTGCACTGAAGGATAAAGAAGAGACAGGATATCGGGATTTGGCGGTCTCAGGGGATGTGGAGAGCAAGGTGGAAGACAATAATTCAGATCCTGAAGTAGGTGAAGTGGTGGAGGGACTCAATGAGGGGTGGGATTAAGACAAATGACCTCCCATTTGAAACGGATGTATTATTTAAATAAAATATGGATAACATAATTGGAGAGCATTAATTAATTGTAAATAAAATATGCTATTTTGAGTTCGACTTTAACCTAGTTTGTGAATAGAATATGCTGCAGAAGGTCACAGTGAGCTAAGTAAAAGCTCTGGCGAGACTGGAAGAAAGCAGGAGTGATGTGGAAGAGCAAAGAAGAATCTTTACGCAACGGCATGGACACGAGGAAGTGATTTCAAGGCCGAATAATGTTACTAAATAACCGTGATTTGACTGAGCTATTAAGGAGAGTATACAAGTAGGGGAATGGGAAGATTTCCAGGAATCATTCAAAAGTAAATCATCCAAAGCGCGAAAGAGATCAATATTGTTTATATGAAAATGGATACAAGAAGAAAGGTGTTCGGTAGAAATAACTCAGGTGGTGATGCCGAGAAGGAAGTGGAGAAATAAGCGAGGCTGAATAAAACCAGGAACATGACGGGGGAAAGTGCTTTTGGGACAATGGAAGGCACGAAGGGTGTGTGAATGTGAGTGAATGGGCGGTGGTGTTGGGTGGAGAAATGGTGGTGTGGATGGTAGGGTTGGTGGCTCAGTTGGGCCGTGGTAAAGCATGAAAGAGTTGTGGGGCAAAAGTCCATAACGGAACAATTTTGGGGGTTGGTCCTAAGGCTGGATAAACTCGAGTGGTATGGTCAAAGTTCGAAAGCAGCCTGTAAAGGCGCAAAAAGGACGAAGTGTGTCATGAAGAATACGCATGGTAACAAAATTACGAAGAAAAAAAGGTTGACCCGGTATTCCGGGTTTTGATCAGCGGGTATCGGGGTGTGAATGACCCGTACATCAACTGGAGTTTTATAATTTGGCCGCTCATCGCTCAAATGCCTCATAAGGTATCGGGGGGAAATGGGCACTTCTGCTAATGGTGAGTCTCCCCACCAACTTCCTGAATCATTTAGATAGGACAACCAGCACAGTATCGCAGCCAGTCATCCGTCGAAGGATTCTGAAGGGACGTCGGGACAACATGCCCAACGTCGATCATTTTAGCAGGATCTTGCAGTCTCACTCGATATTAGATATCGTGAATTGATACAATATACCAGGCATAACCTACCGATAAACCAGAATTTTCCGAAAAACCATGCGATACTTCGATCACTGCCCATTGACCTAGTGATGAACCTTGAAATTCCCGTTCTTGCATTCCAAGAAGCTGATGTTTACGAGATCCACCATGCAAGATCCACTGGGGCCCTACACTTTAGAAACCAGGGCAGTCGCAATGATTGGATTTGGGTACAAGCACATATGGAAGAAATGTATGGTGCGCTGAGGGGTTTTCTATCTGCAAAGCTAGTTGCCCTCCTGAAAATCAGGGACTACAGATGCAACAATACAGATACTGTGCATCAGCTTGCCGGTGTTCAGATGCTGACCCCAGTCAACTCGGGGCGGCTATTGGATCAACCTGGCCTTGTTGCAGGGCAGATGAGGGAGGACGCACAAGGGTTTACAATAGTAGATATAGGAACAATCCTTGGTCTTGCACATTTGATCCCGAAGGAAGACCGGCAGTGGCTTGTGAATATCCAGATTGATTTGAGAACATTTAACAAGGTTTATTAAGGAATCCGTATGAGAGAATCAGGACTCAGCTATATGTGAGAATCCTACACATTGATACTGTATATAGATGATATAGAAGCGACTTTCTTGAAACCCAGATTATTAGATTGCCACACCGGTGAGGCCTGAGGCCTGAGACTTGAGACTCAGATGTGATCACAAAAAGAGTGCTGCTGCCCCAGACGCCAGTTGAGGTCTGAGGAAGCAGACGATTAATTGTCATTCCTGGGATGAGGGATGTGTCAGGACATAGAGAAGAGGCAACGAGGAGCTAGCACCATCAGGAAAAAGAAGTGACGAGAACAAGGGTCTGGGGTAGTCTAGACGCCTGGAGGAGACGAGGTTGAGTCAGGACGGATGGAATGTTGTGGGGCAATGCATGAGGCATGGAATGTTTGCTGGGAGTGGCAACGCCAGTAAGGACACACAGGACGCATGGGATACAGAAAATACGTCACTTGGATCAGGACGCAACACCGCGTGATCAGACGCAGGATCTGCTTTTGCTGATGTGTAACTGGGTCCCCAAGGTTGGGTAATGATGTTTTCACGGTAGGCTAACTTCATCCTTTCATGCCTTTATTGTCTTCAGGAGTCCGTGCGACCACATATAAGTTGAATGTTGCCCCAGAAACTCATTCAATGTTTACTATATTTCCTTAACTTTACACAAACATGCTCTTCACAGGTTACCCTGTCTAACCCTATGTCACCAAGTCACTTTGTATGCCCTTGTACCAACTCATGCCTACCGGTAATATACTAAGTATACTTGTCTAGTCTCACTCTGGTTACCTCTTCCTATACCATATGAGCTTGAGTCTAGTCCACTGTAGCTACCTATCTGTAGGGTTGTTAATTTCTGCCCTGTTTTGCTTTCCGTGGTAGTAAGGAGGATAACCAAAAGGGGGCGTATTTCCCCAAGCAGTCAGGGGGAGATATCGGAATGATTTTTCTTGTTTTCTATGTTAGTTTCCCTTTCTTTCCATTTTTCTGTGTTGGTTTCCTTTACCGAAATGGGCGGTGGTAGACGGTACTAGCAAATATGTTTTACATTTTCCAATTTAGGAGGCGAGGAGTGTTGGTCCAGTAAAATGATATTCGGTGTTTTTGGACTCACGAGTGAGATCTGGTTGCCGCATGCATCGCCCCTGGTCATTGGAGAGAGAGGATGAATCCTTAGCCCAACAATAATAAATAAGTTAAAGACAAAGAAAAAATAAAGAGAGCAGCAGTTTTATGCTCACTGCATGCGGGCCTTGTCCATATCCTCCTCTAAACTAGTTCTTAATTCAGTTTCCTTCTTTTGCCTTGCGCATATGTTTCTCTCTCCTCCCATTCCCCTACTTCACTCAAAACCTTAACTGCACAAGATTCGGCTCTGTACCTCACTGTTTGCCGTATTGAAGTGTCCACCAATTCTGCCAGCCCCTCCAAACTGACCTTGATCTCATCCTTAACATTATGACCTTCTGGAACACTGCCTCCCAAGAAATCCCCGTTCGTCACTACAAATCCTTTTGACTGGGGTCCTTCCTTCTCCGCCTCCTCCTCCTCCTCCTCCTCCTCGTCCATTGGTTGTGGGAGCAGAGTGGCCTTAAACAATTCCGCAATATCTTTTCCGTCCCTGCTTACCTTATAAATATGCACTGTTGCCCCTAGCGTGCCCAATAATTGTTGATTGAGCTTCCTTCAGCGATTCAAGTCCACTAACTTGGCAGACAAATCGTGAAATCCCGTGGTACTATCAATACTATCCAACACCATCTGTTCTTCCCTTGTACCCAAGTTGCCCCGGGCATCTACTTCTAACTTACAATTTTCCACCCTCGGCCCATCACAACTCTGTGTAAATGCAATCACAATTACAATCTTTGTTTTGCTCTCGGTATCTAGTAGCCACAACCTCCCATCACCCATTAATTCCGGATGTTTCTCACTCAATCCAGCTTCACATACCACAGTGGGGAAATATCCACCAGGCAGCATATCATAGGCGTTCAGAATCGTTTTGGATTTCCCACCAAAGTCTCAATTGAAACTTTGAAAAGCTAATCACCATTAGATAAATCACAAAGAGCTAGAAGATTGCATACTCATTCCGTCGACAACCCTAACCAAAGACTTAACCATTAAGGAAATTGTATTCTTGATAGATATGGTCGTTTTCGATAACTCCAGGGTACTTGCTCTTCCACCTTTCGATTCCTTCTGGGGATATACCATCCACTTTCAGCTGCCCTTCATGGATTGCATCAAGTCTGAATATCTGCTCTGGCTAAGTCTTTTTGATCCATCTGTCAGCTTTGCGACTAGCACACTGTGTGGATGTTGCTGGAACAATTGAGGAAGTCCGTTGTGCTGTAGAATAGGCTAGGGCATTATGGCCGGTATTCGGGCATGGTTCATTTGTGTGGAAAGTTTTGAAATAGTGTAACAATCTTATAGGTGATCCTAAATGCAACAGGCAATGACAGTCGTCTCCTGTGTAAACAAGTCTCATTTTCTTGTACCAAGGAGTACGAAGGTTCTATCTCTTCAGATAGTACCGAACTGGATTGCTCGTCTTGAAGGATACTATCTGGTCAACTAGTAAGAAGGGCAAATTGTCGTGCTTGTAAAACTATCCCAATAGTGCTATGTTGGGAAACTTGTCCCTAAGACTATCACAATAGTCTATGGGTCCTTTGAGCATAGACTCTCATAGAGGAGGAGTGTATGAAAAACAAGGAATGTGTAATTGTATTGCAACTTAAGTATAGAAAAGTACTTAGATTGTTGCGTGAAGATCCTATCTCTTGGTCAAAACCAAGCTCCTTATATAGGCATCTTCCCACAACCCTAACTCTGGTAACTCATCAACTCGCGTCATGCAACCTCTATGACTCAGAGCAAGTCAAAGCATGAAATCTGTCAGCTGACTCAGTGACTCGGACTCATCTGAGCCAACTGCGCAACATCCTTTAACCAATCACGACTCTTCAAATGAGTCATATGCTCAATCAAGTCACATGCACGAAAACCCACAACTCATAATCCTAGTCATATGAGAAAGTCATTTCATCATATGACCTCACAATCTTCCTGAGTCATGAAACAATCAACCAATCATAATATAACCATGACTCCCAAGTGTCCAGTCATATGAGATACTATGATTCAAATGACATCATAGCGTCAAACCAACATATCTTATGTCTAATAAGTATTAATCACATGAAATCTGAATTGCTTAGTCATGATTTGTGACAGATAATCCGAAGAGGGCAGGGTGGGTAGGCTTCAGAAGCAGCTCTCTTCCGGGCGGATTTCCACGGAGCTCACGTGTTATTAATAGCTCTAGATTCATAATGGTTATGATGAATTCTCCCAGGTCAGGAGAAGTCGAAACCCCCCCTATTCTCCCTAACCACAATACCTCCTAATGCCTGCCTGCCTATGCTAAAACCACCACTCCACATAGTGACAATAGGTACGTTAAAGGCTCTGATGTCAAATTAGGATGAAGAGAGGAATCAGACCCAAAAGAGGAGAAAAAGAAAGGGGTAAAGAATACGGTTAGTATAGTAAGGGACTTGCTAACCGGGAGGGAGAAGTTGGGAAGAGAGAAAGAAAAGGTCAGGGGAAGAACCAGAGAAAGAGGGAAGGCTATAACACCTTATAGATACATAAGCTATACCCTCAGATTACTCTACTATAGCAATGATCATAACGTTTTATGGATTATCTAGTTGAATCATCGTATGTCACTTGTATTGCTACACCAAAAAATGGACCACCCATATTGGAATTGCCTCCCCGGAATAATGGAGGATAGTTCTACTCTAATGCAAAATAATCTATTAAACCAGAATTGACCTCTAGACTCAGTACTGCGTACGGTGCAGGACAGTTGTCATATCACAGCTTACGTACTTGTATTTTCATCGTGTATTCGGAATCAGGTTCCCACAGAAGTGTCTCAAGGTGGATGCCACACACCTCTGGTGATGTGTCACATTTTGAACATTCCACCAACCACGGTCCTTGAAGCCAATCTCATGATAGATTAGGCGACACTAGAAAGCAGGATGATGATTTGAGGAAGGAAATACCGGTACTCCACTATACCGTAGTCTAAACTTAACGATTTTCTGTAAAACTGGCTTAGGTGAGTTCTGAATGGGCATATCCAACTGCTTGTTGCAACAGCCTGGGTTTAAGATGTTTCACAACCTGATAGTTTTTTATCTGTTCCCTGTTTTCTGAATTTTTTTCATCCCTGCCCACGTGCCAATTTTAACACTTTGAGACACTTTTGTAGAAACCAGATTCCGAATACGCGATGAGAATACAAGTACAGCAATGAAACCCAAAAGCTAACTGGAATAAGGCGGAGGGCCTCTGTCGGAGAAATACAGTACATGCCCTGGGGCTGATAACCAGAGTCAATATGTAAAGTTAAGGTATCCTAAATAAAGAACATGATAATTTTCATAAAACTCTACTAAATACACTATATGTTATTAAGATTTTCGTAACTATTTTGGTTGTGTTAGGGCCAACTAACTAATATTGCAACAATATGCCACATTACAGTACCTTACGTGGTATGTACTGCAACGCAAATTACTATAAATTACATTAGCTTGAGAGATTCTTGTTGAGCGAGGGCCTATTGCACCAAGCTACTCCCTAAACTTTGCCCCTTTGGCTAAATATGCCAGGTCGTCATAGATAAACCGTACTACTATTACCAGTGTATTACTTATTACGAGTATGATATCATACCCGGTGTGGGGTAGGGTCATATCATGAGGTAGTTAGACGGTCACACTTCGTGTTGAGTCCTATTGTAACTCACCCACTTAGTAGATAGCTTGGCCTGCAGAACTTTCTGTATATAGCCTCTTCAACCTTCTGTAACTAGACAAGCGTGCACAACACAAAAGGCAAGCCTACCATTGTCAACGTTTCCTTTTTCTACTTTGATTGGATCAAGCACTTGTCTCCTACTATCCTCTATCGGGTGAATTAAGCGGGTCAGCATCGAGTCAATCCCCTACCCATTTATCCTACGGTTTAGAAGAACGTCCTGCCGGAGGCGACAGGAGTGGAATACAGCTTGCGTGACACACCATCCACACAAGGGCAGAAGTGAGAGAGCCCGACAACTGGTGCTCTGAAACGGATTGGTGTTCAACCTCGGGACGGGCTCCCGCTCCTGCAATTAGTTGTTGAAGTGTGAAAGCTGTCGGTTGTGGGCCTAAGAAAAGATCAAGATTGAGGAAGAGGTAGAAGGCGAGCCAGCCTCCGAGTCTGTTGGTACCCCGACGCTCTTGAGTTGGTTAAGGGAAGAGGACGACAGCGAGACTACCTTTTTGTTCAAAAAGAGTGGGTATTGGTATTCTGTTAAGGCCCAAGATTTGCCATAGATTGAGATCAGCGACGATAGCTCTGATAACCCAACTATCGCCTGTTGATTGATAGCCGGACAAGGCATCCTGTGGAGAAAAACAATGAATCAAGCACGTGCTAGTGGGATAAAGTTCACCGGGGAAGGAGGGGTGAAGGTGAAGGAGTTCTTGGATCGGATGGACCAATGGTTTGCTACTCATGGTGAAGACTTACTTGGAACAACCAGTCAGTCAAAGCAAGAGCGCGCTGCCCAGATTCACCTCGCCTTGCCATTTCATTCCGCCGCCTATAGGTTTGTCATGACGTTGGACAAGGCGACCCGTGGAGAGGAGGAGCTACTGAGAACAGCGTTGCTCAACGAGTATCACGATATCAAAGAAGAGAGACATGCAGAGGAGGAGATGTTGGCGACAATGAGGTCCCACCGGCAAGACGATCGCGATGTTTTTCACTACTCGTGCTGTGTGATAAGATTCCTTCAAGAGACGGCCCGTGGTTTGGATAGGTTCAATCGTATGTTCATCAGCAACTACCTCGACAGACTCTCCAGTGCACGCCTACGTGGGCTGGCCATTTGTACTTTTCGACGGCGTGACTCGAGCGAGTCACCTATGGAGGCTGTCAAGGGCGTCATGCGCTTGGCTACCCAATTGAAGGTCAGAGGGTACCGCAAGCAGGGGAGCAGGCGCTATGACGACGACAAGGGAGAGGAAGATGACGACGACGACTACGACAGTGATGAAGTTCCCAGCAGTAATGAGGATGATGATGATAACGACGACGACTATTATAGTCACGGCCGGAAGGCCAGAGGGAAGAGACAGAGAGCAAAGGGTAGAGGAGTAAGGAAGAGAAAGGGCCTAAGAGCTAGCAGTAAGGAGAGGAAGACAGGGAAGAGCAGTGGGGAGGAAGCCTCAGGCCAAGTCGAACTGGCAGAACTACGGGAGATGATGCACGACTTGATGCTGATGCAGAAGGCAACTGCGGGAGGCAAAAAGGAAGGCGCGGGAAGGTCCGAAGAAGATGTCATTGCACTTGATACCTTTGCGGTTGGAGGAGGTTACGGAAGGTACCCTTACAGACAGCCAAACATTAGTCACCCTACCACTCATCGTTCTGAGAACTATCTGCATCATCGTAATAAGCCTTTGCAGCCTGGCCCATATCAGCAGGACCGTAGAGGGGGTTATCAGTCTGCCTACGACAACGGCCCTCAGGAAATGGAACGAATGGGTTTCCGTACTCGCTCTTACTTCAAGGATTTCTCACGACCTCCGGCAGATACTTCACATTTCACTCAACCATCAGGTCAACCCAGGCGCAGATACCCGCAACTCCGTTCCTACGAGAATACACACGAAGCGCAACCTGCTGTCGCCCCTTCTCGAGTTCCGTATTATCCACCCGGTCCACGCATATGCTTTCACTGTCAAGAGAAAGGACATTTCCATTATCAATGTCCACGTCTGTATCAGCCACCGGTAATGCTCAGAAGAGACAACTTAGGACCTGAGCATCCCGATACCCCGACTCAAAGAGCAGAACAACCGGCGCAAACTCAAGACAAGCCAGGCAGCGTTATCGAGATTGTCTCTCATTCATTGGCACTTCAGGGAATGAAAGAGCGTGAGGTAAGAGCCACAGCCGTGGAGGACTCAGACCATTTGAGAATGTTTATTCACCAGGTTAGGGAGGCTGATATTGATGATCGCTGTGCGTCTGACTGATCTGAAGAGGAGGATGATGAAGAGGATGCCGTGCCAGCCATGGCAGGAGAGCGAGCACGCTGATTCAGTGATCTACCACCAGAGTGGGATGGAGAGGCCGGTCCTGCGAGCAGATGTCAAAGGACTACGTATGGTGCGGATGAGGAGGCAGAGGAAGCTACAACTGGGAAGAGAAACACAAAGACGCCTCTCCCTCGTGCTCCTCGCAAGCCGATTGGGTTGATGGCACGAAGAGAGTAGTTTGACTTTGTGGGCGCCTTGAGGGACTCTCCTGTGACCGGTCTCAATTGGGGTTCCTTCTTCGACCTCGCCCCCTCTGTCAAACGAGACATCTGTCGCCAGCTTGTTCAGGAACGCACCAGCACACAAGGGAAGGGGAAAGGGAAAGGGAAAAAGGTTACAATTGAGGAAGCGCAAGATGAGCAGGAGGTGTCAGCCGTGGCTACTGATCCAGACCTGGGAGACATAGCCAACTTCTTCACAAAGGGAGTCGTCCGTACAGAACAGGGGTCGTATCGCATATCAAGAATTCTCGTTGACGCAGGATCTGTGGTAAACCTCATGCCTATTCACCTATTACGGTTCATCGGTGCGAAAGTATGGAAGGGGGGGGGATGGTCATTCGGACAGCAATGCATGCGCTGGCAAAGATCTCCTACTGTGCGGATGTACGCATTACTATCGCCGGTGTATCGTGCGACCTACGTGTCTATGCTCTCCCGGAGGAGTACAAACCTACGTACCCCTTCCTACTTAGCCGACGTTGGTTGCAGGCGGTCAAGGCAAATGGGGATTACGCAAGTGGTAGGTATTATATCATGCATCAGCATGGGACCCAGGTCAGATTTCCTCGCGATAACAGCACACAAATAAGCCCGCCGAGACACCGCCCCCGTGTTCCGGTGGTTATGCGAGACTGAGATGCGAGTACGGAGGGCCTTTCAGCTGAGATTGAAGAGGAGTTGGAAGTTCAGGACAGACTTGGCCCCAGCGCCTTTCTGGATGTGATTAGGGCAGTTGTGAGAGAGGCAATAGAGGAGATTAAAGGCATGGATGAGGAGGAGGATAGAGAGTTGTCCAATGAGTCGGAAAACTAGAGTCACCAGGCAATGTTCCAAGTCGGTTGTCTGGTGTTATGGATACGATAGATGTTGCGAGTACTTTATGTTTGTCGGATTTGAGAGACTTGAATGAAGAGAGAGAGAGAGAGAGAGAGAGAGAGATTATAGTGTTACGATATCTACTGATTGTTGGGATGATAGCTCTGTTACGGAAAGCGACGATGTTAATGGTAGTGCATGTATGATAGAGGATGGGATTGAGGTATATGGTGAAGAGGACATGAGTGTTTGTGGAGAGGTTGGCTGCTGGGTGGACAGCGGATGGGATTCACAGATGGTGAACGCACAGGAGTTGATAAGAGGAGGAATGACGGCGGAGAAGAAGAATGACTGAGAGGCGGAGTGCCATAGTCATGGTCAGATCGGAGAAGAGAAGGATAGAGCCGGCGTTCCGGAGGACTACGATCGACGAAACAAAATGGAGGGGGAGACGAAGGTTATTGTTTTGAACGAGGAAATGGCGGAGCAAACTGACTTCGGTCACATCTTGGAGTTTCCTACTCAGCATTGTCCTACCACCTATCGACGTCAACTAATGAGTTCAGCAACCGGGATTCCCACATGGTTTGAAGTGTCTGGAATTAGATTGGGAGAAAGCTTAACGACGAGTGAGAGGCAGCAGGCTCAACTCCTATTATACACCTGGAAAGATCTGTTTGTACTCAGATTAGAAGATATGCTGGTGACAGATTTAGTGGAGCATCGCATCCCGTACACCCGGACTCGCAGCCCATGCGCGCAAACGACAAGCTTTATACAAAGGAGGAATCAGACTGGGTTGAGGAACACCTTTCGGAGATATTGAAGGCGGGTATTATTGGGAGATCAGAATCACCTTGGGCTCACTGAACGAAATGTGTGAGGAAGAAGGACGGCGGATTACGGATGGTTCATGTGTTTTGTCCTATCAATAGTGCGACGATGTTGTCTGGCTATCCGATGAAGCGGATTGAGCCTGTTGTGAACAACTTGATGCAGTCCCGGTTTACAAGTTATTTTCAAGCTGACGCGGCGAACCGATATTGGACAGATGCCATGTACCCACCTCACGAATATCCAACAGCGTTTTCAACGCATAAAGGCCAGTGGCAATATCTGAGAATGGGACAGGGTCTCGCCGGCGCACCACAAACCTACGCAAGTTTGAAAGACATCTTTGGAGGGGAGATTCCAGAACCACACTAAGAGCTGTGTCTGAAGAGGTGTACTGATGGGGCTTTCGAGTACTTTGTGGATGACGACATCGGCGGTTTTCCGACCTTTCAATCCCAGCACGACTTCCTACATAACCACTACTTCCCATGACTCGCCTGGGCTAGGCTCACTCTACAGGGACGCAAGTGTGGCTTTTTCCTGGACAAAATCAGCCCTCTGGGGTATGCGAGTGATAGAATAGGACTACGGCAGGCGTTAGACAAATCTGGAGCAATATGCGACTACCCCCGGCCTAAGACAGCGAAGGAAATCGATGCGTTCGTATACATGACTCTATATTTATGTCAATTTATCCCCGGCCGCGTCGAGCACGTACGGATTCTCAAAGAAGCTATTATATACCTGCAAATGAAAGGAGATGAAAGGACTAAGTGGGAGCCGGCAGGCCAGAGAGGCAAGCCGATTAAGGTGGCTATCGGAATAAAATGGGGACAAGAGCAGGCGACGTCATTTGAGGCGTTGAAGACGTCAGTTATTGATAATGTGGTCTACGGAGGAGACGACGCCCACCAATATCATCTCATGATGGACACTTCAAAGAATGCCCTGGGAGGCGTGCTGTTCCAGCTACCCGGACTCCCTCCAGGAACTACTTTCACAACGTCAATGAGGAGTAAGATGAAGATCGTAATGTCCATTTCAAAGCGTTGCCTACCCGCCGAAACCCGTTACTCTACAACGGAGCGTGAAGCGCTAGCCATCCTACAATGTCTCGAAGAAGTACTGTGGCTTGTATTGGGATCGCTGTTTTCCACGAAAGTATATACCGATCATCAGGCATTGTTGTGGTTACTACGGAAGGATGATGCACACGGGCGTATTGTCCGCTGGCAGGTTGGTTTAGCCGAGTACGACGTTGAATATATCCATATCCCCGGAAAAGAGAACGTTTTAGCGGATGGGATGAGTCGAATGCGGCATGTTGAGGAACCGGTTGAGAGAAGGATTACGGAGGACATCCGGGAGGTGCTCGTCACTGCAAAAGAAGAATTGACCGGAATGTGGAGGAGATGGCTCGATGATGAGTGGTACAGCGAGATCGTTCACTACAAACCTTTCGGAGACCAGGGAGACTACCAAGACGCCGATGGCGAACTATTGACCAAACATCGAAGACGTCTTATATGGCTCAAGTCTAAACCTTATCGCCTTCTCTCTACTCCACTGGCTGACCACGCAACCATTACGGAAATCAGAACCGCGGACCCGGGGGCTAGCCATTGCACTACAAAACCAGATGGTAGACTCGTGTTTGTGGAACGGAACGGGAAGGAATCTTTCTGTGTCCTGGCGGCCGAAGTGGACTCGATTTTGTACCAAAAGCATGATTGTCACGGGCACTTCGCTGGCAAGGTTTTATTGAGGACAATAGTAGGACGCTACTATTGGCCGACACAAGCCAAAGACGTGACTGTCTATTGCGCAACATGTTCAAGTTGTGAGATGGTGGGACCATTGAACCCGTCGGTGAGCCAGTTGAGGATCGTACACCTTCAACCACAGGACATGAGGGGCTTCGACTTCGTCGGGCGATTTCCAGTGACTGCACGCAGTAACAAGTACATGATTATCGGGGTCGATTACTTCACTCGGTTCCTCTTCGCGAAAGGGGTTCCGGATTGCCAAGGAAAGTCTGCCGTGTCACTGCTAATGGGGATAGTTAGGCAATTTGGCTGGCCGCGATCCGTCTACACCCATAACGCCGCTCATTTCCTCTGCGGACAGTTTGCGAAAGTGCTGAGTATGCTCTCTGTCAGGAACATGCCAGCTCCCAAGTCGCACCCACAGTCTGTAGGGCTAGCAGAACGCTATGTGAAACTCCTAGTCGACGGATTGCAAGTCACAATGAGGGGAGGGAAGCTACCGCAAGAGGATTGGGATCTTGTTGTCGACCCCGTCGCTCACGCTGTTAACACACGAGTCCTTAGCGTACACGGGTTCAGCCCAGCGGAGCTGTTGCTAGGATATAACCAGAACAGAACCGCTGGTGAAGCAGGACCAGACACTCAGCAGGCTGTGGTAGCGCTATCAATTGGGGTGGAGCAAGGGAAGGATCTATGGGACGAGGAGGAGAAGCTCGCCGAACGACAGCTGGAACGGCTTGTAGGCCTAGACCATATTCGACCGGTGGCCGCAACTAAGATCCCCGAACTGGCGGAAAGGCAAGAAGCCACACAATGCCCACCACGTCACGCACCGCCGAAGGATGGTGACCTAGTGTTGTCGAGGAGGTTTATACTCAATCAACGCAGGGGAACAAACTGGAAGCGACATGGGAGGGCCCGTACGTTTTGTCGGATCTGGCATGGCACGGAAAAAGTGCGAGGTTACGGGATCTAAATACGGGAGTGGTTGTGCGAGTCAAGAAAGGGGCTCTCGGTGATCGCGTTCACTTGAACGACCTTAAGGTGTATGTGAAGCAGAAGGAAGAGGAGGAAGAGGGTGTAACCCTGGTTGATTTACTTGAGTACGAGCAGAGGTCTATGAAGGAGGAGCAGGGGGATGTATTTAGTTGGGAGAGAGTTGGCGATGGCGGAACACCGCATCTTGAGTGGATTGAGGAAGCACGGGGAGTGGGTTGACGAGGATCATAGGTAGTCACTCAGCGGTTTGTGCCGAACCCTCAGGGGAGGCGAGGCGAGATGTTACAGTGGATTTGTTAGTGAGCTTTTGCTATATGTTTACGGGGGCCTTCGGGGCTGAAGGCAAATGGACGGGGGGACCCTTGTGTGGTAGGGTCATATCATGGGGTAGTTAGACGGTCACACTTCGTGTTGAGTCCTGTTGTGACTCACCCACTTAGTAGATAGCTTGGCCTGCAGATATTTCTGTATATAGCCTCTTCAACCTTCTGTAACTAGACAAGCGGGCACAACACACAAGGCAAGCATACCATTGTCAACATTTCCTTTTTCTACTTTGATTGGGTCAAGCACTTCTCTCCTACTATCCTCTATCCGGTGAATTAAGCGGGTCAGCATCGAGTCAATCCCCTACCCATTTATCCTACGGTTTTGAAGAAGGTCACGCCGCAGGCGACAGGAGTGGAATACAGCTTGCGCGACACACCATCCACACAAGGGCAGAAGTGAGAGAGCCCGACACCGGTAAATTGAGCAATTTCCTTGGCACGCTAAACCTTATTTCAACATACGAACTTCTCTCAGGCAACAAACGCAGGGTACCCGGCAACAGATGCATTTTGTAATACGCGCAGATATTTTACCATAACATACCGTAATAGAAATTACTATCTAAACTATAGTAGGTTTTGGAGAACAAGTTAACAAAGATGACAAATACTAGTTTATGGGACCTAACTGCAGATAATGGCTCAAGCCAGTAAATACGGTACTCGGGATTGACGTAAATGATGCGAGGGACAGATGTGCGAGATGTTAAAGCCCTTTACCCGTCCTAGTATTAATCCTATCATAACAAATTAAATAATTTTTTGCCTCGCCTCATTTACATCCACCCTCGAGTATTCCCCTAACCCCTCCTGAGATCAGCCTCAACCCGCCTTAAACAAGGACGATACCTACACAACCATTTGAAAAATCCACGAAGCAATCCGCACATCGACACCACCAAGAAAAAGATAACAAAACCTCTATTTTCATTCATCACGGAAGCCGCAAAACCCAATGGCATTCTGACAGCAACGGGCTCACAGATGATCACTCCCCCTAATCTACCGTCTCCGAATCCCGAAAGAATTTCTATTACTCGAATTCTACAATCTTTAGGAGACTCTTGGTCCATATGAGACCTATCTCTTTGCGCTAACTTTAAGCCTTAGCTAGCTAACCTCCCCACACAGCACAGTACATGAATGACATCCGAACGAACCCACGACAAACCTGAGGAAAATCACAGCACCAATGTTATTTCTTCTCGAAAATTGTTAACGGAAAAAGGAGGAACCCCGACCAAGCCTCCGCGCCAGTATATACATGGCCGGTAAGTGATCTAGCCTTGCTGGCGGATGGTTTAAGAGAACTGACAGGAATATTTACATAGTTATGCTCGATGAGAACAACCATCTCTTGACCAAAGACCTGGAAGTCCTTTCTAGACTCTTCCGGTAGTCTCTTATATATGATTCGCGGTTAATTCTTCTCTGAATAACCAACACGCTTGACCTCACCAATTCTTCCCCCTTGAAAGTCTGGAATGTTACACCTCAGCTATTCACATTCAAGTTCTTACCATACTCTGCACCACAAATTGCAGTAGCAATTACTTCTCATCTCCGTTCTTTACTTCCGGACGGAAACGAAACCCCAGAAGACTTCGTTCCACCCCCGGCTTCCCGCCACTATCCAACTAGAAGCTCGCAAAATTACTGGCGCAACAGAAGACCTCCGGAAGGCTTTCAAAATAGGGATATTGAATAAGAAACTCGCCAGAAGGAACTAAAGATGAAGCAACAGCAGCAACAGGAAGAGGGGCCAAACCACTGGATGAGATAGTGAAATCTCCAGCTCGTCAGCCACTAACGGAAAATACGAACCCAAACTCTCCACATGTTCCTGTTAGCACTCTCTCCTCTTTGAGCGTCAGGACAGCACCACAGGCTACGATCGCCCATATCGCCCATGTTTCTTCTTCCTCATTCGGTGGATCTTCCATTACTCATCCAGATGACACTCAGCCTACAACAAAAAACCGCCTTCTGTTGTCTTGCTACGACTGAAAGGTTCAACAGTAGCGTCACCATCAGAAAATTGTTTGATAATATGCAGCTTTCTACGAGAAGGAACAACTATTACATCCGCTACCGTCGACTAAATTCCCCGACCTTGCCTCACTCGAAGTTGCCAGCGTGGTCAGCATAATGGCTAAAGGTCTGGGTACACCAAACAAAAGAGGAAGAGCTTCTGGTGGTATAAATACCTCTCATAGGTATAGATGGGATAAGATGTTACCTTACAAACATTGACATTCTGAACAGCCCCCAACCCTTAAATTCCAGACTTATTTCTCATTGCACCCGCAGCTAACTGCCTTAGCTTCTTCCCTTCCCGAATTTCTCTCCTAGCTGCCGCATTCTCCTTCATCATCCGCCGTTCTTCCTTCTTTCCCATACCGCGCATCTTCTTTTCTTTTACCGAGTGTCCAACTTCACTAGCAGCCGCCTCCCGACGCCTGACCAACAATTCATAACTGACCGCGTGAGCAAATAGGTCAATTGAGTTGCGAACGCCCGCTGTTACATCCGTCACCTCGTGGTCAGATCAGACACTCCCACCATCCTTTCCTCGATCGGCTGCCGTTTCCAGCAAACCTATCCCCGCACTTCACTAGCTCCCAGCACCTTGCAAGACTCCATCAATGAGGGTGAAGGCACTCAATCGCCCATGCTGTCCGTACGAGACCTACCTCAAGCACAGGTCTAGCACTGAGTTGATATTACTAATACGCACTTACTTAAGGATAGGCATATTCACATCTCCCCGATTAATGAGGTGAGGAGCCTTGTGGGAACCGGCCCTCCCCAAACTCTTTACGACCTCAACCTTAGCCTGAGGAAGGTCAAAGCTCCAACCAGATTGGACCAAAATCGTGTTCTTTTAATGGAGAGGAAGGTTCGTTTCACAAACCGTTCCCTGCCTATATCGGCACCGCTCCACTCTCTTTGGCTCGAATCTGAAACCGGTATCATTTTGGAGGACCTTAAAGAGATATGGACTTTCACTCCGCGTGATCTCACAATTCCTGTTTTCCACACTTCCACCGGTCAAGACCTCCGTGATGGTACGGGCAATGGATCAGTCACTTCCAAATTTGTGAATATGGTTACCCAGCAGCCTGTTGACTAGGAAACTAAGACTGTTTTCCGCTGGGAATACTAGGGAAACCCGCGTCTTTACCACTCGGGTTCCGCTATCACCCCGAGACTGGCCCTCGCGCCTATCCGCAAAGTTATGGAGGGAGAGAAGGATAGAATCAGGGAATTTTACCACCGGCTCTGGCTTCGTGACCAGAAGGTTCCCCTCGATGCGCCCCAACCGATGTATTTGACGGCGGGCAAGCGAAAGTTCAGGGGCAGGCGATTGCTGATTCCGTTCACACGGTTGGGAATAAGGGCCAGGCTTTCATCGAGCGACCTTGGAAGACTGTCTACGCACCGATGGATTTCGCCATTGTGGTTGGGTGGAAAGCTATAATCAAAGCAATTTTCTCAGGTTGGCTCACCTCTCCAGTAGCTTGTGCATGCTGCCTTGCACAGACCCTTTGAGGAAGTACGATGCTGCCGAAACCGAAGCCCAAATCCTTGCCATTCTCGAACAGACATCGGGGAAGCTAGTGGAGGTTTGCACAACCATTTTGAAGGATGGACGGCGAATTATGAAGGTTACTTCACAGTTCTTGTACAGGGACACCTACACCGACTATGAAAACACGTTCCAACTGTTGGTGTCCTTCCCTCAAAGGACTGGTTTGGCCTAAATAATCCTGACACCGAACGTTCAGAGAAGACTCCTATGTTTCGCTCGTCAAGCTTTACCCAATTCAAAGATGAGGAGCTCCCCGACTCGGTTGAAACTCTCCGACAAGTGCTAGTTGAGCTCTCTACAAAGAAAGCCATACAAGTTGCATTTATCAACTACATTACCGATCAGAGCCACTGAAACCCGGTAGTTGACTATCTCAAATACCACGGCACCATTACCGAGCACCCTGTCAATTTTGACAATGCTATCCCTCCCAAGGCGAGAACTGAAAATCTCATCAGACCTGCTGCTAGCAACGAAGGTTATGCCGATGGATCCCGCGGCTGCAATCAAATTCACCTTTCGCAAGTCTTCTCTACGAATACTAACCTTGCCAGAACCATCGCTCATTAAATGTTCCAATTTCCGGCTGTGAAGTCTCTTGTTGAAACTTGGGCTACGGAGATCAACACTGCTAGGGTTAGCTCTTTTTCTTCTACCTTTATTGGTATCGCACTACCGAATCACGATATTGAGGCCAAGTTGCATCATGCCGGCATTATCATCAGTAGGAAAATTACCAAAGTCGAGGGCACCAACAAGGAAGCCGAAGAGAAGGTGCTTGTGGGAGAGGCGGAAGCTGAGCAACCAGTATCAACCGCTATATTTACTGACCAAGGAAGTTGGGGGCAAGGTGTGGGGATGAGTCTGTACCACTCCTCACCTATAGCTAGAAAGGTTTGGGACAGGGCTGATAGACATTTATGGACAATTATGGTTACTCATTTCCCTTGTTATTCCCCTTCACCATACTAATTATATTATAGGTTTCGCAATCACAAACATTGAAAGAAATAACACCACGTAATTGGCTGTTCATGTTGGCGGACTGTGGAAAAAATATCCGGCAGAACTACATGTCAATTGCTTTTGCGAACATCGGGGGGGACTGATAAACCAAATCGGAGAATACATTCAAAGAGGTTACAGAGACAACTACATCGTAGGCCTCCCACTCCCCGACCGATCTTTTGTCCGCGATTCAATTCACCCATCCCTTACTCACTTCTATGGAGAAGTCTTCCCTTGCCGACATGAGATCTCGTGGCTTAATCCAGCCCTATTCTGTTTTCACCAGATATTCGCTGTCTGAATGCTCTGCTCTCGCAGCTCTGGCTGAAGTTATGCCAATTGAGCCTTTGGTCTCTGTCGCTTCCTATCGTGCCTCGACTATGCAAGTCCCCGTCGAGCGCAATCCAGAGCGAAGAAGCAACTACTCTATGACTGCTGTCGACCCTAATCGTATCTCTAAAGCCCTCCATAAGCAAGCTCTTCAGTACATTGATGACGACATCGCAGAGGTGACTAAATACGTGTTGGAAGTTGTTAATTACAGCGCTATTAGCTAACAATATATCTGCGCTAGTGATATAAGTTTCTCACCATTCACTCCCTTTCACTCTCATTGACATACAGCTAGTTACAGGCCCCGGACTGCTTCACCAATGTGCCCAACTTCCTCAGGGTGCAGAAAACTGACAACATTCACACCCTTATGGCGAAGATGTCATTTGAGGACGCTAAGGAGTACTTTGAGGACCTACCAGTTGATTAATGGGCCGCGTATCAGTCAGATTATGGGAAATTGGGACAAGTATGAAGACACTGTCGCCTCGTCCAGAATCACTGCTTAATTCCTCCTCCCTCTCGGATTTCTCTGCATTTCTTTTTCCAGGTTTGGCTTGTGGTTTAAAGTAGGGTTACAATTTCCTTTCTTATTTCATCTAAATTCTGCAGGGGTTATGAGTTGTATTTAGTATTTGGAACCCATTCAATTACTCACTGCGGAGTTTATTTTGCATCTGAACTGATTTGTTGGTATCATATCGATGCCTATCCTCCGACCACTGAGTATAGAGGACTCTTGCCGGCCTGTATACATATCTTACTAGACGGGTTATAGCAAGTTGCATCCCCGAAAGTCTCGGTATTCGCGTAGATTAGTGTCCCAAATCTCTCAGGTCTTTATGTGCTCTCGACAGGCCGCCTTCCATCTCATTCCTCATATGATACCTATGCGATGCATCAACACACCAGGATGCTAAAATTCAAGTAAAAAACTGCCAAACCCCGATCTATCTCAGCACACAGCCATAATCTGCACCCTACCTTACCCGCCTTCTTTCTCCTAGAAACTGTATGCCCTATTTTTTGAAACCTGGGTGTCTTGTTCCGCACATCTGCAAGGGAGCTAGTGCTGTTAGTCGGCTACAGACACTGGTCTCCCGCTTTCCTGTGGCTGCACCGCCCTAACCTTACGTAATCTTAGGGTCCCCGCCACCAGATATTCTCAATAAAAAAAGCCCCCCGCATGGCCTTCATATATCATCACTCGGTTACTGGGAACCTCGAGGGGTGACTGCCCTGAGACCTGGACGGTACCGGACGAACGGCTATCGGCAGTCCATCCAGGGTGGTCAACATGCAGAATGGCCTTCCTTGGGCCCGGCGGTAGGCCCTTCAGGGTGAGACTGGTGTGGTCAGGGTAGGGGGGGGTGCCGGAGCACGGCGGATGACAGTGGGGGATAACCGAGGACTTCCGAGGATGATTGCAGACGGTGGAGAGCTGTGTGGGGTGGTGGGGGACGGCGGGGCATGGTGGGGGGCAGCTGCTATGGCACGGGTGATATCTCATGATGCTCTGACAATTCATTCTAAGGTCTAAGTCAGTTTTCAGTTACTAATTTACTACTATTTTTTGGCAGCCAAATGCCCCAGTCGCCATATTTTCCCAATCAAGTGGCCGGTATGTTACAAGGAGCCGCAAGAGACTCGCGAGCTATGAACACTTCTGAGCGACTGTGATTCCTGGGCTACCTTACCGCGGCAACACATAGTTCCAAAGAGGCACGATAAAGCCCTCTTTCCTTCCTTGCGTTGAAAAGTCACCTCTGTGCATGCATGCTGAACTATGCACCCCCGAACACCCCCCCCCCTCTACTGGTAATCCCTCTTCATACCAAATTGATTGATAATCTTCTCCCCACCGGAGCCTCACTTTTTCTATTAACTACTTCCCCCATCATCCTCTCATCCTCACGCTATCCGCCTTACCCGCCTCCTCCACAGCAGTGTTCGCAACGGGGCAGTCCGTCCTCCCCCACCGTCTCCCGTCGTCGTCTATCGTCCTCTATCCTGCTCCGCCGTCTTCCGATGTTTTCCGCCGTCCCCAGCGGTCCTATGTAGTTACCTGCCGTCCCCTGGCAGAAGTTGTCTCAGGTCGTGGGGCTCGTCGCCCTTGCTAATAAGGGCCGTCCTAGGAATTCAAGGACGAGGACGGACTGCATTTTGCGGTCACGTCTCATCCGGGGGTCTTGGCAGTCCCCCCACCGGGCCCTACGGGGTCCCCGGATGGCTGACAACACTGCTCCACAGTCTGACGGCACCCCTAGAGTTCCCTCCTATATATTAAGAATTTCTCTCATTTTTTTCCGCCATTAATCCTTTTACCCCTTCCCTCTTTCCTCAGGAAATAGTAATACGTTTGGCGGTAACTTCATTCATCCCAACCGTGAGCTTCCCAAAGCAGCTTTTTTTGGGTTCCTCCACCGCCACTTCTATCTTACCCCGCTGTCCACTGTCTCTGGGTTGCCTCCTCCCTACGCAATTCGTAAGGAGTTCTGCTAATTACTAATTATAAAGAATCCTCATTGAACTCAACCGATTCCCTTGTCAGAAAATCCTCATCATATTGGATGCACTAGAAACTACCACTGATATCTCTACCCCTCATTCCTCATCGTCCCTCCACGCTCTCGCTCTCGATCACGGGCCACACATGCACGCCTTCTTTTTCCCGACCACCCCTCATTACAACGCAACCGAGCTCCGTCAGCATTTATGTCTCAATTGCCACCTCCTACAGACGAATTTTCTCTCAACAAGGAGCTATCCTTGGTCCAGGCGCTTCTTTCCCGCTTTACGGCGTTCGTGAGATCAGGTTACAGAAGGCGAGGATGAGGCACAGGGAATCTCTGAGGGCGCTTTACGGTTTGTTTTAACTGAATTGGAAGGCTGCTTTCTGTAGAGAAATGAGATTCATGCTGTAGTAGCTCAATTACCTGATACTCCGGCCAAGAGACTAGGCATGGTCAAATCCTACTAATAATGCTCACCAGGCAGCTAACCGACCCACGAAGGTGGATCATATTTTAATGCGCCAAGCTAAGATAACAAATGGCACCGCAGATCATACAAGATAAAGTACCACTACCGATACTGAACTTCGCCTAATCCACCATTTCTGAATTCTAGTAGAATTTATATTACCAGAATTTTACAATCGCTAGGAGCTTCTTGACCCACATCAGAACTATCTATTGGTACTAACTTTAAGCCATAACTAACCTCCGCACTGTACATGAAACAAGTCCAAGCAAACCCGCAATAAGAATGGGGAACAATAACTGTGCAAATAACATTACCCCTCCTCCAAAATGGAACGCAGAAAGAGGAGGAACCCCAACAAAAGCTTGGTGAGGGATAGTCTGTGTCAAGGATATTACTTTTACATAACAGAAATGTGTCCGACAAAGAATAATACAACTCATTAACATTAGCGCTAGCTATATACAAATAGGTACGAAGGCTAAGACGACCGACAATGTTTCTACAGTTACGCCCAATGAGATCAACCAACTCTTGACCCAAGACTAGGAAGTCCTTTACAGCATTTTCGAGTGGTCTCTTATGCGAGGTTCATGATTGACTCTTCTCGGAATAGCCAACGCACTAGATCTCACCGATCGTTTCCTTCCCCGCTTGTGAGCCAGGAATCTTACACCTCAGCTGCTCCCGTTCCTACCATACCACTTGCCCCAAATTGCAGCAATGATTACTTCTCGCTTCCGTACTTTACTCCCGGACGGAATTGAAACCCCAGGTGACCTCCCAGACGAAGATGGAACAGACGAACTGAGGACAGTTATGGCATAGCTTTTCAACTGATATATGATGGAATTGTTTAGTGGGATTGAGTTGGTCCAAAGGATCAGATTTTTCATCGCTTAGAAGTATATTGGACGTTTATTTTATTTTATTTTTCTTTCATCAAACCTATTATATCAGTCAAAGCAATTTTCACTATACTCGGTCTTAGAGTTTATTACGGGGCGGGGCGGGGCGGGTTTTCACTCTCCAGGCCCCTCCCTTACAACAGGCCGGGGGGTTTATTTTGGGGGTGATCCCCACCCCGCCCCCATCAGGGCCCTGTTTCTCCCCACCAGTTTTAACGGGGACCTGTCTGGGGAACAGGTGGTGCGGGGGGCAGGGGTAGGGAACCCTAAAAAAACACGGCCCGCCCCGGGCCGTTGAGCGGGGGGGGTGGGGAATTAGGGCGGGGGCCTGCATTTTTCAGGGCCCCGCAGGCCCCGTAACGAACACTACTCAGTCTTCCAATTCTTACTAGAAAAATCTGAAGATGAAATTTAAATACTGATCAGTTTCAATTCTGCAAAGCATTGAAGCTCCCGTGAACCTTAGACAACGCATGACACAGCAAGATTAAGGTTACGATAAAAACATTATCTTAAATCTCCTAATATGGTGTTCTTGTTACGCTGTATATTATCATACTTTGCTTTGAAGCACTCAACTAAATAAACATAAGGAAAAATTACTATAGTTTAATAGTATATTATTATGATGACAGTAAGAAATACCTATGCAGATCTTACAAAGATCTATGGTACAAAAGACACAACTAGCGATCAAATACCGACATCAGAATCCCACCCCTTTTTTTATCACATTTTTTATAGCTAATAAGCCATTATACAATGTTCAGAGACTTTATTCCAGTGCCTTGTATCCAAGTTATCATATAACAGGAATCATCTCTCAAAAGAGAGGAGCCATGAGCTTTCACTCTTGTCACATCCTTCTCCTTTCATGTCATAAAATATCAGTCTTTGTCAACCAGCCTGAACTAATACAGTTTACAAACGACCAGGTTTCTTGCATTAATAATATGTCAAATATCTTGCTTCTTTGAAAATTCTCAGAAGCGTCCCTTTTGTGGCACAAGTGATTTCAAGCAGCCTTCCAATAGACCAGCTCAGTAACAAACATAATTTTTTGAACACCCTCTTGAGTTATATGTGCAATAAGTATAATACAATTAAAATTTCTTGCACTTATCCACCTTTCCCACTACCCGTCATTGCACACACCCCCGGACTGCACCTACCGAACCTTACCAGTAAGTCACCCCATATTAAAACAGCAAACAGAAAAGGTGAAAAGGAAAGAAAGACTATCAGTATTAACTAACCAGTGCAGGTAAACTTCAATTGGGCTTCCGATCATGGGCCAGCTAATATTCGCAATCCGGGTTTTAGACTAATTAAGCAAACCCCAGGTATGAGTACAACCCAGATTTTCCAACAAGTAATCACTAATCCAGGAAACTCCTACCAGTGGCTCTCCACCTACAACCGACAAAATAAAACAACCAAAGTCAGATTAATAGCACAAGAATTAGAGCAAGCAGTACTACAAGAAAACCAAAGCCCATAGAGTTCGTTACAGGGCGGGGCAGTGCGGATTTTTACTCGGCAGGCCCCGCCCTTCCAACTTGCCAGGGGGGATACTGTGGGGGTAATCCCTGCCCTGTTTCTCCTCACCTTTTTTATGGGTGGCACGTCTGGGGAATGGGCGAGGCCGCTGGCAGGGACTGGGAATCCTAAAGAAATATGCCCGACCCCGTGATGTTCAGCCGGGCACGGCGGGAAATTTGGCCAGCTGACCTCATTTTTCGGGGCCCTGAAGGCCTCATAATGAACTCTAAATGCCCATTAAGAGAAACAAGTGCTAATACTCCAAAGGCTCATAGGATTTATAATCAAGCTAAAGCTCGTATGTGTAACCAACTATTCTACAAGCAAATAAGTGCTATTGGAACAAACATTAAAGACAGGAAAGTGTAAAAGAAAGAAATTGAAATACTAGATATTACATACCCCGGCTTTCCTAACATCCCTCTATATTTCAGCCACATATTCCATTCATGAGAAATTTATCTAATGAGTGTAGTAGCGGTCTTTTGCTGAGCGAGCACTTGTGGTAATAAGTGCTTCTAAAGCTGGTCTCATCAGCCTGTCCATAGTACCCATGATATCAGCAGGGGAATCCGAAGAATCATCCAATCAGAGTCGATTTTGATATTTGTTTGTAGTACTCTAATACTGATGTGCGGGTATCAATTGGGAAGTGTAGTGAGTTACTGGCAGCACACTCAGAATAGTGGCTTTGAGGTTCTAATTGATACGATAGTCGGCATTGTAGAAGTCAAACAGTCTTTAACTGATGCTTACACAATACCAGATCAGCAGTGTTTATGGAGATTAGTTGAAGTTTCTAGGTCTTTAGGAAAATTGTCAATCCTGCTATAAGTATGCTAGAGATGGTAGTCTGTACTTGTCGATACCCTTTCTGCGTTGCATACAGATTGTGTACTCTCAGAAGGTCGGAAGTAATATTTATTGTAATTGTTAGAGAATCAACAATCTGGAGTATCATGGTACAAGATCCGAAAGAATTTAATAATGGTAACTCTATACTGAACCAAGCTTTGTACATACAGTACAGGGCCAACCGGGTTCATTCAATGCCCTGTTTACACCAAAAATGGTGATTTTAAACAAACCATTCTCAACACTGCTTATTTAAAAACACTTGAAATCATTTTAGTAGCGAGGGAATCACTATCTATTAAAACCTTTTCAAGTATCATAGAAGTGTAAGGAATCCAGCCTGTTTTAGTTGTTCATGGCCATGCCAACAAGTGTGAAAGTGACCTAAATTGTTGAATGAGACTCCATATGAAAAGGTACATGGCCACCAATATCAAGATACTTAAACAACCATTTGTTCATCACTTGGTAATATTTAAGGATCCTGTAACCTTCTTCATGTTAGCTATAAGTTTTCTAATTCAAGGACAAGTTTTTACTAATTCTGATAGACATTGTATACTGAGAAAATGTGGTAAAGATGGGCACTTTTGGTGAAAAAAGGGCATTTGATGAAAGATTTTGTCCGGGTACTGTACCTCTCTGAGGTTCAGATCGCAAAGATGATCTGAATTGGAGTTTTGAATCCATTGCAGAAGTGTCACAATAGCTACACTGTATTCGCCTAGCTTTCCATGATAGTAAAGATGTTCTGTGTCCAGAATTCTGCGATTTTGTGCGTTGGCTGCAAGAACTCCGGAAATTAAAATTTTACATACTATGGTATGATGGCCAGCCTCATAATTAAACCTAGAACTTAGTTTCAGAGTTTATAAGAAAGTGTAACCAGTTCTTCAAGAATGAAGGAAGTGGACAGCCAGGTGGAAACATGGTAGTTCTATCGAAGCTGCTGATAGTTGTCTGATACTATGTTTGTTGTTCATGAGTGTCGCCCTCATATGGTTGGTCCATACCCCAAATACAAATATTATTTTCAGCACTCTCATTCGTTAAAAAACCACCTATCTTGAGCATGCCTAGATAGAATCTTTTGTTTATAATATCTTTTTGCCAAGTCAACTAAATTGTGATATTTGACTTCAGACATAACATCTGAGTTGGTGGCAATAGCAAATAGTTGTGCAATATAGTCAGTTTCTTCTTTGGAGCATGTATCATGTTTCGAGCAAATCAGCTCCAGTGGACCCCAACAAGTCCAATGCAAGGACACCGCTAGACTGTCCCCTTAGTTGGTTGTAACGAGAAGCAAAGCAAGCACATTGATATTTGTTGATTAGTCAGGATCTGTAGGGGTGATTTGAGATTGAGTGTCATTTGTTTGTTTGGTTTTTTTCTTATATTTTTATCATGTATTTGTTGATTTAAGGTACAAGAAACCTCATGCAGCGCTAGCTATGGCGATAACAAAACCTATAAGCAATCCGACAACCTGCTTCACACTCTCATGGGAAAAATCAAACCTCTCAAAACCAGAGCAAATCCTCCCACTGAACAGCTTCTCAGATGAAAGCAAGATGAAGCAATACCTTCCTCCACACACATAAGGAAAGACAAGATAGAAACGAAACCAGGGCAAGACACAAACCCTTCGGGAGGCCCCATAGAATAAAAGAAAATTACCTTCCGGCACTGAGTGCCAACAGAGTGGGAAGAGTAAAACTACTGTAGTCTGGGCCATGGGGCTGTGAGGGCGAGGTAGGAAACCCGCAGGCAAACCCGCTGAGAGAACGGCGATTTTCCAGGCATTGGGATTGCCCAAGGAGGTAGTGCTATACCAGGGACCACCGGAACTGAGATTGTAGTTGTGACTGTAAAGCCAATTGCTGGAGCGGATGAGGAGGGCGAAAGGAGCCACCCAGCAAGGAGTGCCACTGAGAAGTGGAAGTGCCAGCTAGTAGGGCAGATAAGGTCCCAGCTAAGGTGGGTGTAGCAGTACGGTGCAAGCGGATCTAACCGTGGGAAGCGGGAGGAGGCTGGCTCCCCAAACAACCGACAGGTGCGAATACAGAAGTCAGAGGGAGGGAGATGATTTTTCAAATGTCAACTGTACCGACTGAGCAACTCTGGAGAGAGTGGAATACCAGAGAGCTGGGCCACCAGGGCAACTACTTCACCGATAGCCTGAAACTAGCGACTTTGTATTGAGGGAGGAGGGAGGGTTGCCGACCGTGCAAATCGCTAAGCGAAGGGCGTCACGAAGGGCATCATCAAGTGCTGGGTAAGGGGTAGGACCGTCAATGTGAGTGTGCTCAATAAAGACAGAACGGAACCAGGAAGGAATCCATAACTCCAGGGAGGGGAGGCTAGTGGCTCCAGAGAGAGGAAAGAGAGGAAAGCGTGATAACCCCCAAGCAGTGGCCACAGGCGGGGGAGACCAGACGCAGTTGACACTCTCACAATCAGTTCTTATGGTGTTGAGATTTGCATCATGGGAGGTGGAGCGGACGAGAAAGATGAGTGTTATTTGTTGTTGGTACAAAGTCTTTATAATAAAGGCCAAGCTGGCCTAGAGTAAATGGGATTTCGAGAATTGTTGGGTGAGATATGTGTGGGAGACATGGAGTTTGAGATGTTGAAATTTGTTAGTTGGATCTGGCAGTAAAAAATGTCTCCTGTCGGAGGGGAAAATACTGGTTTTATAAGTTTATAGCCGGGTAACAAGACACAATTCGTCCCACATGCTGTGGTGATACTGCAAATGGTCACTCCACCAATGATTTATGTCAGCCATCATAAACTGTCACTCGCTTTCCTTTTTTTTCTATTGTTATAATGATACTTTCATATATGCACTCTCTATCATACGTTTTTGAGTACTACAATTTCTAGTACATACTAGTGTCACTAGAATGCCGTCAGAGTAAGAGCTAACTTATTCGGTTTGAATCTTTAATTTATTTCTCTACTCAATTAATCATAGATGTATGATAACTCTATGCGCATTGGATTTCTATGGTCTTCCATTGTTGCCTTGGATTTCTGTTCTACTGTGGATATATATTCCTGCTGCGCAGCATGAATAGCCGGCCTTCCAGCCGCTAAGATACAATGTAGTTCTCCATCGTTTTTCGTTCCGTTAAGCCTTCGGTATAGTGCTTGACTATTTCAAAATTTCCAACATCTTTATTCTCTAAGCTGCCCACCCGATCGCACTTGAGCCACATGGAAATACTAAGCCTTAGCGTGATATCCAGTATCGTCAGATAATGCGGTAGATTGTATGGTTGCTATCGAGAAGCGACTGGGCGAAACCGAATCCCAGTTAAGCTCAAAGAAACGAACAAAACAAAGGAAGCAAAGTAATTAGGAGAAATAAGAAATGCAGGAATCCCTCAGTGATGGTAGTTAAATTACAAGGAACTCACTACTTACTATTCTAGCCCGTTTAGCCTCTCGCCTATTTTTCTCTTTTCTTTTCTTTAGATCAAAATTAATGAGAACCTCTATGAAAGATGGAAAAATCAGGAAACCCTCCACCTAAAAGAACCAAATCAGGAGACCATAGGGAATATTCCCTCCACGAACAAAGTATATCCACAAGTCAGCTTCGGCTTAATTGCAGCAGCGGAATGAATGATAAGATACCCCAAACTCCCAAATACAACGGGAATTCCAATCCGATGGTTTAAGAAGCCCCGTGCGAGAATCCTTCTCAACTGTTGAAGGCGATGAGGCTCCCACCCCCTCTCTACCCTCAATAACCCCTTCTTGTGGATCCTAAATTCCATTCACAAGTCGCGAACTCTGTTGTCCTTATCCAACGGCTCGGATTAGGGTAGGATTCTTAAAGCTATGTAGGATATCAACAAACACCGAGTACCGTATATTCTTGCTCGCCTTGGGGAGATACTGCTTCGATCCGCTAGAGAGGCCCGGAGAGTATGAACGAGATCGTCATGGATAAAGTACGGTTAGTATTTTTGGACAAAGTTCTTCCCAACGGCCTGATGTGAGCGGTCTTTGACAACCTCATCGTCTTCTGCCTTGGGGTGGCTCTTTTCGTAGATCAAGGCAATACCCGCGTCTGAGGCAACCAGTGTTCCCAACGGGCCAGGCCGTAGGCCGGGCCAAGGCAGGCCGCTCCCGAAGACAGCCTAGGCCCATATAGGCCGAATTCGATCGGCCTACGAAAGCCTATCAGGCCTGATAGGCGCCTATAGGCCCGGAGATTAGCGTCGAGAACAGATTGCGTTAAGGGTATTCAACCCCCCACCCCCCCCTCC
>Ga0307513_10001241_pt1 | contig 36910 bp, 41 predicted proteins | sample 15_EM_MG_FD_202174 | JGI IMG/M metagenome (GOLD analysis project Ga0307513, IMG submission 202174) | Populus trichocarpa ectomycorrhiza microbial communities from riparian zone in the Pacific Northwest, United States - 15_EM | ecosystem: Host-associated > Plants > Roots > Unclassified | place... | reverse complement strand
TGACCACCACTGAACGCGGGGTGCTAGAAGCCGGCATTGTATATATGGCCTGCACACTAAAGCATTTGACCACCACTGAACGCGGGGTGCTAGAAGCCGGCATTGTATATATGGCCTGCACACTAAATGTTTGTCAGCCGACGAGCACAGAAAGCCAGTAATGACTAACCCTTGGGCATGGAAAGCAAACGGGTGGTAACAGTAGTGGAAAGGATTTGGGCGCAACCTCCTGTCAGGTTGACTCTTTTGGACTTTCTCGCCCCAAAAAAATTCCACGTCTACGGTCGACTTGTCTTGTATATTCCTCGTAAAATCAGCCGAACAAGCACCTTGTACCATCCATCCGAGAGAGAGGACGCTAGGGTTAGAACCTGCCGCGGTTGCCTGGTTTCCTTGTACATCGTCGCTAGGGTTAGCTTGCTACGCTGGCTCGACAGGTAAGTTTATCCCCCTCCCCGATGGCCCTCGCTCCTGTCCTCGCGTTGACCTGGCTAACCTCCCTTTCCAGGTCGAGAGCCCGTCCCGTAACTTGGTCCGTTGCTCTCCGCCGTCCCACATTGCCCACTGCGATCGGGTTTCCTGATTCTCTTACATCATTTGAATACGTCTACCCGTCTACAGGCACCCCTCTACGCTCAAAGTTTGCGAATTGGTTTCCAGGCTTCTTTACCTCAACAAAACTCTCAAGTCTCATTAGAGGCCCTGCTCAGATAAACATCCAGAATGTCAAATCTCCGCTCTCTTCTCAACGACGATCCACCGCCCTCGACGCCTGCTCGGCCCGCGGTCTCCCAGTCTTCTGCTTCTCACCCTTCACATTCGATCCCAGCCACGCCATCCCAGTACTACCATCCTCCTGGGCAGTCACCCCAGGTGTCTAGGGCCCCACCCCACTCGCCCCAGGCCTCCAGATACAACCCGCACCCACAGCACGGCGCCCACTCTCCTAGCGTCGCAGCGCCTGCTTTAATACACCAGCATCCCCAAATGCACGTGCAGCAGAACGGAGGTGCTCACCCACCCTATCCCCACCCTGCACCGCCGACCTCTCCTCAGACTTCTCGCACCACTGGCGTTGGGTATTCTTTGCGCACGCGAGGCCCATCCAAGGAGGAAGCGCTTCCAAACGGAAACCATGCACTCTATCCCGGAGAACCCCATTCTCAGTCCCGCGTGCTCTCTCATCCTTACCCAAATGGAAGTGCACTTGACGACGAAGAAATGGATGTCGACGAACACCCGCAAGGGCGTTCTAAAAGAGCCGCTGCGGTCGCCACGAATGGAAAATTTGGCAGCACAGGTCGCACCAATTTTGTGAGAGCGCGGCTACTCTTTTAGATCTCGCTAGTTGACAAGCTAATTATTGCCTCCATTTTGAACCGATACAGACCGGCCGTACTTCTCCTCCTTTTCTTCCTCAAGCGCGTCCTCGAGCCTACTCGTCAGATCTCGAAGAAAATACCAATGTATGGAAGGATGCGCTGGGGCGGTATGCTCTTAAAACTCGCGTCCGCGCGAAAGAAGTAGAAACAGTCTGGACAGAATACGAGGATGTGAGTTGTGCTTTCGTTGCGAGTAATGTCTTAACCGCGTTTCCAGAATCGACGATCTCTGGTTGCTCAACAAGCTAGAGAACGCTACGCCGTACGACTAGTCGGCATTATGAATCGTGCTCGTAGCCAAGCCCGTGCTCGTCCCTTCCACAGCCTTCGGGTTGGCTCAGACGCAAGTGACGAGGAAATCGACCAACTTGCTGGCGGAGGAGATGTATGGGACGATGTTGTCGATGCTCCTGCATCCGTTTTGGCTGAGGATTCGCCTAAAAAAGGACAACTGCCCGTCAAGGCCGCTCGTGACGACGAGGTGGACCCAGATGAGGAGAATGCACCACCCCCTTCCCTCTCTGCGCCCGATAATACGGCGCTTCCGGTGGTTACCACTACTCCTGGAGCTCACCCCCCTGGGGTCACTATTGCAAAGCGTGCCGCACCGAAGAAACGGAAGGGTGAAGCCGCGAACGCTAGTGCCACCGCGACGCCAGGCAGTGTTGCAATCCCTACTAATGCTGCTGGAACCTCAGCGGGTGTCAAGTTATCAATCTTCCAAGGAGCTGCGGGTACGAACGCTCGGCGAAGCGGCCGTGCCGGGGTCGGAAAGGCTGGAGGGCAAATATCAATTAAAGACTGGCCTATACCTTACCCTGAACTGGAACCCATACCGATGGTGGTGATTCCTTGTCTCCTTCCATCGGCTTCCCTCCCATTCGTCGATGCGCACTTCGAGGGTACCTCGGGCTCGAGAGATCACCAAGAAACCGACAAGCTCTTCAATGATATTTGGAGTAAAATCGTTAGCGATGGTGTCCCATGGGCTTTCGCTTCCAGAGCGAACAATGTCATGGCTCGCAAGCTGGTTGCGGAGAGAACCGCCAAATGGTGTGCCTCTGCCGCCAAGAGGGGGTGGGGTGGGCCACATCCGGCATCTCTTCTACCCCACCCAAATTCTGGGGTTACCCCTCATCTCACTGCGCCCTCCTCGAGCGGCCGATTTGGACGAGACGCGATAGCGAAGGCGAAACGTGTGCAAAAGGAACTCAGCGGAGGATTCTGGAAGCGGAGTGAAAAGGAAGAACGAGATGAAAGGCGTCGCAGGGAGAAGGAGGCGGTCGATCGTGTCCGTGCAGAGAACGAAAAGAGGGAAGAGATGAGGCAGCGAAGGAAGCTCGAGTTCTTAATCACACAAACAGAGCTCTACTCCCACTTTGTTGGCAAGAGACTCAAAAGTCTGTCTACAAGCACTAGTTCAGTAATGGTGTACTGACCTGGCTTTTATAGCATCCGCTCTGGAGCAGGAGGACCCCGAATCAACGCTAGCAATGGTGGGTATCGGCGAACAAGCTGAGAGAGAGGTCGATTTAGAACAGGACGACCTTGATCAAATTGAAGAAGGGGAGATAGACTTTGATAAAGGTCCGCCTGGACAGAAACCCCTTCCGGTCTCTGCTGACTCTTCATCTAATAGACGACCCTGCTCGTATCCAGGCAATCGCACGTAAACGCGCCCGCGCCACCATGATGTCTGTGAGACAGAAGGCGTCTGAATTCGACCAAGCACGTAGAGAAGCCAATGCAGCCGCTGCATTACTTGAAATGGAGAGTGGCGGTAAATTTGGCGGCGGGACGGCAGAGGCAGATGAACTTGGCTTGCAGACCGGCCTCAAAGACCGTAAGTCTTCGCCTTATCCACGAAAAGTCCCGGCTGTTGACGCCTGGATACCTCAGTGGACTCAGATGAGCTCAACTTCCAGAATCCAACTATTTTCACCTCGTCCGTTATCGAACAACCCCGTATGCTGCAGGCGACGTTGAAGGGGTATCAACTCAAGGGCCTCACATGGCTTGCTGGTTTATACGAACAAGGAATTAATGGTATCCTGGCCGATGAGATGGTAAGGTAGTTCTCGGATGCACATGCACGGGACTCATTACCTTCATTAGGGTCTGGGAAAGACGATCCAATCAATCGCACTATTGGGCCATCTTGCTGAGACGCAAAATATATGGGGCCCATTTCTTGTGGTAACACCAGCATCGACGCTTCACAATTGGCAGCAGGAGCTTGCCCGTTTCATTCCCGACCTTCGCGTGATCCCGTACTGGGGAACTGTCGCCGAACGCAAGACACTTCGGAAGTTCTGGGTTAAGAAGGAAGGCCGGATGGTGTTCGACAAAGATGCTAGTTTCCATATTATCGTCACAAGCTACAACCTTGTTGTTACGGATGCAATGTACCTCAAGAGCGTCAAGTGGCAGTACATGATCTTGGATGAGGCTCAAGCTATCAAGAGTTCTGCAAGCGCGCGATGGAATATCTTGCTTGAGTTCCAATGTCGCAACCGCCTTTTGTTGACCGGGACGCCGATTCAAAATTCGATGCAAGGTGTGTCCGAACCTCTTCAGTTTATGACGTGGTCTAAGATCTCTACCAGAGCTCTGGGCCTTATTACACTTCATCATGCCGTCCTTGTTTGACTCCCACGAAGAGTTCTCTGAGTGGTTCTCTAAAGATATCGAGGGAGCCGCTTCTGGTGATGGAACAGGCAATAGCAACACTGGTAGTGGACAGTTTAGCGAGCATCAACTCCGTCGGTTGCACATGATCCTCAAACCGTTTATGCTCCGGCGGGTGAAGAAGCATGTGCAAAATGAACTCGGAGACAAGGTGGGCTTGCCTTCTCTTCCTATCTGGCAGTGCTGACCTCTACACAGATCGAAATCGATCTATATTGTGAACTGACCCCGCGACAACGGTATCTTTACAAGGCTCTCCGCTCAAACAGCTCAGTCGCGGATTTGCTTCGACAAGCAGCCTATTTTGGAACAGATACCTCGGTCATATCTAGTCTCATGAACTTGGTCATGCAATTCAGGAAGGTGTGCAATCACCCAGAGCTCTTCGAGCGCGCCGACGTTCGTGCGCCATTTTCATTCGCCAAGTTCGCTGGCACGTCCAATTTGCTGCGAGAGGGCGACTTTGTCGAAGTCCCCTACTCGACGAGGAATCCGATTGAATTCCAGATCCCGCAATTGTTCTACGAAGACGTAAGTGCTTCAGTTTCTCATTCTGACACAAAACTGATTTCAATAGGGAGGATTTCTCGATGTGCCCAGCGAGACCACTCCATTCGGGTGGAAGAACCGATGGTTTGGCTGCGAGGGAAGCATATGGAGCAAGGATTGGATTCATAGAAATAGTTTGTCCTTCCCTCCTTCCTCTGCACTTGGTTTAACTTGGTTTTGGGTAGGGCATTCTTCTTTTGTGTTTGCATCGCTTCTCAAGAAATCCCCTTCCGACATCCACCGAACTCACCACTCATCATGGCTTAGCCGCATGCTCATATCAGCTTCAGAGGCTCAGACTATGCGTAATGACGGCCCGATCTTCATGTACGTTTCAAGGGTTTTGGGTAGCCAACATAATGTTGAACTATGCAACTAGGGATGCAGAATTCGCCGCTCACACCTCCACTACACCCGAGATTCTATTGAGACCTCTCGTCACCCGCTTCCTCGACAGAGCTTCGCAAGAACTGCCTTCACTGGACGAAATATCCCTTGATAGTTGGGCGAGTACCAATTTATCTCGCCGCCAGATGCGCATCAATATCGACGCCGCTGCGGCCCCGCCGATCGGATTCCACTGCACGTCGAAAATGTGGGTGGAAGTTTTTGAACGAGAATGGGATGCGCCGCTGGAAACACTCGCGTTGTACGGTCTCCCGCCAATCGCCAGAGAGCGTTCGCAACCTGTCGCAAGATTCGCCGAACTTTTCCCAGCCAGTGTTGTGTCGCCCACTGGCTTATTTAGCTCAAGCCCCGCCAATCAATTACCCGGCGCTCAAATGCATATCCCTGAACCGCAACGCCTAATTTTCGATTCTGGCAAGCTCGCGATGCTCGACGGACTGCTTGAACGTCTCAAACGAGAAGGCCACCGCTGTCTCATCTACTTCCAAATGACTCGGATGATCGATCTAATGGAAGAGTACATGATTTTCCGGCAATACCGTTATTTGCGCTTGGACGGCGACACTCGCTTGGAGGACCGACGCGATATGGTTATGGACTGGCAGACAAAGTTAGTGATACCGCTCCCAACCCTGAATTTCGCTGATTGGCGCATTCACAGAGACGACTATTTCTGTTTCCTGCTCAGCACGCGTGCTGGTGGTCTCGGGATCAACCTGACCGCAGCGGACACCGTCATCTTCTATGAGTGCGACTGGAACCCCTCTAACGACGCGCAGGCCATGGATCGCGCGCATCGCTTGGGCCAAACTCGCCAAGTCACCGTATATCGTCTCATCACACGAGGAACAATTGACCAAAGGATTATCCAGATGGCAGGTGTCAAGAAAGACGTGAGCCCTTTTTCCTGTTTTATGTATATATCACATCTCAAATACCTGTGCAGGTTCAAGACGTCGTTGTTGGCAATAAGCCTTTTATGGAGTCGCACAAACCGACCGAAATTGTCAAGCTGCTTCTCGACGACGAGGAACTTGAGGCCTTGAATACTCGTGGGACGAACATCTCAGGCAGCAACTCAGGAGTTGTGACCCCTGGAGCGGCTGCGTTGGGTACCAAGCTCTCCATGGATATTGCGGACGAAGATGGCTTCTTTAGTGGCGCCAATACACGATTACAAGAACGGGATGAGGATGTCGAGTTTGGTGGGGTTGGACCCACGGACCCTTTAGGTATCGCTGGACTTGGGACACCTGGCATCGGCTCGGGTGGCGCTGCTACACCTGTGCCAAGTCGAGGTCGCGGCAGGGGGCGTGGACGTGGACGTGGACGCGGACGTGGACGTGGTTTGGGCATGACCTCGGGCGAGGGACGCGGTCGCGCACGGGGAAGAGGTCGTGGTCGTGGAAGGGGGTCAAAAGGGGCATTCTGATAGACATGTACTGTCCAACCTGTATTATTATGTGCGTCCTGCTCACCCACAGCTCGAGTTTATCGTGTCAGATATATCTTTCAAATGATTGGGAGGGAGTGTACGACGGGTCTCGTCGCATAGAGTCGGGAGAGTGGCCAGTCAGGGTGTGTTGACAACCATTAGAAATGAGTTGATTGTTTGGACCTGAGTAAAGCCGTTCCTGTTCTGGGGTCCTTGGGTCCTTGGTGGGCGATGAGAGCTGCTAGGGCTCGACGACGTGTAAGGCAGTGTTGGGGACCAAGGGCTGGCCGACCTTTTGGAGGAGGCTGGGAAGTTACACATGTGAAATTGTAACCTTATTTGGACAATCGAACCTTTGACCCCATTTCGTCACAAACGACCGCGCGAACACCTAGTTACTCACCAGATTTGGGTGAAAGCTAACCCTAGCGCGTCAAGTACCACACGAGAAGCCATGTCCCGACCGCTCAAGCACGCGTCGAAACAGCTGCGATGGATCGTATTTGGTGGTGCAGCGACCTGGTGGACTGGAGCGTTACACCACATCAAAGAGCTACTATTGCTACCAGGTTACGCCAGGTAGGCCGTTTATTTGCCTTCATTCGCTGAATTCGCGAGTGCTGATGACACCGTTGCAGCCTGGTGACCTGGGTCGACCTCGGTTTGGGAGTTGCAACAGTATCTCTTTTCTTATATCTCATGGTATCACCATGGATGACCGGACGTCGGTTGAATGTGAGCTGGTCATTCCATCGCCCGTCCATGATCTCGGCGTCGGGTCTGAGAAGCCTTTATTTCGCAGTTTAGCAAGTGGAACGAGTCCAACGACCTTAAATCCGTCATACCCGTAAGTTTATCCGCCTCTTGTCGCTCTCCATTTCTCCGGCAACCTTGAACAACTCCGTAGATCTTGACGGCGACAATCATTTGTGGATGGGCCCTTCTCGTCTCCTCATTAACCTACTGGACGTCTCTGGGGCTCGTCAAAAGTCTTATTGGGGGTTCGTTCTCATTTTCAGAGTTAACCAAACCTTGCCCATTGACCAATATTGTCTTGGACCAGCTTCAGGACTGTATACTCTCGGCTTTGGACTGATAGGATTGATTCCAGTACGACCGCCACTATGATCTTACGACCTCGAGCCCTTTTTGCTATATACCATTTCTTGGATCAACTTCTTCTCAATAATCGCCACTCGCCACTCTATGGAATCAAGCTGATCGAGCGTTGTACCATCAGTCCACCTGGCTGAGATTGGATACTGGAATCGGCTTGCAGATCGGTTTCAGTGAATCAAGCGCTCATTAGCTACAGGCGGCATACACCCAGACTGCTCAGCGTATAGACATAATGAATTTGAATCCATCTCTTATGGTTGATAGTAAGGTCGCCTTCAGGAGAAAGGTAGGAATTCTACAAATCTCGCCCAGGGCGCCACTATTGTATTTTCGGATCGTCCCCAACAAATTATCATCGGTACGATATGAGACATACGGACCGCAGATTGGCGTTGGTGAGTTCAAGAATCAAACTGAACTTCAATATCAAGGGTTAGCTAATCAACGGCTCCCTTCACTGAAATGTACTCTTTAACCATTATGTTCAACTCAAACTACTGCGATTTGCGAACCACTCGTTGCTGCATGTTGACGAATGTGGGAATAGCATAATAGGATAACCCTAGAAATAGTATTGGACTGTATATTTAAAATTTCCGAAATATTTTTCCTGACTCGGTGCGTCAAGTCTCGTAAATTTGCCATGAAGGCCGGGAAAAGCCTGCTGGCAGGTTGTCACATTGCAAGCGCAAGTTGATCTCGACAATCCCAGGATGGCTACTCCTACAAACTCAACAGCAACAGAACCGGTAGCAACAGATACCTTGACCAGTTTCAAAAGGCCGGTCAACAATAAGACGCTGGCGTGGAATATGGCCGGCTTTGCCGCGTTTGGGGTTGGTGTGCGGATGTGGCATCTTGGAATCCAGAAGAAAAGCGTGTATTGGAGTGAGTTGTCTGCCACATATTTTCGATGACTCGACGGCTCGTTTCCTCTCCCTTGGCACCTTGACCAAATACGTTAGCTGATCAAGTATCGACTTATCTCTAATTCGGCCCGTGCAGGACCACGCAATCACTTGATCGCTGCAGCGGTGTGGGCCGTAATAGGTTACAGTGCATACCACCTCGAACTGCGACAGGAGGAAATTATCGCCGAGAAGCTAGCTGTTATTCGGCGTAATCGTGATGTTCAAGATGCCCGGGAAGCTGCACGTAAAGAAATGGCTCAGAAGATTGCTTCTGGAGAGTTAAAGCTGAAAAAGGAAGGGGAGGCGGACGGACTGTCGCCGAAACAGTTGTACGAGGATTGGAGGGACTTGGCCAAGCGCCACCTGGAGGAGAGGCAGAAGGAAGGCCACTAGACACCGTAAGGATACTACACACTCTCCCTATTCCTTCTGTTCCTATTGACACACGCGACAGTTTTGTCTACGTCTTTCGTGAATTAGACTGGATGATCGCAACGATCCAGAGTGGAAGCCACCCGAGTCCGTACCCCGGATTTTGATAGCATCATACCCTCGATAGTGTCTTTTCAGGGCCCCATGGGCTGGCCCATATGCTGTACCTTTCACGTTTCAAATTAACCATAACTGGGGGTTTCTGCAGTCATTTCTACGGCTCTCGGATGCTCTTATCCAGTACCAACGACACCATTACTACCACCCGGTTGGTGGTTGACATATTAAATCCCGGTTTCTGGTGGCCCATCTATCAAAAAGTAAACAATCTACTGATGGCCATTGCACGAGTTGGAATGGTGGGCACTTACTTCTACGGCCGTCTCCCGCCATGAGTCGGGAAGCAATTATATCTTGTTCACCCGGCCCTTCGCGAGGGATCGATTCCTTTTCCATTAATGGACGCTGTCTGCTGTTCCAGTTCTACTCTAACATACCACTTCATTATCTAGCATATTTATAGCTAACGCCGGTCTCCATCGTCGATTTGCCTCCAAGCGAGGTACTGGCACTCAAGCGGCCGGTCATATTCTCATGGGATTCTGGACAACTCTCAACCCATAGTTATGGTGCTATTGATCTGGCGCGAGTATCCCCGTGGCGTAACCATCCCTTGCTGAATGGGGCCGTTCATCTCACTAGTGATGCAACAAGCAGAGAGCTATTCTTTATCCAAGCAACCCAAACTATTATGGTTTACATTCCAATGCTCGCGGTGTATCATACCGAGATTTAACCTAAGCGGATTCGTACTCAACGACTCCCGCTCATGGTGAGCTGTCAGTCTTCGGCTTCCCAGTGCTCCGCTTTCCCCATCTAGAGTCTGACCATCTGGATCTGGATCACAACAAACCAGGTCACCAGTCCAGTAAGTCGGCGGGAGGCACTGCATTGTCTATTGTGCACGACTCTTATGGGTGTTTCCATACATCGATGAACCAAGGTTCGCCTATTCTCGTACCCCTTGTTTATGCTAATCAGTGGCTCAGGTGGATCTCTCGAAGAGACTCTTCCTATTTCCGGGGCATGAAAGCCACACCAAAAACTTAGAGAACATTGAACCCAACGCTCCTATCTAATCACGGCATCTCTACCGTGCCCAAGAGGGCCCGAAAGTTCTCTTTCACCACAACGCTCCACTGTCCCGAAAATGCGACTATCGAAAGGGAACGGGCTTATAGCGACATAGACTTTAGGGACTACGATAGTGGTTTCGCAAGTACGCATTCTCGGTAGCACGAAGGCGCGACTGCGACCAAGACAGCGACGGCAAAGCAACGCTTAAACAGACTGACATGAAAGCTAAGTGGAGGGTACCGGATCGGTGGTTGTCCTATCTTGGATTCGAACTCTGGATTCTCTCTATGGTGCGAACCGATAAAGCTGCCGCCTGCCCGTCTGTTTGCTAGTAAATTATTTTTTGTATTTTACGACACTGTTGGGACCAAGCACACCTGTATTCTCTAACCCTATTTGGACGCGCGGAGAATCAAAGAGTCTGGCCCTATAAAGCAGCACCCCGACTCGACCTCTTCCTACTTCCTCAAGCCCACTTCACTTGTCGATTAAATGGACACCTCCATGCCACTGGACCCACTAGCAAAGCTGGACATCGCAAAGCAGAAGAAAGAAACAGGTGACCAGGCTTTCAAAGCGGGCCAGATCAGGGATGGTCAGTCGAAAGGCGCCTGGTGTTGCGACGACCCGCGACTCATCTTTCTGACGCTCTGCATTCAACGCAAATAGCATTGAAAGAATACCATGAAGTACGTCCATAATCCACGCCGCGTTTGTTAGCGATCGCTCACAAGCACGGAATCGGTATAGGCATTGTGCTATCTCCAGGGTATCGATAAGCACGTATCTAAAAACTCACAGCTTCATATATCTCTCTAATAAACAACTCTGCCCTCCAGAAACTTTCTCGATTCCATGAACGGCAACGCGGCACCCTCGCCGCTGAACTCGCCGCCCCAAGACGAAGACAAGGAGCCCACAGAGGTACCCATTGGTTTCTTTCAATTGTTTACTAGGGTCTGATTAATATGCGCCTACGGTGCTCTAGATCGAAGACTTGCTCTCCAAAGTGTATGGAAACCAGTCTGCGTGTCACATGAAGAACGGTAATTGGAAACGAGCTTGGGAATGTGCCGATAAGGTGTGTTCTACATCTTGTTTCGATTCGCTACCGCTTGCTACCGCTTGCTTGAGGCTAGCGAGCACCTTCGAACACAACCGAATCTCGCAGAACGTCACCACCTAACGAGACGCATCGGATGCGCTGCGCCGTCGTAACCCATGGTCCAGTATGTTCTCTTATTGATCCTTGCGTCCATCTAGGCATTGCAAAAGAACAAGAAGAACTACAAGGCGCAATTTCGAAAGGGCAAGGCACAGGCAGAACTAGGTTATGTGGAGAAGGCAGAGGCCACTCTCTCCGATCTGTTAACTAAAAACCCTTCCGGTGAGTTGGCCCCCCTTATTCCAACGGGTCACGGCCTCCAGGTCAGACAAGACCGGTTCTGCGATGGAACGCTCATAGTAGTTGGAAAGATGCTGCTTCTATCAACGCCGAATTGGTTCGAATCCGCGCTGCTGATAAGGAGAGGGAGAAGAAGCACAATCAGAAGTTCAAAGGTTAGGCATATTGTTGGGCTCATCTCGCATAAGAAACAGGACAATGACCTGTCCTTCAGGTTTCCTGAATAGGGGAAAGGGGTCAGAATCCACTGGGGCGACCGAAAGTGCGACGCCCCTGCCGGCACATGGCTTCATTGAAGAGGTCGTTGATGAGCCTTCTGTAGAAGAAAAGAAGGGAGCTGAATCACCTCCAGCAGAGGGTGGAGCTAAGAGTGCACCGATCGATCTCACACAGTAGGCAGTTGGTTGAGAGGCTTGAAAACCGAGATTCATTGCGAAGGCTGTTTTACCTCTGTCGGTGCTGCTATTTATCTTTGTCTTTGTCTTCAGGTCGAATCAGACGCTCCATGGAGTATCTTAGCTCTATCTTTCAGTCTAAATCATTGCATAAACCTCTTAGGGAGAACGAAATCTACATTCAACTAACCAACCACCAGCGACCAGGCAATCGTACCAAAGTAGGGATAGCACCAAACCAGATCACCTCCACCCAACGTTCAGAAAAGTCAGAGCCACGGGTGAGGTAAGGTTACGGGATAACAAACGGGTGGGGGAGTATCAGGAGTCCGCATGCAAATGAGATGGGTACGAGGGATAAGAGATGATCAAAGCAAGCAATAGTGAGTGTGGATGGGAGGCATGTACATTGCGCAAAGCCATGGCACATTATAATCTCCAGGATGGAAGGCAAAGGAACGACGACGCGACACGCGGCACAAACACGAAATATTGAGAGATGATTGAGAGAGAGAGAAAGGGTTATGGGGGATTGGTGTACGTCGCAGAATAGGTGCATGAGGATGATGGTTTTGTGAGCAGAGAGGCTTAATTTGCCAGAAGCTAGGCATAATAACCGCGACTTAGATGATGTGGTGATGGTGGGTGGAGATGACGATAGCAATGGGATAGAGATGATACCAAAAATGAAACCCAAGATAGTGGAATGAGCGTTGTGCCACAGATTCGTGCGGGTAGAGGAGATTAAATTTTTGTAGATGGTAGCGGAGATGTGAGAGATGGAGGACAAAGATCGAAGGAGCGTTGACGGGCACGACATGTGTTGACATTTTGGATGGTACAACAAGAGGTTGCTAGGGGGCGGGTCGTCGTATTGAGCTGGGTTTGAAGATGAAGATAATATGCTGGGCTGAGAGATTCCAAGAAACCGAGAAAACACCACCCTGGATGAGACCAGGCGATGGTTTGATATTGATGACCACCTTCCGCCAGGATTTCAAGTCGGGAAGCTAGACCTGTTGGGTATGAGATTTCGTGACACCCACAAGCCAATTGGGACGCTCACCTCATGAGGGATCCAGGAGGACGGTGCCAAAAGGGCGTGTATACGGCGGCCAAGAAAAAAATGGTCAAGATGACCAAGTCGTATGGAAGGTGAATCGCTGGACCTCCATTCTGGGTCGCGTGAAACGAGGATGAGTGGGGTGGGGATATGCGTCAAGTTCACGTCCAATTGATGAAAGGTGATGCGACTCGGAGTGGGGGGTTGAGCTCCCTTGGAGGCTGAGCTCGTACACTGAACAGATGCGGTCTCGTCTAGCGAGGGTACATGTTTCTTGATGGAGGCGAGTAAATCAAACACAATGAAATGAACCCAAGAGATGAAAGGCAGACATGAGATGGTGAAGTCAAGGTGGCTCGGGCATTGGGGGATTTCTTGATTTTACAATAAAGTAAAGGTTGAGTGGCAAGGTGATGGCGTTGTTGAAGCGGAAACAAGCGAGAAGAGCCGCAAGACGATGTGGTAAGTCCAAGAGAGTCGTAAAGGGGATTTGAGCAGGCGATATACAGTGTAGGGGATGTGACTCGAGCGAATCGTGCTGCACGGACGTCGAACGACACGACATGGACAACAACAAAGATGGGCAGAGTATTGACACATGCGCGAAGTGGGCTTGAAACGACGACGGACGAGATAGGGATTGCTGAGATGAGGCGTATGCGGAAGAGCAGCGAGGACAAATGCGCGACGATGGCGACGAGTAAACCCCAAGATCCTTTAGCAAAAAGAAGATTTGCACGATGACGAAAGAGACGAAATGTATCACAGGGAGCAGGTTGCATGCAGATTGACGGGAGTGACCAGGACGGTATAAGATAGGGGCTAAGATGTGGCTCGTTGGAGCCACGAAAAGATTTAGAGGGCATCACCTCTGCTCTGGTTCCTGGTTCGCTTCACTTTCGGCGGAAACTGAGCAGCTCCGACTCTCCTCATGTTCCGGGTAACAGCAGGACTCGATGAACGACGCTCAGGTTGCCCGATGACGATCATACTAGTGTCCTGGTTCTCGTCTTGGAGCTGCTCCTTAGTGATCATGGTTGGGCCGCTTGCGAGCAGAGACGTGGCGCGACGGTGGGAGGTGGAATGGCGCTTAGTCGTGGGTCCAATAGGAGTCTTGCCTCTGAGTGGAGAGGTGATCATAGGGGAGCCAGGAGACGCGGAACTACGACTCGAGCTGCTGGAGGGAATGCTCAAGCCCAGCGTGTCCGTCAACTTCTTGCTGGACCTTGTTAGCCTCGAAGCGACGGCGTCCCTCCCCTTATTGGCAGTTATTCGGGTAGGCATGGTGACATCTTCTTTACGAGCACGCTTAACTCGGACTCCACCCCTCGAGATACCGGCCATGGAAGTAGGAGAGATGTCCATCTTCGAAGGCGAGATGATAGGGACTAGGGAACGCAGGCCATCGGTGTCGGAACTAGACGTGGTTCTTGGTCTCTTGTCGGCTTTCTTCCTTGTGTCCCAGGCTGAGGGCACAGATGTGGTCGTGGTAGGCTTCCTCCTCGTCGCACTCCTAGGTTTGACTGTGGCATCGGGATCCATAGCGCCCTCGCCGTGCTCAGTCGGCTGTGTAGTGGCAGGCACCTTACCGATGTGAGAGGGTGGGACAAACAGCTCGGCGACACTATAAGCCTCGCCACCATAAGTCGGAGCACGCTTGACCCCATCTCCTGGACGAGCAGTAAAGCTCTGGCTCCTTTGAATCGCTCTTGAGGGTTTGGGGGTAGCGAGCTTGAGATTCTCGATGCTTGCATAGACAGTACCCATGAGGGTGGTGCCAAAGAAAGCACTTGGAAATGGAGTACCCGAATGTTTCGAGTTGGGGCTGTAAGTGGTTGAGAGGGCGGGAAGCGGAGACGGCGCAATGGTCATCAGGTAGGGACTTGTCGGAGGACCAGCTGGCGTTTCTGGAAAATCGAGACTAGGTCGAACAGGACTACGGAACTGTGTAAACTCTGAGTGGCGGAACTTGGAAGGTGATGTCTCAAGGGCAACTGAAACTACAGGCGGATCATCATAACCAGCCTCCAAACCGGAAGATGTTGGAGATGGCGTCACGGATCTGAACGGTGTGGGTGGTTTCTCGGACTTGCCGGGTAATTCATTTGGAACCCCCTCATCGGAGTTGGAGAAAAGGACAGGGGATGGGTTAAGGCCGCGTCCACTGTGCTTGAAGGAGCGCGTGGAGGAACTTGAGAGTACAGGAGAGATGGCACCAGGCCTCGGATAGGGATGAAACTTTGGCAGGAGGGTACTCTCGCAGGTGTCCTGACAACGGGCCGCAGACCTGGAAGCAGAGTGAGTAATGGGGTGATGGAGAGCGCGGAGAACCGAATACCGACCTGGTCAGCTTGTCTTTAACACGTTCTGATATTAGTTTGCGTGGGGAGATTGGGTTCTCATGGACCTGCTGGTCCATGAGGGCTTCGGCGGCGTCCTCATCGTCAAGGTAGTGGTCATCCTGGACAGGGTTCGTAATAGTGATGGACATTTCCTTGAGTTTATTGCGGATGGAGCGAACTGAATGTGGCCAGTTCTTTGTCCGCTTGAGAGCACGAGCCCAGTTGAAAAGGAGGTTGTCTGGGACGAAACGGAGAGAGTAGGGGGTCTGTGGAAAGCGCGAAGGTCGACCAACGGAGCCTTCCTCGAGGGTCTACAAAGGGACCAGAAAAGATTTGGTGAGCCACGTTTTCCGAAGAAGTCGAGCCAGGGGGGTACATACATGGATGACGGTCTCTATCTGGTCGTCTGTCCACTGGTACTCATCGGCGTCTTCACCCGCGAAGGTGGTGGCGGGTGAATCGAGGGCGGAACGAGGCGATTCGGTGCCAAAGCGCCCGGCGATTGAAGGAGGCGATTGAGGGTTGACCGGGGTATGAGGAGAGACGAGTTGGCGGTTGCTGGGTTGGGGGGTCGATCGCCGCTGGTCGGGATTGGTAAGACGAGCGAGGACGAGGGGCGGGAGAATGGGACGTGAATTTCGAGGCTGCATGGCGGGGATGTGGCAGCCCGTTGTCGGAGCTTAAAGAGCACGCAGAATACGCGAAAACAGCAGCAGACGGGAGCGAGCGAGAGAGCGCAGAGACGCAGAGACGCAGAGACGCAGAGACGCAGCAGGAGCAGGTTCCAAGACGGCCGGCCAAACAACTCGGGCGCGTCGGGACAAAGTTTGGCTTTATTTGGCGACCTGCGAGTTGAGATCGAGCTGAGGGCAAGAAATGGACAAAGACACTCTACAACAGCTTCCGGGTGCTCCTCTCCTCAAGGACAAACAGGTCGCTCGCGCACTCGTCGCCAGTGACAGCGACAAAGCCCCACGCACCCGTGACGCGCCCAACGACGGCATGGATGTCGACGACGAGTCAGAGTCATCCTACATCCCACCGTCGATGCCACCCGAGGGAGTTCCTCTCACCCAGTCGTACACGTACCTCTCCTCACTCCCATCCGCACCCGGCCCTTACGTCCTCGGCATCGACGAAGCCGGCAGAGGACCAGCACTCGGTCCTCTTGTGTATGCCATCGCATTTTGCCCGGTCGCCTATGTGGAAAAGACTCTAGAGACGATGGGGTTTGACGGTCGGTTTGGAGACGTTTTGAGACGTTTCTTGGATGTAAAAAATCTGACATGGATTGCTCTCAACAGATTCGAAAACATTATCGTACCAAGAGCGCGAGGAACTTTTGCAAAAATTGAGCAATGACCCTGAGAACTTGGGGTGGGCCGTCCGAGTCGTCAGGTAGGATTCAAGTCTCCTCATATCATCTGCTCCACACCTTGCCCGTTCCGCTACCGTCCTTGTCCATCCGGCCCTGTCCCCGCATCGTACCATGACTGTTCCGCCGGACCCTCTACGCCGCCCCCCTGGCCTCATCGCGTGTCGTCATCTGCGCTTCATCTCTCCCGTATAGATTTTACATATTTATTTCCCTCCGAAAAACGCGTCGACAGTCAAACTAACGCGTCTTCTTTACCCCAATTCTTCTCCCCCAGTCCCCAGTCAATCTCGCGGCATATGCTCTCCAAACCGTCCACAAACCTCAACCTGCAATCCCAAGCAGCTACAGTTCATCTCATCACCTCGATCACCTCAGCTCTTGCCTCGCGAAATCCGCCGGCGGCTATATCCGAAATCTACGTAGACGCCCTCGGCCCGCCGCAGAAGTACGAGCAGTACCTCAAGCACCTCTTCCCCAATGTCGACAAGATAGATGTGCGTGCAAAAGCAGACAGCATCTTCAAGATCGTCGGCGCCGCGAGTGTTGCCGCCAAAGTTACCCGCGACGCATGGGTCGACAATTGGGTCTGGGAGGAGGACCACAGACCATCCGGTGCCCCACCTGTAGAGGCCAAGGGCAAAGAAGGGGACAAAAAGTCACCCATCGAAGGCTGGACGAAAGATTTTGGGTCTGGCTATCCTTCAGATCCGAACACCCGTGACTGGCTCGCGAACCATTTCGAACCCACTTTCGGGTTTCCCAGCGTCGCGAGGTTTAGTTGGGCACCAGTCAAGACCGCCTGTGAGACCAAAGGTGCAAAGGTCCTCTGGTACGTACCTTCCTGTTCCATATATGGTCGCTTCCCGTCCTGCCCTTCGGTTCGTTTTATGCTTGATGGAGGACACTGACCCACTCCGCCACGAATAACAGGACGGACGAGGCAGGTGTTATGCAAAAATCGCTCGTCAAGTCATTCGAGAGCCAAGCTGGGGTGGACAAGGGGCGTTGCTTCGTCGCCAAGGAACTAGGCGTGCGCTCGGTGACGACCTTTTAAAAGTGCAGAACTTTTTTCCACGAATCGTACCCCAGTGGCCAGCAACGCTCTCATACCAACGCATATCTAGTATGTTTTTGTCATCCCTCTATTTCGAATGTATTCTACACACTTTTCAAATGTGCTATTAGTCGTTGGCCCCTAGCAAGCACAGCGGTCCGAGCGACGCGTTTTCACGCGTTTTTTCTCACTCCTCTATCTCGTTGCGACCGCTGAATATGGGATGTGAGTAGCCCTACGAATTATAATGCGAAAAGGATGAAGGGAAGAGACCAACCCTTATCAATAGAGGAGTGTAGCTCGGGATCGATTAAGTGAGGCCCTTGTATTGGCTGGGCATCGTTAGGACACCAAGGAAACAGTGAGACCTCAAACCAATATCACCACCCTGCATGGACGGGATGCCGGATCCCGCCTTCCCACCGTCTTTAAGGGAGACGAAATGGCTATACCTGCACTCAAAGGTACTATAATACATACCCGTGATGGCTGGAAGGAAGGGGGATGAAAATAACGGGGAGTATGACCACCACCAGGCTGCAAATGAGACCTGAAATACCACAAGGCACAATTTAGACGATGCCTCTACGGTAGACTGGGTGTATGGCCCCTATTCATCTCCCTCGTAGCAATTTGACAGATTTTGTGGTCGGGCTTGTCTTAATTTGTAAATTTCCGCTCCCGTGGTTACGTACTCAGCCAAGGAACGTATTCTCCGGGCTTATGAATTTGGTTCTATAGTAGAATGGGGGAATTGGTGGGAATAGGGATGCTACATGCCGCGCCTGCGGATACCCTGAACAATCTGCACCTTTTCCCGCACCTGGATAGAACTAGTTAGTAAAGGGCCTCTATAGACACTCAGTAACTTGGTTTCTTGAACCTACCGTTTGTGCGAACCGTCGTCTCCAACGAATAGCATTGAGCTTATGTCTCCGCACATGGCCCTTGATGAAGAACCTGCCCTCCATAAGCTCCCGCCGTACATGGTTTGTCCGGAGGATTTGGTCGAGCCTGTTTAGCGCCATGCCAAACGTTTGGTGCTGCGCAACGTAGACCGTTCGACCTAGAAGAAAAGCGAGAGTGAACAAGAAAAAGGGTAGAAAATGAAATAGACGAGCTATAATCTGGTCAACGTACCCGTTGAAGCATCTGGTAATGGCGCCTGTTGGAGCCTTGCGAATTTGGATGCACACCGACGCTCCCAAGCCTGCTCCGGGGTTGTGTCTCGCTGGCGGGGTGCCGCTGCATGCATTATGTATGTTATTCCCTTCCATATTGGTGTGTCGCTCCCTTGCTGATCAGGCGCCTGTGTTCCATTTCTTCGGAGAGTCGCCGGCACTACAGCGGCTTTGGCCACCACGGGCAGCGCTATCCTTGACGAAGACGAAACGAGCGAACGTTTGCAGATGAGCTGCGTCGATGAGCGAGCCAGGCCAGCCAGGAAGGCCATGGTTGGGTGAGCTCAAATTCGGTTGAGGCTGGGTTTCAGCTTAGGCCCACTCTCCAAATCTCTGGTGGAGGATTACACTCGATGGCGTCGGAAGTGCTCGCAGAAGAATTCGAAGTACGTCTTCCGATTAAAGACAACTGGAGTTACATTGACGGGTTCATTTTTCCAGGTGCTCGAATCAATTTATAGCGACGATCTCACTAGTAGGCTTCAAATGTGCTCTTATACTCCAGCTCGAGCCTGATATTGGCAAGAGGTCTCGGATACACAACTCTCCATCATCGTAGAACCTGAGGAGCCCGTATCTGGAGCAAATCTTAGTGAGTCTTCCCTGCCTGTGGTACCTCTGAGGGGCTATATCACCCGCCTTGCTCTCCCATCTTTCCTTAATGGCCCATGCACTCCCTTGCCCTGCGTTCGATTCTCCTCCCGCTGCGGCTACGGCGCTCAGGAGACCTGCTTTAGGCCTTCGCCCCGCCATGAGCTTTTTCGCGTTCACATTCAGTAGTGGACTTGCACTGAACCGTTCCGTGCTTTAGTGAGGTTACTCTTCAGTGTCACGTTTCCACCGGAGTACCCGGATGTATGCCCAACGATTTCGTTGGAAGAACTCGAAGATGAAGAAGCAACGTTGACAGAACAAGAAGAGCAGGAAATCCTGAAGTCGTTGGCAGAAGTAGTGTGTGAACTTTCGTCTTATTTGCTACCACTGCGTTGACGATCTTCCAGGGAAATGAAAATCTCGGAATGGCGATGACCTTTACCTTAGTCACGCACATACGCGAACAACTTTCTGCCATATTGCAAGATCGGGTGAAGAAAAAGCAGGAAGAAGAGGCGGAAACGGAGCGAAAGGCACTCGAGGTTGGTGTTATTCCTTCTAAGGGCCCACCCACTCTATTTCGTAATTCCCATTTACCTTGTTCTATCGACCGACTCACAGGAGGAGGAAGCTAAAACGCGCGGCACCCCGGTAACGCCAGCGGCGTTCATGGCCTGGCGAGCCACCTTCTCACGTGAACAAGCCGCCATCAAGGCCCGCTTTGACGAGGAGAAGCTCGCAAAGATGTCGTCTAAAGAGCGTGAAGAATGGAGGCGCACACAGGCACGACTGAGTGGCAGACAACTTTTCGAGAAGGGAGGGGACCAATTTGGAGAAGAAGACGTCGAGAAAGATGCGGATGCGGATGCGAGAGAGGTTGATGCTAGTCTGTTCAAGCGGGTCCGGGCGGGCGAAAGGGAGGATGAAGACGAGGAGAAGAGCGGGGTGGTATTGTATGATTCGGATTAGCCTGGACTACGGTTACGAGACTACGTAGCTCATTGATGATCACAGGATCATACAACCGAGTATTTAATACATAATTGTTTGATCCCCGACACCGCAGTAAGCCAGTAAGCTGTCTCCCGAATCTGACTGTTCACGCTCTCTCTCACTCTCTCACTCTCTCACTCTCTCATTTTTACTTACTCAGCGCCTCCCGCTTCATTTGAGATACAAGGCCCGAGGCGTCGGCCTCGTCTATTACCGCGCGCTTCTTGCTGCTTCTCCCCAGTCGCCTGGTTCCTCGCACTCCTTTGGACCGGCAGCTTCAATCGATTCATTGCTACTCGGCCTTGTCGGCGTCCCTACGACCTCCTTGTACCTGGACGACCATCTTGCGCCTTCAGCTTCTACTCTGTAGACCGCGTTCAGCGTCCGGACTAGCACACACGCTCGTTTTGTTTCTCGAAATTACCTACAGCTCCTCTAGAGGTCATAATCATGAGACATAACTGGATTCGCTCTTCGAGTTCCTGGCCGTGGATGGTAGCGCCTTTCATATTCGGATCAAGCTCCCTCCGAGTCCATGCCCAAGTTCAAAATAGTGCTCCATTTGAGTACCCGGGTATTCCTACAGCTCCATACGGACCAGATTGGCAATCTTGTAAGTTGTTTCAGACCATTTGCCCGTTGGTTTCCACTCACCACGCTGTCTTATACCCAGATTACGAAGTAAAGGATCCATTGCCTAATGTGACATGGGCTCTGCCGCGCAGTTTTGCAGGCAGCGTGTCAGTCAATCGAGGAAACCACCCCAATAACACCTTGTTCTTCTATGCATTCGAACGAGAAGACGGCAGTATCAGTGCAGCAGATGGAGAACGGACAGAGGAACCGTGGGTTATTTGGCTTAACGGAGGGTGGGTTTCTAGTTCACAGCAAGCACCTGTCGTCTAAATTCGAGGGCAGCCCTGGATCATCGAGCATGTATGGGGCCTTTCAAGAGGTACAAACTACTTTGTTTCTGCCTCGACGCTGGTCTTGATGAGTATCTTGTTACCAGATCGGACCCATTCGAATCGCCTTCAATAACACACCTTCAGAAAATCCATGGAGCTGGCACCAGCTTGCGGACATCTTCTTTGTCGATCAGCCCGTTGGCACCGGTTTCGGTACCGCGGATGCTCAGGGTTTCGTCGCGAATGAGGACCAGATGGGAGAAGACTTTGTAGGTCCGTTTCTTCCAATGTGCTTTGTTTGTAATTCATGATTCGCATTTGCAGGTGAACTTCCTAGCCAATATCGTGGCGATTTTCCCGAGTCTCAAGACCCGCCCCCTTTATCTAACTGGAGAGAGCTACGCGGGCACTTACATCGTACGTGTACGATGCCTTGACTTATTACAAAGTGTCTGATTTAGAATCCTTAGCCATACATCTCGAAGACGCTCTTCGGCATGGCCAATCCGCCGGTGAAGCCAGTAAAAATCGCGATTGGGGACGGAGGTGAACCCGAAAGAATTCTACAAAGTCGATACCAAACACTGACAGGTTTTCAGCAATCGGAACTACTGCTACATACGAGCAGTTTGGGGTCATGGCCATCCTGGACACCTTCCCGCAGCTGATCAATTTTGATCCAAAGGTCTACGATTACTTCGCCGAGCAGTTCACACTCTGTGGTTTCAACCTCACTTTCTCTTACCCAGAAGCCCATGGACACTACCCTCCATTCAAGTTCCAAGGCAATGGAAATAGTAGACAGCACGTCAAGCAGGTGTCAAAGAAGCTGAGAGAGCTTGTATTATTCCTTGAGGATGCCGACCGACAGGGCTACGATCTCCCCAAACTTGCGTTGGAGAAAAGACAGGGTGAAAAGTATCCCGTACCAGCTCTGACAGGCAAAATTAACAGGTGGTACGGATGCTGGCTGGTGGAAGAAGTTCTAGAGTTTGCGCAGAACTACACCGTCCCTTGGAGTGCGTCAATCTCGCGGTTTGCTGACTCACGGTTGACGAGACCACTTCATTTTCAGAGAGCGGCGTGAATGTCAATATTCCATCATCTCTCAAAACCTTCAGGCTGACCAGCTTGCGCAGATCTATGATATGTCTGATGCTCTTGGCCCAGCAGCTCTGGATGATCCCGCTGGCTACCTCAACAGTGGGCAATTATATCCAGCCTACGCTTTTATAAACTGATGATTATGGTCCACCAGATCCTGCGGTAATAACCGCTCTCCACGCACCGAATAAGACCTTCGCTCTAAGTTTTCGGTATCCATTCGGGGGTGTCCCAGGTCAGTGCCACGTACTCTCTTGTTGCACACACGGATACTGAACTACATATACAGAAGCCGATGGATCTTTCATCGACCCAAGTACTTGGCAGTGTTCTTTGCGGAAGAAACGCCCCATGCTCATCCTCTCGTCTTTAGGCCCCGAACCGATGACGTTCTTCAGTGATCTTGCCAAGAACGTGACCATTGTCTTGTTCTCTGGCAATAACGACGCTCTTGTTTCGCACCGTGGAACAGAATGTAGGCCCTCACTGCTTGGTCGGTCTTACTGAGCCTCATGGAGTTTTCAGTGGTAATTCAAAACACTACTTTTGGTGGAATCCAGGGCTTCACGAAACGACCTAAGACTCCCTTTACCGACGACGAGGGCAAATTTGCAGGCATCATCCACCAAGAACGCAATATCACATACGCCTTATTCGCAGGTACGTGAAACGCGATCTGCGAAAAATGGTGATTTGACCTGGCTGCTCTTTAGGTGCCAACCACATGGTTCCTGTTAAACGGCCTGAGGCGGTGCGTGTCCACTTAAGGTGTATGGTCTCTCTGGTTGTTCACACGAACTTCGAATTCCTAGGCATACACTTTTTTCCGCGAGTTTATCTTGGGTTCCAACACAACAGGCCTTGTGCAACCTAATGGTACGGTCGTTGGAGGGGAAGACCCCGCATTCTTCAGCGGGATCATTCAGGGCACAGAAGCTTATGAAGGGTCTTACTCTACCACTGCTACCAGGACATGGCCTTCCTCTGCGTGGAGTGCTTGGGACGCTTTCGTCGCTACTCGGACCAATGCGGTGGAGGCCATAACTAATAACACTAGAAATGGGAATAGGAATGTAAATTCGGGCAGTGCTGCCCTTGCTTGTACCTCGGTTACGGCTTTGACTACTTGGACCCTAGCTCTGTTATTCGGATCGTTCATGCTGTAGCTCAGGATATGCTCACTCTATATGTGGATGAAAGGGAGTTGCAGGATTATTCTTGTTGGTGCGGTAGTGGGGGACATGAACGGCTCAACGCCCATAACCAACTTTAGTCTCAGCTTTTCCCAGTTTTCAATTCTTGCGCCTTTGATTTTGCAGCTGCGCGTTTCGCTTTCACAGCTGCCAATCGCGCTTTGAGTGCTGCCACTCGCTCGTCCGCGTCTTCCTGTGCTCGTTCCTCCTCTAGGATTCGATCCATGATTAATTCTTTTTCGTCTCTCTGTTTCCTGGTCCGCTCTTCTTCTTCTGGTTCTAGTGCCGGTTCGACCGCTCCATTGACCGCCCCGCGAGCTGCAGATGGAGGGAATCCCTCTGGGAGCGGTTCTTCAACCAGTCGCGGTTCTGCTACTAGAGTAGCACGATCATATATATCACGTCGTTGGTCCTCCGTTGCAGGGCCTGCGAGTACATCGCGTTCGAATTGTGCCCACTCCATGTCGAGCTGGGGATCAACGACTGGTTTTGATGCCGCGCCTGAAGGTTCCACGTCTTCATCGTAGTTGTCAGGTATGGGTATTTCTCGACTTGGATCAGAAAAGAAGTCGGCAGGAAAGCTACTATTCGACTGGGTGGGCGCGTCTGGCGGTTCCGCTGTTCTCGCGCGCTTTGAGACATGCTCATCCTGCAGAACAGTCGTGTTAGCGCCTTGCTCCAAAAAGGAGACCAGGATCGAACTGAAAGCACAAGACGTGAAAGATAGAGACTGGCGCTCACCTCCATCTGGGCGTCCTCTTGATCGTCTGCTTTCCTCTTCCCTTTCTCTCGGCGTTTCTCTTCCTCCTTGCGCTCAAGCTCTTTCAGCCGGCCAACATTTGCTCGGTGCCCCTTGCTGCCCAGATGGCCCTCCCATGCAGCCTCGTTCTTTATGATCATGGCACATACAGTACATCGCAGTTGTCCGGTCGCGTTGTATGCCGCGTACGGGTGCTCAAGACGCGTCTGCCGCTCCTGGAGTCGAGGTCAGTCAGGGAACTCGAGCCTTTGCTGATATTCAGTCACCTTAGTTTTCGCTTTGAGTAGAGCTCGTACGTTGGCTGACATGCTGGAAGATTGGTTCAAAGGTCACTTGGAAAGCGGAAGAGTTTAAGACTCGCACAAAGGCAGCAGAGGCTTGATTCTCAAATACGCAATTATCTCCTCCAGCACTGGGATACACCACAAGTTCAGGTTCTAATCTATACCATCGTCAAGCTGTAGCCTTGGGAGCCTCAATTGTCGCTGAGCTCTGCTCAGCTTTCGCCCTCTCAACCTCTACGGCAAGATTGTCCTTAAGACTCAAGAGCTCCTTGACTGCTTTCTCAAGCTCTTCGATCTCCTCTTGGCTCTCTCCCTTCTTCGCTTTGAGTTCTCTTACGACGATACTTTGTACCTCCACTTTCTCTTTGGCCATCCGCACGCCCTCCGTATCAGGATACACCTCCTCAGCAGCTTTTTTGGCCGCTTTCTTAGCCTTTTCGGCTGCCTTCTTGCCCTGTGTAGCAACCCCTCCCTTCGGGTTCCCAGCTATCCCTGTCGCAGCGGCGACCTTCTCTCCAGTGGTGGCTTGAGGTTTCTGGCCCCCGCCAAATTTGGCTCTCCAGACATCTCCCATACCCTCATCGATCTTCTTGAAGAGGTGCTCTGGAGTCCCAAGTGTGTGGCCAGCGAGCAGGTCGTTACTCAGACCGTCAATGGGGATGGCCCTCGCAGGAAGGTTGAGTTGCGTATCGATGTTTTTTGCTGTGTTGGGCAGGAATGGCCATATAAGAGCACTCAAGACCCAGATAAGGTTGACTGCGCGATGGAGTACTAGGTCGCACCGCTGAGGGTTTTCGGTAAGTAGTGCGTTGGAGAGACCGGCTTGCTGTAAGTAAAGGTTTCCTCGAGCCGATAAGCGCATAACGACCTCGAGAGAATCGCGAAGACGAAGTGACTCCATGTTCGAAATGTAGGTTGAGAGATACGTGTTGATGTCGTTTATGAATCCTTCGTCTTCTCCCATAGCCGAAATCGGACCAGGCTCGTCGCCACCGTCGGGTACAACTCCATCCCGCTTTGCCGCAATGAACTTGAGTGTGCGATTCACAAAGTTGCCGAAGCTGAGATACGCGTCATCAGTATAGAGCAAAGAAGGTTATCTTTTCCCTCACTTGTTCAATAACACGCTGTTGTTAGCGAGGATCTGGTGTCGGAGGGTCAGCAACCGGATGCCTATGGTCGAGTCAGGCTTACGAATTCTGTCCAGGAGAACATAGTATCTCCAGTTTCAGGTCGGTTCGCTAGTAGATAGTATCGCCATACGTCCGGCTGTATACCCGTCTCTCTTGCTTGAGGGCCAAACACGCCACAATTCCGCGACTTTGAGAACTTGCCACCCTCGTAGTTGAGGAACTCTAGTGCGTTTTGTGATTTTGAACTCATAGTGGTCAAGAGATCACTTACCAGTTGCAGATATATAGAATAATCGAGTCCATGCTCGTCCGTCTCCGAGTAAGCAAGCCGGCCACAATACCGTATGGAAGTAGACATTGTCCTTGCCCATGAACTGATACAACTTCACGTTCTGAGGGTTCAACCACCACTGTTTCCATTCCGGGGTAAAGTTCGCAGTGATGCTTGGATAGCCTATCGGTGCATCGTACTGACAAAAATGAATCAATTTCGTTCAAAAAGAGACACAAGAACTTGTTCTCACCCAGACGTAGAAGACTTTGCCGTCCATACCGTCGTCTTCGCCTTCCGGGGTTGGCACCGGAACGCCCCACTTCAAGTCTCGAGTGATCGGGCTCGGCTTCAAACCAGCCTTCATTCTCCAGTCAATGATTTCTCCGTCCTTACTGATCACGGCATTGCCGGTCCAATTGCCCTTCTTGGCTGCCTCCCGTAATTGAACCACGAGTTGGGGCTGGATAACATCGAGACGGATGTACATGTGCGACGTGGAGCGCGTTGTCACTTTGTGCGTGTCCGAGATGATGCATCGTGGGTTAATTAGCAGCGCTGCAGAATCCAGAGTCTTGGAGCATGAGTCACATTGGTCACCACGGGCATCCTGTGATCGTATGTCAGTAAGACAGGGTATGTGGAATTAATTCACTTCGTAGCTGGGCGTAGAGATAGAAGTATCATGAGACTTACAGGGTAGCCGCAGTGAGGACATGTGCCTTCCACAAATCGATCAGCCAAGAACCTGTGTGCATATCATCAATAGCTAAACAATCCAAAAGGTGAGGTTCAGACTTGTTGCATCCTTCACAATACACTTGAATCGTCTCCTCCTTTACCAACATGTTATTCTTCCGGAGATTGAGGTAGAGCTCTTGACAGATCCTAAAACAAGTATCAGCTCTACTTCTCCAGCATCTGTCGAATCGGCATTCTCACTCGGTGTGTGCAGGCGTTGAGGTTCGACCAAAATAACTAAAACTAGATTTGTGTTAGGATTTCAAATCGTGGTCGTGGAGAGAGTGAGGATGATACATACTCAATTCCGAACCATTCGTATGTCTCTCGATGCAGTACGTTGTAATAATCGCATAACTCTTTCGGTGACTTCTTTTCTTTCAACGCTTGAGTTTCCGTGGCCGTACCATACTCATCTGTACCACATATGTACAATGTTTTCCGGTTTCTGGCTCCTGTTTTGGCATCAATGGGTGTATCGATAATATACTGGGTAGTGGAAACAAACGATTATATCTGGATTCGGAACTGTTTAGCGAGCTACTCCAGCGTCATGATATAATATAACCTACCTACTAAATACATCCGCGCTCAGAGTGCTACCGATTATGTTACCTAAAGGCAGCCACAGCGAACCGAGTCAGCGGCGATTCCACAGCTGACAGGTTCGCTGCGATGGGCACCTCACCAAGATGAGGAACGTTGTTGCAGTATGGCAACGCAGATGTGATCAAAATGTTCTCTTCGCCTTCCTTGGGCAGCCTATGGGAGGTAGCCGAATGAGTGGCAATCCAGCTCCTTGAGGCGGGAAGCGTACGGCGCGACGCCTTTGGGTATGACATGGCGTAGTACACCGGGAGCATCTCGTATCTTTGGATCCATGAGATCAGATGTTTCCAGGGAAGGAGAGTAGTGGGTCGGGTCAAGGTTGATGCAAAGGAAGCCAATCGCCTTCACCAGAAGGGAGGATCGAGTCAACCAAATTTATTCCAAGGCTTGATATGACTTGGATTCGCGCGCCCAGATGCCGGGTTCATGATGGAACGAAAGGACCCTGTGAGGCTGGGTGGCTCGAGTGTTGAGAAAAAGCCGTGTTTTTGCTATGAAGCAAATATAGTATCGTGGATGCAGTCGAGCTCAGAGGTGACACCATCCAGCAAGCTAATGCTGAAGACTTTGTATAATTTTTAAGTGAGACTAGAACTCCGCGTCTTTCCTTACCTATGTCCTGATGAAATGCCCGGCCTCACAGCTCAAATTGTGAAGCACGTCTCCCTACTCTCGTAACAAGTGTGCACCCCCCAGAGCCGCATGGAGGTGATATATGGGCGAGATATAACACCTCCCGCTGAGCTGACCGTCTGCAAGGTAGTGGCGCAAGTGGTGTGTAGGTTGACTACGATTATGCAGATGCTAGGCTCTTACAGTGCATGCTCGTCAGGTGCCAAAGCGAAACCATTGGTCCAGCGGAAGTCGTCGCTCTGTCTGGAGTCAAATATTTCAGGGGTTAGAGAGTGACGAGGGTACATCTGCTCAAGGAGCTGAGTAATTGTTAGTGACGAGCAACTGCTGTCGAACTGTTCATGCAGGTGCACGGCGTGTCCAATTGTCGCCACCAGCTTGAGCCACTCCAAACAGTCAAGAACAGACTCGAATTAACTTTATTATGTAACCACGCTGCTATATAACATCTAGGGATGGTAAGCGTCCTGGCTCCGCACTGCAGGAGAACAAGTATACATGAGTGCTCAAAAATGGCGTCGAGATGATAGCTAGAGGTGCATGAAGACCAGTCTAAATCTAAGGTATTTGCTCTATTAAGGGGCAGCGGATACTGACGAGCTTCATCTTGTACTTTGCTTGTATGTCGCTATCGCCTACCGCGATTTCCGCGACAGCGACGCCTTCGTCCGCATCTGGGTCTGCACTCTGAAGCAAATCTAAATCGTCCATGCGATCCGAAGGTGGACCGAGTACAAGCGCCGTCAGTCGGCGTCCGTATACCTATGGGCGTGTCAGTACCAGAATCGAAACTGCAATTAGAGCGGATACTCACGCATCCTGTATCAAGTCCCTTGCTCCAGGGTTTGAGGTCCAGCCCCCACCCCGCCGCATGTCCGTACAGCACAGTAGCAGGCACGCAAGGCAACTTGATGTTCTTCTCCTTCAGGCTCTCAACACCGTCGTCTACCCTCCCACCTTCTTCGTTGCTCGTGCCCCAGTCGACGAGTCCGCTCTCGACCCAATCTTCCACCTCTCCCTTCTCGGCATCTCCTTCGCCGACAGTCATTTCAAAGCCCTTGCACAGGTGCATGACATTGTTCCAGATCTCGCTCCATCTTCGTCCCTTCTTCCCCCGGCTCACAACCCATTGGTGTTTTTTGACCAGAGTACGCATGTTGAGCGGGGTGAAGGGATCACGGTTCTGTGGGATGTCGTTGATGACATTGAGCTCTTGCGTTGTACGGAGGGACTCAATGTCGATTCGCTCTTCGTCCGCCGGGTCGATTTCGTCGTTGGAGAAGGACTTCGAGGGTCGTTTGCTGAGGGGTTGTCGGCGAGACGTGAGTGGTAGGCTAGGGTCTGAAGGGAGGAGACCGGCGTGCACGAGGACGAAATGGAGGGGCTGGAGATGGACGAAGAGAGGGCGGTTGAGCATGTATTCGTATTCCTTGTTGGTCATTTTCCTAAAAGCACAGTATTAGTCGTTGTTATCAACAATGTGACGATGGCCCGGATCGGACCCACCGTGCAACTCGGTAATGGTCACCAAGAAACTTCCAGCCCTTGGGAACCTTCCACTTTTCCCTCCAGTCACTCGGTTCGGGTTCCTCCAAACCTGAGTCTTCGGCCTCCTTGAGCCACTCCTTACCACCCTTCTGCTTCTCTATCCAGTGGATCCACCCTCGCCACTCGACGACCTTCTGGTCGTGGTTTCCTCGCACACCAGTGATGTTGTGCTTGGCCATATACGACAAGACGTCGTTGGAGTGGGGTCCTTTGGCGGTGATGTCGCCAAGATGGATGAGGGTGTCATGCGGAGAGTGGTAGGAGAGCTTCTTGAGGAGTGATCTGTGAGCAGGGTCAGTCACGCTGTCAAAGTGTTGTCAAGGCGTCGTAAGAGATCTCGCTTTGTGACGCTTTATTGTGGTGCAGGGCGGTGTTAAACCAGGGAATATTGATAATGATAAGATAAGATGCTGCCATCAACCATGACACAGTGACAGGCAAATGCATTATCTCGGTTGCAGAAGCGAGGCCTTTAGAGTATGAAACGTGGGTATGACTGGAGCAGTATTCAACTGCGTATTGGCCTTGTCTGCTTGAGCGGAGAAGTCGGCCGTTGCAAACTCCGCCTTCGCGAAGACGAGATGCGGACATGCACCAGCCACAAGGAAACAGAGAGATAACCGCGAGGGAGGAGGATGTACTCACTGGAGTTGGTGGTTCATACCATGGACATCGCCGACGATGACGAGCCGCCTTCCATCGTCATCCAGTCTGAGTTCATTTGCAGAGATGGTATGCAGCCGGGAGTACTTTGAAAAATCTGGGAAATCATCTGCCTCCAAAGATGAGCACCGTGGCCAAGTTTGCCGGCGGTTACCTGCCCGCGACTCACCCTTTCCTTGTGGTTCGACCGCGTTTGTGGTCGGCTGGAATGGCAGTCTGCTCGGGAGTGACCCTAGGCTAAGGACGAGAAATATAGCAATGAAAGTGCCGAGGACTGTGAAGCTCAGCGTGCGCCTGGCTTGCCTTGCCCTCGCGGTTTCGAAGAACGAGCCATGGTTGTCCTTCGAGACTGGTGGAGTACCGTATGTTGTGACTGGGAGTTGAATATATGTCGCCTCTGAGCGACGCATTATAGTGTGGTGGTGGAAGTCAAGTCGACACAAACAGACCAGATTTGGAATGTACCGGGAGCCGTGCGCCCCAACCTCGACAGCATCTAGGAGCCGCTTTTGGTCATTTTTTTTACATCCTATTTGTGGCCGTAACCGTGCTTTTGCAGACTCGTGCTGTTTTGTCCAAGAGTACAGAGTACGCTTTCGTTGGTCCAGCAGATATCTGGCTTCCGGATTTTCTCGCAGGTTTGTATCTGCTGTCCTTTTACCATTCTTTCAGCCACATTTAATGACTCTAAATTACTTCAACGAACAGATCCCTCAACTTCGAAATGCCGAGTTCACCTCAGATTCTCCGAGCGGGGTTTATGTGCTCCCGATGCTCACATTTGTCCTCAAAGCTTACTCGGATCCATAAACCCGATCGTCCAACTGGACAATTATACGGCTCGACCAGTAATGCATCTATTTGGCGACCCACACGCCCAGATACCCCCGCATTCTTTTCTTCAAATATCCCTATTCACAGGGTTGACTCTCCCAATCACACAAGCCTTGCTCGGCTCGAACTTCTATCCCTGTCAACCGTGAAATACCCCCCTCCGTCTATTCCCTTGACATCCTACAAGCCCGTCCCACCATTAACACTCTCAAGGCGGCTCAAGGTCTATTCAGAACTCAGTAAAGCCCGGCTTACCATCCTAGTTGTCCTGACTGCCATGTCCGGAGTTGCGCTTTCACCACTACCCGCGTCCATCCCCGTTCTTCTCTCCACAGCACTCGGCACCACCCTCTGCTCCTCCAGTGCAAACACATGGAACCAAATTAGCGAAGTGGTCTATGACGCGCAAATGCCACGGACCAGGATACGACCGCTGGTCCGACGAGCTATCACCCCTGTACACGCCGCCTGCTTCGGAGCAGCGACAGGTGTAGGAGGTGTAGCGCTGCTCTGGACCTGCGTAAACCCGATGACTGCCGCCCTCGGGCTCGGGAACATCATCCTCTACTCCGGTGTGTACACCTACATGAAGCGTCGGACAATCGCGAATACCTGGGTTGGAGCGGTAGTAGGCGCGATCCCACCCGTGATGGGGTGGACGGCCTGCGGCGGGTCTCTCCTCCCCACCCCCAGCTCACCAGCCTTCCCGCTCTTCCTCCCCTCGTTCTTAACACCCTACCTCGACTCCCTCCAATCCGCCCTCCCATCGCTATCCCTCTTCACATCCTATGATCCGGCAATCATGTCCGCCTCGCTCCTCCCGCCACTCACCCTGGCCGCGATCCACTTCAGCTGGCAATTCCCGCACTTCAACGCGCTCGCGCACTCTGTTCGATCGGCCTACGCGCGATCAGGGTACGCGATGCTTGCCGCGCTAGACGCGACGAAGAACGCCAAGGTAGCGTGGAGGCACTCCGTGGCGCTGCTTGGGATGTGCGGCGTGCTCGTGCCGCTTAGCGGGCTCACAGGGTGGGGGTTCGTACCATGGGGAGTAGGACTGAGCGCAGTCCTCGTCAGGGCTAGCTGGAGGTTTTGGCAGGCGCTGAGGAGGCCCGTGCAGTCAGCCGCACAGGGAGGATTCTCGGCTGGAAAGGCTGCGAGGGCGCTATGGCAGAACTCGTTGTGGTATCTCCCTGTGCTCCTGGTGGGGATTATGGCTCATAAGAGTGGGTTAGAGTGGGGCCAGTGGACTGGGTGGTTCAAGGGCGAGGCAGAGGAAGAAAAGACTGCTGCTACTGTAATTTACTCATCGTGAATGGATTAATAATACAAAGCTGAACAGCCCATGAATTCAAATTTTCTTATCTTAATTGGTCCTAGTTAAAACCTTATTAACCCCAGATTGATGAAGGCCCGAAGACCGTCGTTGAGTGAGACAGGAAAAGAAGAACGGATGACTAGGAATACAAAAGGCTAAACGATGCTGTCAAGTTTCTTCAGGTTGTTCATTACCAGCATCTACCGTCTCTTCTTTCGTGCTGCCGGAGTCTTGCTCGGCGATCCAAATCCACTTGTTCCCCTTTCTCCTCAGGCGCCCTCTCGCATTCGAGGCGACATTATTGGGATCGTAGATAAGTCCAACCTCTATATGGTCCTTCAAATCTTGCAACCACGACGCCGGAGTCGCGTTCCGGATATACTGCTCCTTACTCCGGGGCAAGTCTTCAAATAATGGAAAGAACGACCATATCCAGGCCTGTTTATCGACTATGCTGAGGATATACAGCACCCGTATTGGTCTATCGGGGTTCTTCGCCTTCAGGCGCTCGATGCGTTCTTCAAAAAGTGGTTTCCGGGCGTTCAAGTCCATGCGCAGCTTGGGCGCGATCTCGTGGAGTTTATGGAACCGACACGTGATGATCTCAAAGGCGCGTGACGGATCGCCCTGGGAGTCGGGCCGGTATCTATAGTCGACTTTTAGTATCCTGCGCTGGAAATCGAATTTAAATGGGTCGTTTTTTGTGCTCGTCCATATAGAGGACGTCCACGCAAGCTCGATGCTCGGCGCATGGAGGCGCATGAAATCCTCCATTAGCCGATACCGGACCTGAAGGGTAGGGCCTCCTCGGCTATTTCCTATTTCTTGGCTGGCGATCCCCTGCTCCTCTTTCGCTTCGGAAGCCTCTTGTTCAAGGCGTGCGAGGACCCTCAATTCGTGGCATCGCGCTCTGGAATTTGCATAATCAGTGGTGGAAGCAAGAAGCAGGTGAATTCTCGGCGCACTTGTGGATGGGCCAACCTTTTTTCTGGCATTCCTTCCCACAATACGGAATCGCCTTGCATGCTGAGCAGAGGAGGACTGGTCGTCCTGACTCGGGTGGGCGCCTCCCACATACGCCGCATGGCGAATCGCGGTAGCGCGAGGTCTTTGGGCCTGCTTCTGCTGCGTATATCTTAGACATATGATGTAGTATACAAGCAGTCGATAGGTAACAAGGCTGTCCGGACGCGGACAGCTAGAATTAAGTGGGGATATGGAAGGGGCCAAAGATGGGAGGGTGTTTGGGCACAATTGGGCACGAAGAAGGGAGGGAAGATGTGAGTCTGTAGAGTAAGTCGAGAGTGTGTGGAGTGTGTGGAGTGTTCTGGGGTGTGTGGTAAGCGTCGTACTCGCTAGACGTTAGACGCCCGTGCCACGGCTTCTTGACCAGACCAGACCAGATCAGACCAGATCAGTCGACTGTCGATATGGCCATTTCAACTATTCATCGGCGTCGGAAGTACGTCTACGTGGGCTGACGATCCAGATTCAAGCACACGTTCCTATCGGCCAGCGTTGGCACTTGGTTTGTCAGTGCTATTAAGTCCTTCCAATATCAGTATCTACGGATGCTGCTATATTTCTGTGTAAGGTTATTTCATAGCATACGAGTTGGGTCCGACTCGGGTCCGGCGATGCGTCGCCTTCATTGCCCTCGCCCTTCCAGAATGCTCATATCGATGCCACAATCCTCGTAACCGGGCTCACTAATCACTCAGGTCCGGAAACCCACCCCTTTGCACAGTCCCTTTCATTCTGGGTAATCGTCGTTGTCCGCAGGCAGAACCTCGTAGATACTGTAACCCCTGACCGGTTGGTGGGGTTTCCTATACACGCAATTGCACCAAAGTATAGTCTCGGATGTGAACCTACCTTGGCTCATTCTTCGAAGGGTGCACTCATCATGGCTCTGACATGGTCACTCTTCAAGACTCCTATCGATCACCCGAGTCCTCGACTCCTGTCCCACATTATGGACGCACCTGTGCTTCTATGACTGGGAACAACACAAGAAGCTAGTGTCATACAAGATCATTTACCACACGGTCACACCTATCACGACCATTCCTTATCCGACGATATGAGTGTCCACGAAAATGTCAATTAGTCAACCTTCGATCCCTGTATCTGATTAATGGGGCTTCCGTGCATAGAATCGTGGTTTACGTCGGAAAACCACAAGCACTCTCTTCCACTTTCTCCCATTTATCACACCAGACACTTTCGGTTCGCCCTATTTCTTCGGACACCCCCGATGCCAGGTTTTCCACGAGCTACTCTTGAGTCGTGTCAACGATGGCCGCTATCGGCCACTTTTCTCGCACTCTGTTCAGTTCGACACACGAGGCAAACGTCGCGGCCCACGACATCACTTCAATAACTACTCCTCATATTCGGCATATGCAATACAAGTGTTCAAATAGGTAATACAGGGGATGTGTCAGTGCAATACAAGCGAAGAGTGATCAAGAAAAAGCTGGTTGAGCTGTTACATAAAGTGAGGCATAGAAGTGGAACCGTGGTGATTATCAGGACAGTGGTCCACCACTGACCCGTTCTGACTGACTGTCTAGGTCTTGCAGGCGCCCTAGTTTCACTTGTACCTCCTTCGCTTCGGCTTCTCCTCCGCCCATTCAACCTCAATGCACAGGAAATTTCCCCCTCGCCTGATGGGCTTCTGGAGAAGATTTTTCTGTTCCTCTTCTGTAGCAGCATTGCCCTCGAAGGCGTCCGCGCCTGAACAAAGAAGGCTGCGGCGTACTTTAGCCCACAATGACGTGTGGCTATCCACATGTGTGGTGCTCGTGGCGAAGGTACCGTATTTAGACATTACGTAGGTAGGCGACGACGCGGTGAAATGGATTTGGGATATCTGGGATGGTCGCTATGAAGGCAAACGCGTAATGGTAGTGTGCCCTGTAGTTTGTTTGTTGGTACTGTCAGGTCGGTTGTAGTCCTCTACCTCTTTCTTTCCTAACACACGGCGCGGCTTATATAGCTCAGTGGACGGTCCAGTCGGATTAAGACAGGCGGCCAGCCTTTGCTGTGCTGTTGAGAACGATCTCGGCCACGTCTATGCGCATTGAAAGGTAGGGCCTAGTCATCAACCCCAATATTCTCTGCGGATGGCGCGGCAGTCAGGGAGATAACGCGACAATGCCACATCGGGATCGGGATCGTAAGCTATACGCTATATTACACACCACCAGTTGTTACGCAAGAGCGAGCACGAGGCGATCCTTTGGAGGTTTAGAGGTTCCTCCCGTCTGCCGAGTCACATGAGTCCTGACACATGTTTACGCCGCTGCGCCCATACAAGGAGGCTGTGTTGAGAGCAGCCAAGACGCTTCTGGTTGTAGGCTCGCCAATCCGAGTGTACCGGGTGTACCAATGCGCGCTTGAGACAGGAACATTGGTAAATTTGGTGGCTTCTGCTCGCAGAGGCAACATACGCGCTTGAGACGGTCCTGCGGACTCCCGATCTCCGTGCTGGCATTTCTCGCGCTTGATACCGGATGACGTCACGGGTCCAGCGGGAGATTTCGGGTGTTCGAGATTTCAGGTGTTCGTAGACGTGAAACAACTGGTGGGTCGAGGTGGCGCGAATAATGTCAGGGGGGTTCCATTCATAAATGATGCTGGCGAGCACGATTCTTATCCTCAAGCAGCTCATCATGACCGTTGTTACCTCTTCCAAGTCCAACGATCCACCCCCTTCGTACGCTTCTTTCGCAATCATCACTACACATTTGTAATTTGCTTGCAGGTCTAATCCTCCCGCGCCTCTTGAGGCAGGCAGGGAGAATGCACACAACGTCTTTGACTCCAAGTAGGTAGGTCACTGTCCTTAGGTTCACTATCCTTGACTTCCCTTGACCGATTTGTGTGCAACAGGGATAGTCGCAATCTTAATGTCCGAGCAGCTGCCTGGGAGAAGCACGAAAAAGAAAAGGACCAAGTGCAAGCGTCAAAGACTGTCGAGAACCCACTTGAGCCAGCTAAGGAGCAAGGTCACGAACCCTCGCGTGGTGCGAAAATTGATGCTGAGATCCAGGAAGATGAAGTGGAACTGCTGAGGCAGAAAGGGATGGGCGTGTCGTAACTTGCTTCCAAGACGGAAATCTGTTCACTGTTGAGTGATGTATCATTCATTTCTGTAGCTCCCATCGCATACCTGTCACAGGATTCCCGTATTGCTTGTTATGACTTTTCGAATCAATCCATACATTGGTCGGCGGACGCTGAGAGCAGACAATTCAATACGCAAATGAATCTACGCGTCTGCTATTTGACTTCCTTGGAATGTAAAACCATATATGTAATGAGCTACTTAACTTGGCTCCTATGAACTACCTCTCATATCGCACAGCGTTTCTATCAGCTCCTCTCTAGGGGACCTTCGCGACAAACGAACCGGTCAGTACGATTGTGGCCTATCTACA
>Ga0307513_10001240_pt1 | contig 36941 bp, 35 predicted proteins | sample 15_EM_MG_FD_202174 | JGI IMG/M metagenome (GOLD analysis project Ga0307513, IMG submission 202174) | Populus trichocarpa ectomycorrhiza microbial communities from riparian zone in the Pacific Northwest, United States - 15_EM | ecosystem: Host-associated > Plants > Roots > Unclassified | place... | reverse complement strand
GAACCTCGCGGTGTCCACCTTGGAGAACGCCGGGCACGAGGTACGGGTGAGCGATCTGTACGCGGTGAACTGGAAGGCGGTCGTGGACGCCGCGGACTACGGCCCCGCCGCCTCAAGTCCGCTGAAGGTCGCCCTGGACTCGGGCCGGGCCTTCGACGCCGGGACGCTCACCCCGGACGTCCTCGCCGAGCAGGAGAAGCTGCTGTGGGCCGACACGATCATCTTCCAGTTCCCGCTGTGGTGGTACACGATGCCCGCGATCCTCAAAGGCTGGGTGGACCGGGTGTTCACCTACCACTTCGCGTACGGCGTCGGCGAGCACAGCGACACCAAATACGGCGAGCGCTTCGGCGAAGGCACCCTCGCTGGCAGGAAGGCTCTGCTGTCGGTGACCGCCGGCGGCCCGGAGTCACATTACGCCGCTCGCGGGATCAACGGCCCCATCGACGATCTGCTGTTCCCGATCCACCACGGCATCCTCTACTACCCGGGCGTCGAGGTGCTGCCGCCCTTTGTGCTCTACGGCACCGACCGGATGACCGACGAGGACTACCCGGACGTCGCCAAGGCCTGGGCACAGCGCCTGCTCACCCTGGAGTCGACCGAGCCGATCGCGTTCCGACGGCAGAACTTCGGCGACTACGAGATCCCCTCGCTGCACCTGAAGGAGGGACTTGAGGCCGGGGGCCGCACGAGTTTCGGGCTGCACGTTCGCAACTGACCGCCCGCGCTCTCCCTGGAACGTCAGGGTGTCGGCGAGCCACGGGTTGCAGGTCTCCCAGGGGTGTCCGTGGGAGAGCACGACCACCGGGCCGGGCTCGTGGGTGAGGTGGCAGGACACGCCGCATCCGCAGGCCGGGGAAGGTCGTCGACAAGCTCGGGGTCCTGCCGCAGGACGTGAAGGCCGCCGACGTCAGTCGGCGCCTGCGAGGCTTCCTGGAAGCACCCGAGACGGAAACCAACGACCCCCGCGAGACCGACGAAGTCCCCGACATCAGCTCCCTCACCCAGGACTCCCCAATTGGGGAGTCGGGCTCCGAAGCCAGCAATAGCAAGGCCGACGCCCTCGCGGTGAAGGACATCGAGCGCCTGGAGGCAGTCCTCGCCGCACTCAAGGCCGCTGCGAAGAAGGTCCACCGGTCCGTCGCGCGCCGCGCCGTCGAGACGCAGCCCGATGTCGCCGTCCCGCTCATCCAGGAGATCGGGGCGACCCTCCAGCAGATCGACAGGGCCGTCGCGATCCGGCTCCGAAGCCGGAGTGACCTGACGCGTGGACGCGGGCTTCGCCGCGGTCATTGTGGGAGCGCCGCCGGCGACATCGACGGCCCTTACAACGGGAGACGGTGCCTCGCACCCGCACAGGGATGCGGGGCACGGCCTGATAGGCCCGGTACCCGGGGAGCGTGGGCTAACAGCCGTTGCAGCTAAGGGCTCGCAGAGAATCAACATGCTGATTTGATCTCGGCGGGGCTGCTGTTCTTGAGGAACGCGGTGACGTCAGCGGGCGTGCGGAACCTGGCTGTCGAGGGTGGAACGGTGTAGCCGTACTCGGCCAGGAGAGGCTGGATCTGGTGAACGGCCCTGGTGAGGGTGCTGCCGTTGACTCCGAACAGCTGGGCGAGCAGGTCACGGGTGCCGAGCTTGCGCAGGTAGAGCACGGTGGCCAGGACTCTGTCGGCGGTGGTCAGCTTGTCCTTGGCCACTGCGCCGCGAGCACGGATGCGCTCCCCGCCTCGCTGCTGGAGCCGTCGTTGCTCACGTAACTCGTCGACTTTTTGGGCAAGTTGGCCGACGAGTTCGTCCAGTGCCGGTTCGGGCATGCCGGTCAGCTCCGGGTTGCGCAGACATCCAGTGCACGGCTGCGTGGACGGGCGGCTGGCTGACCGTGGGTTTCGGGCTGCGCTGGTGGTGTCGCCAGGTTGAGGGTGGAGGGTGTAGTTCCAGTCGCCGTGGAAGCGGTGGCGGTGCATGGGCAGGGCGTCGATATCGCTGTCGCTGTCGCTGTCGCTGTCGGCGACCTTGATGCCAGTGTCGTAGGTGCCCGTGTCGACTTCGGCATGGACTTTCAGCCCGGTGCGGGTGGTGGTCGCCGCGATGCTGTTCACAATGACGTCGTGGCCGGTCAACGGGCGGCCACGCCAGTTCATGGAGATGTGGGAGAACAGCCGGTGCTCGATCTTGTTCCACTTCGAAGTGCCCGGCGGCATGTGGCAGACCGTGATGTCCAAGCCCGTCTCGGAGGCCGGGGCAGCGAGTTCAGTCTTCCAGGCACGCGTGCGGTAGCCGTTGGACCCGCCCGCGTCTGCAGTGATCAGCAGCCGGGTGGCGGCCGGATAGCGTGGGCACGCAGGGGCTACGACGGCACCGACAACATGGTCCCCGCCTGCAAGATGAGCAACCAGTCCAAGAGTGACCGGACGCCGGCCGAGTTCGTCATGGCGAGGTCCCACCCTCGCGTGTGACAGTCACCGGGCGGACCCACAGGGCCAGTCAGCCTCATGACGCTCTACGAGGAGGCCGACAAGGAGTGCCGCAGGACTCTCAGTGGTGTGTTCCCAGATACTCAGGATGCCGGTGGCCACGGTGACCGCACAAGTGGCGGCGAGGACAACCGCGGCGTCGTCAGGTGAAGGGTTGCCTCCCCTCCAGATGGCGCCGTAGCCCAGCTCTTCGAGTCCGGCGACTGCCTCCGTGATCGCCTCGCTGGCCGCGTCGGCCGCCCGCGATCCGTGCAGAGCGCCGCTCCAGATGCCGATGCGTTCGCGCGTATGCAGCTGAGGGAGTTTTGCGCGCGTCCGGGCCGAGCGGGGTCAGGTGCGGCAGGTGGGCGGGGGGTCCCATTCGAGGAGGGCGAGTCCGGCGGCCATGCCCCCGCCGAAGCCGGCCAGGAGAACGAGGTCGCCGCGTGCCATACGGCTTGCCGCGTGGTCAAGGGTCACGGGCACCGATGCCGCCCCGGTGTTGCCGTACTCCCGTACGGTCGCGTGGGCTCGCTCCGGTGGAAAGCCGAGGTCGGCCGCCAGCTTCTCGATCATGCGGCCGTTGGCCTGGTGCGGCACGAAGTGGACGCGGGGTGCATCCTCGCCGGACGCCGGAGCACCGTGTTCGTGGAGGAAGTCGTCGATCATCGGTCCGACGTGCTCCTCGACGAAGGCGCGTACGGCCCGGCCGTCCATCGTGAAGTAGTGCAGACCCTCCGCGAGGGACTCCGTCGAGGCCGGTATCCGGCTGCCGCCGGCCGGGACGCGGATCAGGTCGCGGTGGTCGGGGAACGACGCCAAGCGGGTGGCGATCACACCCCTTCCAGCCGCGGGGCCCAGCACGACGGCACCCGCGCCGTCGCCGAACAGGACCGCGGTGCGGCGGTCAGCCGGGTCGAGGATGCGGGAATAGATGTCGGCCCCGACGACCAGGGCGTGTCCACCGGTGCCGTGCAGCATCCGCTCGGCCGTGGTCAGGGCGAAGACGAAGCCGCTGCATACGGCGTTCATGTCGTAGGCGGGCGTGCCGGGCGGGACGCCGAGTTCGGCGGCGACCGCGGCGGCGGTGGGGGGTTGCGGCGAGTCCGGGGTGGAGGTCGCCACGACAACCAGGGAGAGGTCGCCGACGCCGATGCCGGCGTCGGCGAGCGCGGTGCGGGCGGCGGTCGCGGCGAGACCGGAGGTGACGTCGTCGGGCTTGGCCCAGCGGCGTGCCCGGATACCTGTCCGCTGCAGGATCCACTCCGGCGTCGCCCCTGCCGGCGTTCCCACCTCCTCGTTGGTGACGACGTTGCCGGGCAGGCAGGAACCGGTGCCGAGCACACCAACGGCTCCCGCGGTGGGGACAGCGGCTGATGGACTGGTCATGTCGACTCGCTTCCGTTCGATCCGGGTGGGCGGAGAAGGGCTGTGCCGCGGTGCGTCGGACGTACGGTGCGGGTCCCTTTAGCCCGCGCCGCCGGTGCCAGGGAGCCGTCGGCGGTCAGGCGGCCTCGTAGATGCGCTGGTGGTCGCGGAGGGCCGCCAGCCGGAACGGGCCACGGGTCTGGTGCGGCAGTTCGTACCAGCTGCCGTCGGTGGGCAGGCTCTGCCGGCGCAGACCTCGGTAGGTCTCGTAGTCGATGGCCTGCCGGGCGCCGACGGCTTCCCGGTGCGCGTCGGCACGCAGGTGCGACCGGTAGCCGGGGCGCACCCGGGTGGCGAAGAACTCGGCGACGCTGCCGGAGCCGTAGCTGAACAGGCCGAGCGTCCGGCCGTCCAGGTCGGGGCAGTTCTCCAGGGCGGCGGTGAGGGCGAGGTACACGGAGGCCGTGTAGCTGTTGCCCACGGTCTCGTTGTAGCCGGTGGTGGGGGCCACGGCGTGGTGCAGCGCCTCCTCGTCCGTACGTGCCCCGCACGTCTCCAGCAGCGCCCGATGCGCCTTGAAGGCCAGGCGCGTGTAGGGCTGGTGGTAGCAGAAGGCACGGAACTCCTCCAGCGGCAGGCCGCCGCGGTCGCGGTAGTCCCGCCAGGCGCCCTCGACCGCGTCGAGGTAGGCCGTGACCGACTCCTTGCCGTTGACCAGTGCGGTGGCGCGGTAGTTGGGGCGCCAGAAGTCCATCACGTCCGCGGTGAACAGGCCGGACGGGCCGGTGAGTTCGAGCAGGGCGGGGTCGGCAGAGACGAGCATCGCGGCAGCCGCCGCGCCCTGGGTGGCCTCGCCGGGGCTGTCGAGGTCGTAACGGGAGATGTCACTGGCGATGACGAGGACCTGCTGCTCGGGGTCACGGTGGACCAGTCCGGCCGCGAACTGCAGCGCCGCGGTGGCGCCGTAGCAGGCCTGCTTGACCTCGACGACGCGGACGTGCGGCGGCAGTCCCAGCAGGGAGTGGACGTATACCCCCGCTGCCTTGGACTGGTCGATAGAGCTCTCGGTGGCGAGGACCACGGTGCGGATGCGGTCGGGGCCGTGCCGACGTACCAGGGGCAGCGCGGCGGCCGCGGCCATGGTGACGATGTCCTCGTCGGCGGTGGGGACGCTCATCGCGTGCTGGCCGAGCCCCTTGTGGTACTTGCCGACGTCGGTGCCGTTGGAGCGGGCCAGTTCGGTGTGGTTCAGGACGAGGCTGGTGGTGCGGAAGGACAGGTCGTGGATGCCGATGGCGGTCTCAGCGGACATGGGCGTCTCCCGTGGCGCGTTCGAATCGGTTGTGGGCCTTCATCAGTTCGCCGGGGTTGGTCTGTGCGGCGAGGAGGGACAGTTCGCCGCACAGGACGGTGGCGGCGGCGAGGACGGCGAGCCGTCGGGCGTTGTCGCCGGCGGCCCGGTCCTCACGGCAGCCGAGCCGGGTGAGGTGGGCGTCGACGAAGCCGAGGCCTTTGCCGTTGCCGACCGTGCCGAGGATCAGATTGGGCAGGGTGCAGGAGAAGTAGAGGTCGCCGTCGCGGTCCTGGGTGTAGGTGACTCCCTGGGAGCCCTCCACGATGTTCGCCGCGTCCTGGCCGGTGGCCAGGTAGAAGGCGAGGAGCATGTTCGCGTAGTGGGCGTTGGCCGAACGGATGCCGCCCGCCAGCAGGGTGCCGACGAGGTTCTTGTTGATGTTGAGGGCGGTGATCCGGTCTGCGGTGGTGTGCAGGCGCGCCTCCACGACGTGCCTGGGCACGAGGATCTCGGCGACGACGTTCTTTCCACGGCCGAGGATGCCGTTGACGGCGGTGGCCTTCTTGTCGGTGCAGTAGTTCGCGGAGATGGAGCCGTAGCGGATGCCCGGGACGGTGGCCAGGAGGTGTGCCAGCAGGGCGTCGGAGGCGTGGGTGGCCATGTTGTGGCCGGAGGCGTCACCGGTGGCGAACTCGAAGCGGATGAACAGCAGCGGTCCGGTGATCTCGTGGCGGACGTCGAGGAGCCGGGCGTAGCGGCTGCTTTCGCGGGTGATCTCCCGCAGCCGTGGGAGATCGTCCTGGACGGCGCGGGCGGCGGTGTACGCGGCGGCCGCGTCGTCGGCCTCCACCAGGACCGACCTCGTCATCCGCTCGTCGACGAGGGTGGTGCGAATGCCTCCCTCGACCAGCCGGGAGATCTTCGCGCCACGGCCGACGGAGGGCCACAGCGGGGATTCGTAGGTGGCCAGGGGCACCTCGGTCTCGGTTGTGGCGACGTTGCCCGAGACGCGTACGGGGCCCACCCAGCGCAGGGGGACGCCCGCCGCCGTGAGGTCGGTGGACGGTTCTGCCGTGAGGGTCATGAGGTGACTCCTTTCTCTGCGGTCGTCGTCAGGCCGCGGTCGAGGCGAAAGGCGCGCAGCGATCCGGTGAGCAGGACGTCGCAGTCGGCGAGTGCGTCCGGGCTGTGCGCGCCGAGCAGGGTCATGAGGGAGGTGAGGTGGTCCAGCCAGGTGGTGATGTGCCGCACGAGGGCGTCCACGCCACCGTCGAGGAGCGTGGTGAGGAAGGGGCCGGAGGCGCCGACCGCTCGTGCGCCAAGGGCGAGGGCGCGGGCGACGTCCAAGGGGTTGCGTACGCCGCCGGAGGCGAGCAGCGGCAGACCGCAGTCACGGGCGTCGAGGAGCGCGGCCGGGGTGCTCAGGCCCCAGCCCTCCAGGTAGGCGTAGTCGGGCCGGTCCCGGCGGCCGTTCTCGATGCGGGCGAAGTCGGTTCCGCCGCTGCCGGCCACGTCGGCGGCGCGCACTCCGAGCGAGGCCAGTTCGCGCACGGTCCGCCCGCTCAGCCCGAAGCCGACCTCTTTGACGACGACCGGGACGTCGACGGCGGCAGCGATGCGTTCGATGCCGGCGGCCCAGTGTGCGAAGGACCGGTCGCCCTCGGGCATGACGGTCTCCTGCACGGTGTTGATGTGTATCTGCAGGGCGTCGGCGTCCAGCAGGCCGACGGCCCTGCGGGCCTGTTCGGGGGTGGCTTCGGCGTTGAGGTTGGCCAGGACGAAGCCGTCGGGGTGCTCGCGGCGCACGGGGGTGAAGGTGGACGCCGTGTCGGGGTCCTTGAGGTAGGGGCTCATGGAGCCGGTGGCGATGGGCAGGCCGGTCTGGCGGGCGGCGACGGCCAGATCGCGGTTGATCTCGCCGGTGCGCGGACTGCCGCCGGTCATGGCGTTGATGTACAGCGGGACCGGCCAGTCGACTCCGGCGAAGTGGGTCGCCAGTGAGACCTTCTCGCGGTCGGTGCCGGCGAGGGCGTGGTGGACGAAGCGCACCTCGTCGAACTGGTTCGGCCGCGGTGGTCCGACGGGTGGTGGTGGCTCCCCCTCGCTGGTGTGTTGGGCGTGGGCGAGCCGTACGTGGTCGTCCTTGCGGTGTGCGGTCATCGGGTGTGTCCTCGCGGGGAAGGGGAGGCGTCGGGATCGATGCGGGCTTCGGGACCGGTGTCGTCGGCGACGCCGGCGGTCACCCGGAGCGGCACAGGGGTGATGCCGGCCGCCGTCCAGCGCCGGCGCAGCAGTTCGGCGGAGTGGTGGGCCGGGAGCAGGGCGATGCCGCAGTCGCCGCCGCCCGCGCCGGAGGGCTTGGCGGCGGCGCCGCAGGATTCGGCCACCTCGCACAGGCGGTGCAGGGGCGCGGTGACGATGCCGAGGGAAGTCTCCGCGTCGAGCCGGGTCAACAGGCACCGGGCGGTGCGCACGGCGTCGAGGAGCGCTTCAGCCTCGTCGCGTCGCAGAGCCCGTTCGGCGGCCGAGACACACTGTTCGCTGTCATCGAGGAAGCGGGTACGGGGCGCGCCGTGCCACCCCGGCCGGGTCGCGAGGTCGGCGACGAGGGCGGTGGTGGACGCCGGGCTGCCGCTCCAGCCCACGTGCAGGGCAAGTTCGGTGGGAGGCGGCAGCGGCAGAACGGCGAGGTCCGCCCAGGGCCGCTCCAAGCTGTGGGCGACGCCGTGCCGGTGCAGGCCGTTCAGCAGAGCCTGCCGGTCGGGTGCCCGGTAGGACACCCATCCCTGCCAGGTCGCGGCCGCGAGATCGGCGCCCGAGGGGCCCGCGTCGACCTGGACGCCGGCCAGCAGCGCGAGCCGGAAGCGGTCCTCGATGGACAGCCGCATGCCGTAGTGGTCCGCCAGAGCCCGGGTGCATGCGACGGTGACCGCCGCACTGGACCCGAGGCCGGTCTTGACGCCTGCACGGTGCAGGTCGCTGCGCACCGAGAGCCGCACCGGCACGAGGCCGAGTCGCCGTTCGGTGCGCAATTGCTCGATCGTCTCCACGGCCGACACGACGTACGCCAGCACACCGCGTACGAGGGCCGGGTCCTGCCCTGGCAGCGCCTCGAGCCCTTGTCGGCTGCGGCGGAGCCGCACCTCGTGGTCGAGCAGGTCCGACACGATCGCGATGTCCGCGTCCTCGACGGCCGCGGCGGTGACGGTGACGGTGACGTACCGGTCCACCGCGGCGACGATGGCGGGCCGTCCTGGTTCGAGAACCGCGTACTCCCCCGCCACCATGAGTTTTCCGGGTGCGTGGCGGGTGGTCCGGGCCGCCATCAGGCCGTCGCCTGCCTGAGCCTGGCACCGGGGCCACGGCGCGCCACGACCACCCGGGCGTCGGTGGCCTCGCGCATCCGATCGGCGACCCGTTGCGCGTCGGCGCAGGCGCACAGCACTTTGACGTTGGGTCCGGCGTCCATGGTCGCCCAGGCGCCCACTCCCTCCTCGCGCAGTCGGCGGACGTGGCCGAGCACCGCGTTCGTGGCGGCGGTGCGGTAGCGGACGGCGGGCCGCGCGGCCTCCATGGTGGCGTGCATGCCGAGGGCGTTGCGCTCGGTGATCGCGCCGACGACCGCCATGTCGCCGTCGTGCAGCGCCGTGTACATGCGGGCGAGGTCGGCGCGGCTGTCCGTCACCCAGTCCCGGTAGAGCGGCGAAGTCGCGACCGTGCGCCGCATGGCCTCCCTGCTCGACACGGGTTTGGGGCCCTCCTCCAGGACGACGGCGACCAGCGCGGCGTCCAGGCGGGCGTCCATGACCGGTTCCGCGTAGGAGGCACGGTCGGGGTCGGGGGCGTCGGGATCCCCGGCGTGCCAGACGACGAAGCCGCCGAAGACGGACCGCGCGGCCGATCCGGATCCGCGGCGGGCCAGCCGCGACAGCTGCTCGGCGTCGCGGGGCAGGCCGTAGGCGTGGGCCGCGGCCAGGGCCAGCGCGGCGAATCCGCCGGCGGAGGAGGCGAGTCCCGCTCCCACCGGCACAGTGTTGCGGGTGTCGACCACGGCCCGTTCCCGGCGCCCGGCGCGCTCGCGCACCAAGTCGAGGAAGGTGGTGGCACGGCGCAGTACCTCGCCCCGGGCGGGGGCACCGTCCATGACGACGTGGTCCGCCGCCGCGTCCAGGTCGAGCCGGACCGCGGTCGTCGTGGGGAACACGTCGAGCGTCATCGACAGGCTGTCGGTAAAGGGCAAAACCAGGTTTTCATCGCGTTTGCCCCAGTACTTGATCAGGGCGATGTTGGGGTGCGCGACAGCCACCGCCGTCTCACGGGCCGTCATGTCCGGCTCCCTTCGCGACGGCGGCTGTCCACGTGCGGGCGCCGGTACGGTCGGCGAGGGCGGTGGACACCGACTCGGCGTGCGCGACGGTCGTGGTCAGGGCAACGACGCAGCCGCCGAGTCCGCCGCCGCTCATCTTGGCTCCGAGCGCGCCCGCGTCGAGGGCGGTACGGGCCAGCGCGTCGGTACGGTCGGTGGTCAGACCGAGGTCGGCGAGCATCCGGTGGCAGTCGGTGAGGTGCCGCCCCAGCGCGGGGAGGTGACCGGCCGCCAGGTCGTCGAGCGCGGCCCGGGTGAACCCGGTCGACCGGTGGACGAAGCGCGTGCGGTGGTCCGGGTTTCGCGCGAAGGCGGCCCGCAGCATCCCGACGGCTTTCCTGGTGCCGCCGCCGCTGCCGCTGTCGGCCACGACGACATGGAACCCGGTGCCGACCGACGGCGTACGGGGCCGGCCGTCCGCGAGGAGTACCGGACGCTCGCGACCCGTTGTCAGCGCGTCGATGCCGCTGGCCAGGCCGTGCGCGGACCGCTCGGACACCTGCACGAGGTCGTAGGTCTCCTGTTCGTCCAGGCCGGTCCCGAAGAAGGCGTCGAGCGCGCGGACCAGCGCGCGGGCGTTCGCGGCGCTGGATCCCAGGCCGCGGGCCGGCGGGACGCGGCTGTCAAGGCGTATCTCCAGTGCGGGGGGTGTGGCCAGGCCCGCCCGTTCGGCGAAGGCGCGCAGGAGCAGCAGGAGTTCCTCGGGTACGTCCCCTGCCGCCTCCTGTGGGGTGCCGTGCGGGCCGGGTGCGACGAGATGCAGGCGGGAGACACCAGCGCCGGGTCCTGTCGTGCGGCGCACGGTGGCCCTGCATGTCAGCGCCGGCAGCGGGAGTGCCAGTGCCGGGGCGCCGTAGACCGCCGCGTGCTCGCCGAGCAGGATGGCCTTGCCGTGCGCCTCGCCCGTCGCGACCCGCTGGACCTCGGTCGTGGACGTGCAGTGCGTGGACATGATCTGCATTCCTTTCTTCCGGCAGGCGGTCGGGGCGGCGCACCCTCGCACGGGGTGGCCGGCTGGTGCTGTCGCCTCGGCCGCCCACGGACGGCGCCTGCGACGTGCTTCTCCCGCTCGCCCCGTGGCCGACAGGGCGGTTCCCTACCGGAGACCGGCGGCGACCGCGCCGGTGGTGACGACTTCGCTCACCCGCTCGGCAGCCCGTTCGCCCGTGACGAGACTGGAGTTGGTCGCGCTGAAGGCGAGGTAGTCCCCGGCGAGCTGAATGCGCGAGCGGGAGTCGAGGCCACGGTTGAAGTCGCGCAGCCGTGCGTAGTCGCCGGGCCTGCGCAGGATGACCGCGTTCTTCCAGCGCTGCACGTACGCCATGTCCTGGTGGGCCTCGATGTGCCGGGCCATCTCCGGCCAGGCCTGCCGGTGCACCTCGTGGGTCAGCGCCGCGACCTCCTCGTCGTCGGCCTCCCAGTGCCGCATCGCCCACGGATAGCGGTAGTAGCTGGTCAGCAATGCGTGGCCTTGCGGGGCCCGGCCGGGGGCGAAGTTGTGGTTGAAGGTGATGACCCCCAGGTCGGGGTGCTCGCGCTGCGGGAAGAGCACGCAGGTGGCCGTCTCGTCCGGGACACGGTCGACGCCGAAGTACACGTGGATGTCCGGTACGTACGGCACGTTCGCCAGGTAGTCCCGTGTCGTCGGGGCCAGACCCGGGCACAGCCTGGCGGCGACCGGTCCCGGGAGGGCCACCACCGCGGCTGCGGCCTCCTCGGTGTGCTCGGGTTCGCCCTCCCGCCGCCAGTGCACCCGGACGCCGTCCGAGGTCTCCTCCACCTGGGTCACCTCGGCGCGGGTCTCCACGTCCAGCCGGGAGGCGAGTGTCGTGGTGAGGGTGTCCACCCGGTCGCGGAAGTTGAACCAGGTGGAGTTCACGGCCGGCATCGAGAACAGGAAGTTGACCACCGACAGGTCGGGGGGCGAGTTGAAGAACATGGCGCTCATCGGGTCCACGACCCAGTCGCGGAACCGGGTGTCCAGCCGGCGCTCCGCATAGGCGGCGGCGGTCTCGGTGTCGAGGGCGGCCGCCTCGCCCATGTCACTGTCCCAGCGCAGCCGGTTCGCGTACCTCTTGAGGTCCGACTGCAACCGCACCATGGCGGGCAGCGAGGTCCAGGGGAGCAGACCCGAGCGCTTGAGGTCGGTGGGCCGGTTCGCCCGCAACCGGTGGACACGGCCTTCGCGGCGGATCCCGACGAGGTTGTTGGTGCGCAGGGTGGTGTCCTCGATGCCGAGTTCGCGGACGAGGTCACGCATCTGCGTGTAGTTCTCGATCAACAGGATCGCGGCCAGGTCCATGTGATAGCCGCGGCGTTCCACTGTGCGCATCCGGCCGCCGGCGCGGTCCTCGGCCTCCAGGACGCGAACCGGGTGCCCGGCTTGCTGGAGGCGGAAGGCCGCGGTCATGCCGGCGATGCCGGCCCCCACGACGATGATCGGTTCCTTGCTGCCCGTGGCGTTCACTGCGTTCCTTTCGTCCGAGCGGAGACGGATACGGGTACGTGCGGTCGGGCCGGCGGAGGCGCCGCCTCCAGTCGCTCCCAGAGCTGGCGGGACACCCGCACCGCCGAGCAGATGCTGTGATGCGTGCTGGACTGGGTGAAGAAATCACCGCCGGCGAGCCGGACCCGGGAGGCGGCCGGCCATGCCGAGCTGAGCCGGGCGATCTCCCGGTAGTCGCCGGGCCGGCGGAAGACCACGCACTGACCGGGACGCATGACGTGGGTCATGACGGTGTGGTTCTCGGTCTCGGGCGTCAGCCCCACGGTCCGCAGAGCCGATCGCGCGTGGTCGACGAGCTGTTCCTCGGGCAGGTCGCGGTGGCGGTCCGACCAGGAGCCGCGGAAGTGCGCCATGACCAGTCCCCGGCCCTCCGGCACCCGGCCGGGGGCGGTGTTGTGCGGCAGGATCACGCCCACGAGCGCGGGGTGTTCGGAGCGCGGGACGTTGACCATCACGGCCCGTTCGGCGGTGGGCCGGTCCAGGCCGAAGGCCACATGGACACTGCCCGTGTACTCGACGCGTCGGAAGAACTCGCTGAACGGGCGCTGCATCTGGCCGTAGAGGTCCGGTGTCCGGGAAGCCGGCACTGCCAGCACGCAGGCGTCGGCCCGCTCGATGTGCTCCCCTGTCCCGTCCTGTGCCTGCCAGGTGACCGCGACCCCGCTGGCGCTCTCCTCAACCTGGCGCACCGTGGCGTGGTAGGTGACGGGCAGTTGGGCGGCGAGGAGCCGCGGCAGTACCCCGGCCCCGTCACGGAAGGTGAACAGGCCGCCGCCGCCCAGCAGGGAGTTGAGCAGCATGAACGGTGCGACAGACGAGGTGCGTTCGACGTCCTGGAGCGAGGCGAGCATGCACAGCGGGTCCAGCAGGTGATCGACGGTGCCCGGCCGCAGTCCGCGGCGGACCGCGTAGCCTGCTACGGACTCGCCGTCGTGGCGGGCCGCCGCGGACATGTCGTACCAGTCCAGCGAGCGCCGTATGCGCAGGTGGTCCAGCATCAGCTTGGGCAGGTCGGACGGGAACGGTGCGAACCTCAGCAGCCCGGCGGCCATGCGCGGCAGGGAGCCGACCCGTACGTGGTGCACCTGCCGGTCGCGCATGAGCCCGATGACGTCGGAGGAGGGCAGCAGCCGGTCGCCGACCCCGGCCAGCTCCGCGAGCCGCAGCATCACGTGGTAGCGCCGCGACAGCAGGGAGGCGCCGGTGTCGACGAAGAAACCACCGCGCTGCACGGAGCCCATCCGGCCGCCCACGTACTCCGGCCCGGAGCTTTCGAGCACGGTGACCCGGCAACCACGCCGCTGCAGGAGGAAGGCGCTGGTGAGTCCGGCGATGCCCGCGCCGACCACCACCACGTGGGGGCGTCCGTGCGGTTGCGGCCCGCCCCCGGGGGACACCGCGGAAGGCGTGCCGTTCAGTGCGGGTCGGTCGCCGGTCACGCGGGGACCTCCGGTCGGGGCTCGTCCCGGTCGTAGCGCCCGTGCCGCAGATACCACTCGACATGGTTCTGGAAGCTGAGCAGTCCGTCGGCCCAGGTACTCAGGGCCGCCTTCTCGCCGGCCGTGTAGGGACCGCCCGTGCCGGAGAGACCGCCGGCCTGCGCCAGCGCCTGCTTCAGCGCCCTCACCCGCTGCTCTATCCGGTCCAGGGTCTCGGCGGCGGCGTCCCGGAGCGACATGTCCTCCAGGCGGTGCAGCAGGACCACAAGGTTGTAGGCGTCCGGGCGGTCCAGTTCCTTCGACACCGAGCACAAGTCGTTGATCCAGGACGCGATGTCGGCCGCACAGCCGATCATCTCGGTGTACTCGGGGGTGCCGTAGAAACGCGCCGGCAGCCGCACCGACTCCGCCTGCTCCACGAAGTCCAGTAAGGGCAGCACCGGTCCGGTATCACGGCGCAGGGCGATGTAGGAGTCGACTCCGGGCAGGACGCCGCGTGCCCGGTAGTCGGACTCCACAACGAGGGAGGTGAAGTAGTCGTCCAAGTGCGCGAGGAGTTCACCGAACTGCACCGGCGCCATGTGATGCGCGGTCCTCTCCAGCAGGTCCGACAGCGCGCGCTGAAGGGCGTCCTCGGCGGCGGGCAGTGGTGTGCGGCGCCTGGCGGCGTCCACCAGACGCCTGAGGGGGGCCGCCGCCCGGTCGGCGGCGGCTGCGCTGGCGCCGGCGGCTCCGTCCTCGAAGTGGTCGTCGAGATTGAAGTACCACATCGTCCACTGGGTGATCAGTACACGGATACCGGTGTCGGCACGCGGATAGCCGTGGCTGACCAACTCGCCCGCGCACAGGCGGCGCAGCGGGTGCCGGGGGTCGCCGGAGTCGATCAGCCCCAGGCGCCGGGCCCACTCCGCGCCGCCGGTCTCGACGGCGGCGATGTCGCCGGGTTCACGTGCGGGTGCCGCGGGGAAGGGCCATCGGGGCAGGACGGTGTCGAGGACCGGATCGGAGACCGGGCTGTGCACGATGTCTCTCCTTTCCCGGCCGACGGCCGGGTGGGTGCCGACCCGTGAGCGGGTGCGGCGAGGGACTGGGAGAAGGGTCAGGGTGTCGGCCCGACCCACAGGTCAACTGCTGGGGCAGGTAGGGCTCGTGGTCGCGCCGGTCGCGGGCGAAGGGCTGTCACAAGGCGGACCCGCCGGGCGGCGCAGCAGTACGTACTCCGAAGTGCCCACCGGAGCAGCGTGGCGCCTGGACAGCACGGCACCTGGGCACCGGTGTCAGTGGTCGCGGAGGGCCAGCCACGCGGCAAGCGTGCGCAGCGGCCGGGTGTCGGAGGCGGGCAAGCGCGTGGCGTCGAGGTGGTCCAGCGCTTCGGTCAGGTGTCTGCGCGCGAGACCGCCGACCCGCTGCCGCCCTCCTGCGCGCTCGACGAGGGAGGCGGCCCGGCGGAGGATGTCGGCGTCGTCCAGCGCGGGGTCGCGGGCGTAGAGCTCCGCCAGCTCCGCCGCCTCGCGGCCGTCCGAGCCGAGGGCCGCCACCACGGGCAGGCTCTTCTTGCGGGCGTGGAGATCGGCGCCGGCCGGTTTGCCCGTCGCCCCGGGGTCACCCCAGATGCCGAGCAAGTCGTCCACGTGCTGGAAGGCAAGGCCGAGGGAGCGGCCGAAGGAGCCCAGTTCCGCCGCCTGCACCTCGTCCGCCCCGCCGGTCAGGGCGCCAAGACGGCACGCGGCGCCCATGAGCGCGCCGGTCTTCCGAGCTGCCATGGTGGTGCACTCGGCGAGGGAGACCTCGGCCCGCTCCTCGAAATCGATGTCCTCGAACTGCCCGCCGATGAACTCCTGCACGGCCTCGTTCAGCGCCGCGGTGGCCGGGCGGCTCGGGCCGTCGTGCTGGACCAGGGAGACCGCCAGAGCGAGCATGGCGTCACCGCCCAGCAGTGCGCCGGCGACGCCGAAGACACGCCAGGCGGCGGGCCGGTGCCGACGCGTGTCGTCACGGTCGATGATGTCGTCGTGCAACAGCGAGGAGTCGTGCGCGAGTTGCACGGCCGCGGCGCAGTGCGCGCCGGTTCCGGAACGGGCGCCGAGGGCCCGTGCGGAGAGCAGGACGAGTGCCGGGCGAACCGCTTTGCCCCAGCCGGCGGTGACGGGCCGGCCGTGCGCGTCCCACCACCCCAGGTGGTAGCCGACGACGATCCGTGCCTGCGGATGCAGGCAGTCCACCGCTTCCCGCAGCACCGGGTCGGTCACCTTCCTGGCGTGGTGGAGCCATGTCTCGGGCCCGGCGTCGTCGGCCGGGGCCGTCTGGGTGCTGGTGTCTGTGGCTTCGGCCGCGTTCACCGTGCTGCCCCCTTCGTCGCGGGGGCGGTCGGGACCCGGGTGATCCACCGTTCGTGGCGGGCCAGTACGTGGCGGAACAGGGCGGTCAGGATGTCGACGGCGCCGGACTCACCCCCCGCCCGGCTCAGCGAGTGCAGGGCCCGGTCGAGGTAACGGCGGGCGGCCCGCTCGGCCGCCGCGCGCCCGCCCGCCTCCTCGACGAGGCCGGCCAGAGCGGCCAGTTCGTCCTCGGCGGGAGTCTCGGTGGCGCTCAGCCGGGCGGCCAGCCGGGAGCCGGCCGCGGTTTCGGAGCGCAGCGCGGCGATGACGGGGTAGGTCCTCTTGCCGCTGCGCAGGTCGCCGTAGGAGTCCTTGCCGCTGGCAGCGGGATCACCCCACAGACTCTCGATGTCGTCGGCGATCTGCCACGCCACGCCCAGGTCCCAGGCGGCGGAGCGGAGCATGCGGGCCGCCGGCGCGGGGGCGTGGGCGAGAACCGCACCCACTTCGAGGCAGCCGCCGAGGAGGCCGCTGGTCTTGGCGCACGCGGTCAGGTAGTCGTCGGTGTCCACGTCGTCCACTGGGAGGCCGTCCAGCTCCAGGTCGGCGGCCTGGCCCTGGATGATGGCGTCCACCGCAGACGTCATCACCTCGGTCGCCGGTTGCCCTGCGGTCCCCCGGACTTCGGTGACGACCCGCAGCGCCTGGCTCAGCAGCGCGTCACCTGCCAGTACGGCGGGCCCCCGTCCGAAGACCACCCAGGCGGTGGAGCGGCCCCGCCGCAGTTCGTCGGCATCCATCAGGTCGTCGTGCAGCAGGGAGAAGTTGTGCACCAGTTCGGCGGCGACCGCGCCGGGCACCGCGGACGCCGTACTCGCGCCGAACGCCCGCGCCGCGAGCATGGCCAGGGCGGCGCGCAGCATCTTGCCGGCGTGGCCGTCGGCGGGCGTGCCATCGGGACGGCACCACCCCAAGTGATAGGCACTGATACGAGCCAACCGGGGGTGCAGAGCCTCCACCACGGTGCGCAGGGCGGGAACCGTGGCCGCTCTGCACTCGGCCAGCGTCTCCGTGACGGTGTCCGCAGCCGGTGCGCTGAGGACTTCTGTCTGGTTCATGAACGTCGTCTCCACTCCCACTGGTCAGGTCATGTGGTCAGGTCATGACGGGTGCGGCGCGAGGCCCGCGGATTCTCCGGGCCGTCCTGTGAGGAGCCTTCGTGCGGTGTCCACAGGCACCGACGCGCTGATGACTGGCTTGCGCGGTAGCAGAGGGGCGCTCGGCCCGGCTCCGGTGCCGACGGCGCACCCGGTCCTCGCGGGCGCCGCGTTCTTCTCCGTGCCGGTGCTCCGGGAGGCGCACCGCGCGATCCCGACCAAGAAACGGCTCGTAATTCTGGAGCCGGATTCACCAATCCACCGACACCTGAAGTCAAGCAGCGGCCGCTTCACGGCGCCAAGGGTTTCCCGACGTCTCGGTGTCCTCCGGGTCGCTTTCTTGTGAACTTGTGACCGGACGCATTGTCCGCCACCGCCCCGAAGGGCCCGCCAAGTAAGGAGTGGCCAGAAACAGCCCGTTATTTTTCGGCCGCCACGGTTAGACGACAAATGATTCTTGGCCGAGAGACGGGACCGGCAGGCGGTCACAGTATTACAGCGACCACCGATATGAAGTCGTCACCAGCGGCTTTCCGTTTCTGCCACCGAAATGTGCTCGAGGAGTTGTCGTGGCACGCAGTCATCCGAATCAACAGCTGAAACGACTCATAGGGGAAGCGGGGTTGTCGGGCGAGGCTCTCGCCCGGTCCGTCAATCTCGCCGCCGCGGAGAACAAGGTGGTGCTTCAGTACAACCGCAAGGCGGTGGCCGGATGGGTGGCCGGCTCCCGGCCTCCGGCCCCGGTGCCCGTGCTGGTGGCCGAGATCCTGACCCGGCGGCTCGGCCGGCACGTCAGTGTCCAGGAGACCGGCCTCGCGCGCGTTCCGGACGAACCGGCGGACGCGTTGCGCGCGACCGGCGGCAAGGGCCGGGAGGCACTGGCGATGCTGACCACGGCGGACACCGGTCCGGAAACCCGGGCGACGTTCCGCGCCCTTCCCTTTCGGCTGGCCAGCGCCCCTCCGGCCTGGACCGAGAGCGAGCCACGCCCCGCAGCGGGCGACTGGCGACTGGGGCCGGGTGACCTGGCAGCGTTGACGCACACCCTGACGTACTACGCGGAAACCATCGACACCTACGGCGGCGCCCACGGGCGCACCGCGCTGGCCACCTACCTGGCCACGGACGGCGCCGCCTTCCTCGCCGCCCGAACCGACCGGCGGACCCAATCACTGCTCCTCGGCAAGTTGTCCCGGCTGATCCATCTGCTGGCCCGCATGTGCGTCGACTGCCGTCAGAGCGGGGTGGCCCAGCAGTACTTCCACGTAGCCGCGCAGCTGGCAATCGAGGCCGGGGACCGCACCCAGTACGCCGTCACCCTGCGGGCGATGAGCGCCCAGTCGAGCCAGCTCGGGCACCGGGACACGGTGCTCGCCCGTTCGGCGTGGTCGGCCGCGCCGGAGGACGCTCCGCCGCCCATCCGGGCGTACCTGATGAGTCATCTCGCCGTGGTGCACGCCACGGCCGGGGAGGAACGCCGGTCTCTCTCTGCGCTTTCCGACGCAATGACGCTGCACGGCGGACAGGACGATCCCTCCTCGCCGTTCAGTGGCTATCCCGTGGCCGCGCTGCACTACCAGCGGGGCCATGTGCACCAGAGCCTCGGCGACTACGGCCGGGCCACTCAGGCGCTCGCCGCGTCCCTGCGACACCGGCCGCCGCGCGCACACCGCGCCCGCGCCCTGACGCTTGCCAAGCTCGGCGAGATCCATCTGCTGGAGGGACGGCTGGACCGGGCCTGCGCCGTCACCGACCAACTGCTCGACCACTACGGCCGGATCCGCTGCCCGCGCACCACCGACCAGCTCAAGGACCTGCGTACCAGACTGCTGCCCTACGCACGGCGGCCGTCCGTACGGTCGGCCCTCGGCCGCCTGAACGGCTACACCACCTATCAGAGCGGCCCTGAGCGCCTCGCGGTGTGAACGGCGCGGCACCCCGTCCAGGCAGCGGACAGGCACTCCCCCGCGCCGTCGCCACCTGTCCTGTCCTCATCCCGGCGCACAAGGTCACAAGCGTGGGCCGCAGAGGACACAAGCGAGCCGGGCACCCCTGGCGCACGGCGAGCCCCCTGGCATCGAATGGAAGGAGAGGTCGGCCGGCCGGTACTCCCGCAGGGGCCGGGCCGGTCACCGCCTTGCCAAACCGAGCCACGGAAAGGGATGCCAGGGATGGAGACGAAACCGACCGAGGTACCCACTCTCGACGGACCGCCGCTTCTGGGCTCTCTGCTGGACCTGCGGCGAGACCCGTTGGGCACGTACGAACGGGCCCGCGGGGAGCACGGTGACGTGGTGCGAATCGTGTCCGGCCCACCCGGGCTGCGTACGACGATCCACTTCGTCTTCTCTGCCGCCGGGGCCCAGCAGGTGCTGGCGAGTCAGTCGGCCAACTTCCGCAAGGACGACCGTTTCTCGCAGGAGATGCGGCAGACCTTCGGCAACGGCCTGCTCAGCAGCCTCGACGACGACCACATCAGGCAACGGCGGCTGCTCTCCCCGCTGTTCACCAAGAAGCGGGTGGCGGACTATGCCACGGCCGTGTGCGACGAGGCCGACGCCCTGTGCGCCGAATGGGAGGCCGACCGCAGCCGGCGGCCCGACCTCAACGAGGACATGAGCCGACTGACCGTAAGGATGATCACCCGCATCCTGTTCGGCTCGGACGCCGAGCAGGCGGCGGAAGTGGTGCGACGCTGCATGCCCGCCCTCAGTACGTACACCCTCCGGCGCGGCCTCATGCCCTTGAACCTGCCCCGGTCCTTCCCCACACCCGCCAACCGCCGGGCGCGTGCGGCCCAGGAGGAATTGCACGCACTGTGCGACCGCCTGATCGAGCAGCGTCGGCGCAGCGGCACCTCGGGCGACACGGCGGGGACCGATCTGCTGACTTTGCTCATCAACGCGCGCAGCGACGAGGACACCCCACTCACCGACGAAGAACTGCGCGACCAAGTACTGGTCTTCCTGCTGGCAGGCTCGGACACCACGGCCACGTCACTCACGTTCACCATGTTCATGCTGGCGCAGCACCAGGACGTCCAAGGCTCCGTCCGCGACGAGGTGCGCTCCGTCCTCGGCGGCCGTCGGCCCACCCCGGGCGACCTGGACGCCCTGCCCGCCGTGGAGCGGGTCCTCAAGGAGACCATGCGCCTCTATCCGGCGGCACCCGTTCTCATCCGCCGGGCGGTGCGGTCGGCGGTCATCGACGGGTACGCGATACCGGCGGGCGCTTACGTGTACGTGTCGCCCTGGGTGACGCACCGGCATCCCTCCTACTGGCCGGACCCCGAGCGGTTCGTCCCCGACCGCTTCCACCCGGAGGAGGAGAGCCGCAGGCCGCGCTACGCGTGGTTCCCGCTCGGCGGCGGCCCGCGCTCCTGCATCGGCAACCACTTCGCCATGCTGCAGATGAAACTCGCCGTGGCGACGCTTCTTCAGCGGTACCGGTTCACCGAGACACTGCCGCACGTTCCGCTGGAGGTGGGCGTCACCATCCGGGCGGCGCGGACCGTGGGCTGCACGCTGTCCCCGGTCGGCCATGTCCGCGCAGACACGCCTTCCCAGTCCCGCTGAGGCCCGTGTCCCCCGGAGCCGACGAACAGTGGCGAACGCACACCATGTGGGCACCGTCCTCGAAGCCTGCTCTCCGCCCCACGGCGTCGGACGGAGTGGATATCGTTGGCGGCGGCCCGCCGAAAGACCGAAACGGGCGAAAAGCGGACCGCCGCCTCACCCCATACGGGCACTCCGGAATCCGAGGGGGAGCGACAGTCCGAACAAGCAACCCAACCAACAGGCGTCATGTCCTGCGTCTTTCACATGCAGACGACGGACGGAAAGATGCCCGATCACGGGCACCGGAACTCGACCGATTCTGGTCAATCATTTCTCTCCGCAGCTATCACTTGCCTCGCCCTTGGGACTGCCTTAACCTGTTAATTACTGTTTCAACTTGGACGCTCATCGAGCGCGTCGCGCCGAGATGGCAGATATTCAACCCATCGCAATGTGCGGTACATCCCTTCACTCGGGCACTCGATGGGAGACAGAAATGGGTAGCGCCTTGCCTTTCACACGAGATCCGCACAGGTCGCACGGGGAATTACAGACCGACACCGTCGCTATAGCGCAGATGACCGTCACTCGCCCACGCCAAGTCGAGTCCGAGCGTGACCTGACCGGGCCATCCGCCACCGACGACCCTTTCACCTGGCTGCCTTGGCGCCCGCAAGAGGAGACGGACGAGGACGAGGAACATGAGCCCTCCGACCCGCAGGACCCTCAATAGCCGGCACGCTCCCGGGACCGCACGCCCGAACCTGTGTTCGCAGCCCAAGAGGTTGAGGCCTTTTCCAACCGCAACTTGATGCGTGGTGAAGAACGAGGACAGCCTTCACCTTGTCGGTGATGCGGTTGGTGCTGCAGCGGACCTCTGGGAGCAGTCGCCAACCCTTCAGGGTGGCCATGGCCTGCTCGCCGAGGCACCGGATCTTGACATGGCGGCTGTTGTGCCGACGCTTCCATCGCTTGAGGCGGCAGCCCCGGAACGGGACCCGAACGGTCCCGCCGGCCTCTTGCCAGGCCTTGTCCGCCCAGCACTTGAGTCCCGCGTCGGCGAGGGTCTCGATGATTCCCTTGGAACAACAAGAGCTCGCTGCTCGGAGTCGGGTCTACGGGCTGCGCGGGGAAGCCGATCGTATCCAGGCCGAATTGGCCGCGGCCGAGGAGGAGTGGCAGGAGTGGGTGATCGCCCGGCGGCGGGTCGACACGGTCCTGGCTCCCAGCAGCGGTGGGGCCACCGAGTCGCAGGCCGGAGCGGATGCGCGGGACACGGACACCCGGCCGGCGCCGGGGAATGTCGCGAAGCCGAAGTCGCAGGTGCCGGTATGGCGCGAGCAGATGGCCTGCTCGGTGCTGTCGGTCGACTATCAGCGCATCGTGCGGGTCCTTGCGGACCGGGTCCGGCTGGGGCAGGGGCCGCTGACTTGCCAGGAAATGGCGTCGGTGTTCGGGATGGATGTGGTGCCGGCGAGGGTGGAGGCTTTGCGGTCGAAGGCGAAGCGCCTGGTTGCCCGCGGCTGGCTGGCCGAGCTGACGCCTGGCCAGTTCACGCTTGCCCAGAGTGTGGCCTGGCCAGGCGACGGGTCATGAGCAAGATCATGGACCAGTAGATCATCGCCTCAGCGCTGGCGGTTCGTCGTTCGACGTCGCGGACCAGGCGGCGGGTGCGCATCAAGTGAGCGAAAAAGCGTTCGACGATCCACCGCTTGGGCAGCACCACGAACCCGTTCACGTCGTCGCTGCGTTTCACGATGGCCAGCACCAGCGCGAACGCGGCCAGACAGTGCTCGATCAGTGGGCCGGTGTAGCCTCCGTCCGCCCAGACGAGGGCCAGGAGGTGACGCGCGGCGGCCACCTGCCCGAGCAGGACGTGGGCGGCGGAGCGATCGCCGACATCCGCTCTGGTGACCATCACGCCGAGCAGCAGGCCGAGCGTGTCGACCACGACGTGCCGCTTGCGGCCGTTGACCAGCTTGCCGCCGTCGAAACCCCGGCTGTCGGCGCCGAACACGGCGTCTGCCTTGACCGACTGCGAGTCGATCACGCCGGCCGTCGGCTCCGCGCCCCGGCCCAGACGCATCCGTACCTGTCCGCGAAGCCGGTCGTGGAACTCCCGCACCAGGTCGTGGTCGCGCCAGCGGCGGAAGAAGGCGTAGACGCGGTCCCAGGGCGGGAAGTCCGTCGGCATCGCCCGCCACTTGATCCCATTGTCGACCAGGTAGCGAATGGCGTCGAGCATCGCGCGGTGGCAGTACGCCTCCGGCTGCCCACCCCCGGCCCCGCATCCAGCCCGGCACCGGCAGCAGCGGTAGAACGGCCGCCCACTCTGCGTCCGACATGTCCGTGGGATACCGGCGCTCACGTACCCCGTGGTCGGCGGCGTTCCCGAACCGGCGCGCAAGACAGTCACACGGGAGAGTGGCCGAAGTGGAATCCGCCTCCGCAGTGACGAACAAATGCGGCAACAGGGCCTCCTGGTGCTCGAGTTGGCGTAGACACCCACCGAGCTGTGCAGGAGGCCCTGCCCTCATGCCCCGACCACAAGAAGATCACCCTACTGAGCCGCCATACTCGAACTCATGCTCACCATGATCGGCACGACACCGCCCTCTCAGGCAAGGATGCAGTGCAACCACGCCAGGTGGCTCGCGGGCGGTACAGCCTGATGGCTTCCTGGATTCTGGTGGTGCTCTTTGTGAGCTTCGGGCTGGCCTTCGTGCGAGTCCAGAAAGGCCGACGTCTTCTCGGCCTGCTCAAGGCCTCCACCGCCACGGGAACCTTGTGCTACCTGCTCGGCTGGCTTCAGGCCTTCTTCGCCTTCCCGTCGCATGCATGTCCCGACTTCTTCGACAGGCGCCCCATCGTCCACTTCGACCGCCACGAGAGCAGTGTTTTCCCACCGCAGGCCACCTGCTACTGGGACGACGGTGAGCAGAAGGAACTCGTGAGCAGTTGGGTCAATCCACTTCTGTTCACCTGCGTGGTCGTCTTGACCGGCTGCCTGGTGACGCTGGCGGTCACCTCCTATTGCCGCTACCGGCAAAGGCACACGAGTTGAGCGGCACCGCTCACATATTCACCCGCCGTCAGAACCTTCAACACCCTAAGAACTGTGCAGCAAACCCTGCTTTATGGCCGGCCAGAAGAAGATCACCCAGCCGAGCCGCCGCATTCGAACCCACGCTCACCACGCTCGGTACGACAACGACCACTAAAGGCCGGAAGACCCATCCCAGCGATGCCGTCTGGCCGACGACGATGACGGCAGCCGGCTCCCCCTCACCTGTGAGGCTCTCCGTGAAGCACTGAGGCGTTCGGTGGTTCACCACGCAGTGCGTTCGACGTCCCCTCAGCCCCGACCCAATGATGACAGACAGTGCATGGTACGGTTTAAGATGGTCGGTCGTATTGATGTGAAGGAGCACTCCGGGTGAGCAGAAAGAGCTTGCGTGAGGAGATCGTCAACGCGGCGGTCGAGCAGTTCCACGCGCGCGGGTTCAACGCGGCGGGCGTCAAGGACATCACCGACAGTGCAGGTGTCCCGAAGGGGTCGTTCTACAACCACTTCGTGAGCAAGGAGGCGCTGGCCGTGGTGGCCCTGGAGCGGTACGGCGAGAGCCGTCGGCTCCCGGAGCTCATCGACGCGTCGGTCGATCCGCTGCTCCGGCTGCGGCAGCACTTCGAATTCCTCCGCGACGAGAACACCGGGCGGGGCTACTCGCGAGGCTGCCTCATCGGCGGCTTCGGCACGGAGATGGCCGACCACAGCGACGTGATCCGCGAGGCGGTACGGGTCAGCCTTGAGCGCTGGGCACAGGCTCTCGCGGCTCCGATCGCCCAGGCGCAGGAGTCGGGCCAGGTCACGGCGGCCACGGACGCGGGGGCGCTCGCCCGCTTCATCCTGAACGCCTGGGAGGGGACGCTCATCTCCGCCCGGTCCGAGCATTCGGAAGCCTCCTACGAGGTCTTCTTCGACACGGTGTTCGGCACACTGCTCGCCTGAGTGCGTGGGGCGCTGCCACGGTTCCATGACCCGAGAGCCCGACCATCGAGCCCCCTGCGGCCGGGGGCTCGGTGGTGTGGGGCACCGCGTGTCATTCAAGCGTGATCTTGTCGAGGTCGATGGTGACGAGCAGCAGATCCAGGTTGGGCGTTCCGTCCTCGTTGAGGGCGTAGACCCGCCGTTTGGTCGGGACCTTGATCCCGTCGAACTCTCGGTACTCCGAGGGGTAGTGGGCGGCCGGGCCGCCCGCGACGATCTCGGCGTTGTAGTCGTGCCGCTTGAACAGACCGTCACTGCCGATGTAGAAGGTCTGCTCCTTGGAGTGGGTCGCGATGCTGTCGGGGAACGTCACCTTCAGCCGGCGCCACGTCTGCCCGTCCTCCTCCCAGGGCGTCAGCTCCTCGGTCGTGAAGCCGGGCATGGTGAAGGAGAAGGGCGCGGTCAGATACGTCCACATGGCATATCCGGCGAAGTACGCCAACTGCAGTTCGTCCCACGGGGTTTCGAGGACGTGCCCGGCGAAGGAGTCCCGCGGGTTGTCCCGTTCGGCCAGGACCTCACCCGCGTCGGTCTCGATCGCGACGCGCTTGGGGGTGAGGGCAGTACGCCGGCCCTCCTCCCTGATCGGGAAGTGGCTTGCGAACTGGCTGTGCAGGACGACGCGGACATGGGCGTCGGCGAGGACACCTTCCTGCCCCTTGAGCCCCCACAGCGGGCCGCCGTTGCGGAGGTGTGCGGTGAGGGATGTGAACCCGTTCCACCGGTCGAGGCCGCCGTGCGCGGCGATGGTCAGATCCTTGAGGCTGTTGTTCTCATTCATTCTCAGACCGCCATATTCAGGACGATACGGAAACGGGCTTCGCCGGACATCATGCGCTCGTACGCCTGGGGCGCCTGGGCGAGCGGCATGACTTCGGTCATCGGGCGGACATCCCGGTCCTTGGCGAACCGAAGGCTGTCCTCGTTGTCGATGGAGCTGCCGGTCAGGCTTCCGGCGACGGTGCGGGTACCGAAGATCAGGTCGGTGGTCTGCACCTGGATCGGGTCGAGGGCGGCGCCGACGACCACCATGCGGCCGCGCGGCGCCAGTCCGGCAACCAGCGGCGACATCGAGGCACCGCTCGCGGCGGTCGCGACGACCGCCGCCGCGCCGCCCAACTCCCGCAACCGCGCGCCCACGTCCTCGGCGGAACTGTCGATGTAGAGGTCGGCGCCGAGCTGCTTGGCCAACTCCGCCTTCTCCGTGCCCCGGGCGATCGCGGCGACGCGGAATCCGAGCTTGTTCGCGTACTGCACGCCCAGGTGCCCGAGGCCGCCGATACCCTGCACGGCCACCAGCGCGCCCGGGACGTGGTCGATCTGCCGGAGCGCGCTGAACACCGTCAGTCCCGCGCACAGCAGCGGCGCGGCGTCGATCGAGCCGATGCCCTCGGGGATCCGGACCAGGCCGCTGGCCCTGGCGATCATCGACTCCGCGTAGCCGCCGTCGACGTCGCTGCCTGTCTGCGGCTGGTCCGTGCAGTTGACGAAGTCGCCATGCCGGCAGAAGTCGCACACTCCGCAGTGGCCGCCCAGGAATCCCACTCCCACCCGCTCACCGACCCGCCATGTCGTCACTCCGGGACCGACCGCGTCGATCACGCCGACGGCCTCGTGCCCGGGGACCGCCGGCGAGGACGGGTCGGGCCGCATTCCCTCGACGGCAACCACGTCGGAGTGGCAGACGCCGCATGCCTCGACCCGTAGGCGTACATGTCCCAGCGGCGGTTCCTGCAGCTCACGCTCCACCAGCTGGAACTTCCGCGTCCCTGTGACTTCGAACGCTCGGTATGTGGACATGGCACTCCTTGCTCGTCGGTGGATCGCACGCCGGATCCGCCCGCGAATGCCGTCCGCGGACAGACGTCGCATCCGGCCAATATGACCGGTCGTCTTAACTCCACAATGGCTGCTCTTCCTGGGGGCGTCAAGTCGACCGGGGACACCGTGAGCTCCACCAACTGGCCGTCAATGGGCGACTTCTCGGCGTTCGTCCGACCCACCGCTCCACAGAGGCTCAAGCTGATTGCATTTACGGACACGACGGGCCCGGCCGCTGCTGAGCGCGGTGCGGCACGTGGCGTATCCCGCCGGGGCTCTCGCGCTCGGTCCTCAGGGTTCCTCGGCAAGGGCGTCGAGCTCGGAGCCGCCGCGAGTCGACCGTTACAGTGCAGGCCATCCGATCGCGTTGAAGACTGCGACGGGGTCCAGGTAGTCCCGCCAGTGCGTGACTTTGCGGTCCTTGATGGTGATCACAGAGACGAAGTGGTTGTCGTAGGGCCGACCGGTTGGGACCGAGGTGCCGTGCACTTCGTACTCCAGGACGACGACCGAGGCTTCGCTGTCCCGGTGCACGTGCAGGTTGTCCGCGCTGGACAGCTCCATGTAGTCGCCGTAGCCGCTGTACAGGTCGACGATGTTCTGCCGCCCTTCGACCCGCCTGGGGTATCCCGGCACGGAGATCACATACTCGAAGACCACGTCCTCGGCCAGGAGGTCGAAGTAGTCCTCCCCGTCGACCAGCCCCTCCAGTCCCTCCTTGATGATCCGGAAGAACGGGCTGTTCGCCCCGAAGGGTGCATCGTCAGCAACGGTCCTGCTCATGTCGCCGCCAGCGTCCAGGCGCGGGCGTTGCGCTGGGCGAAGGTGAGGAAGGCGGTGGCCGGCCGGCCGGTGACCTGCTCGATGTCTCCGGTGGGCACCGAGCCGTTGCCGGCGATGATTGCGCCGGTGAGCCAGCGCAGCATCACCGCGTAGTCGGCGGGGACGCCCGCGGCCAGTGCGCCGCCGATCCAGGCTTCCGGGTCGATGTCGTTGTAGGCGACGGGCCGCCCGCTCACGGAGGCGATGGTGTCGGCGACTTCGCTGAAAGTGAGGGCCTGCGGGCCGGTGAGCGTGTACTGCGCCCCGGCGTGGGCGACGGGATCCAGCAGTGTCCGGGCGGCGACAGCGGCGATGTCGGCCGCGTCGACGAAGGCTTCGGTGCCCCCGCCGCTCGGGGCCGTGATCGCACCGTCGATGACCGGGAGGTGGTCGTCGGTGAAGTTCTGCATCACCCAGGCGGGCCGCAGGACGGCGTGCGTGAGGGACCGGCGAGCGGCGAGGCCCCTCTCGACAGCGGCGATGTCGATTCCGCGCGGCGCCTGGTCGGCGTTGTAGGTGCTCAGGAAGGTGACGTGGCGTACCCCCGCGGTCTCGGCCAGATCCAGGAAGTCGGCGACCTGGGCGGCGTAGTCCACGCGCAGGACGGGGGTCACCAGGTAGAGGCGGTCCACGCCGGACAGGGCGCCCGCGTGGGTGGCCCGGTCGTCCCAGTCGAACCGGACGTCCGCTCCGTGGCGGGACGCGGTCCGGGTGGCGATGCCGGCCCGGGTGAGGTTCGCTGCCAGCAGCGAGCCGGTGCGGCCGGTGCCGCCCAGGATCAGTGCAGCAGGTGCTTGGTTGCTCATGACTCCATCATCGGAACGTTGACCAAGCGAATCCATGTGTGATCCGCTCGACTTTTTGCGTGAAGCTCTCGCCGCATTGACCTCGGCGGTCGTTGTGATGACTCTGATCCCATGGACCTGTTGTACGACCACCTGGTGCGGGCGCGCGCCGCCGGCGCCGTCTTCGCACGGACGGTCGCCGCGCCGCCCTGGGGGCTGCGGCTTGGCGGTTCGATCCAGCTCGCGGTGCACACGGTCGTCCGCGGGCGCGGATACCTGTGGCTGGAGGACCCCGGGAGCGCGGTGGAGCTCTCACCGGGAACCGTCGCGCTGGTGCGCGGCGGCCCGGACCACCACATCGGCCACGCACCGGGCGCCGAGTGCATGGAACCGCAGGAGTTCCGGGCACGGCACGCCCACACGGACCCCGAAGACAACCCGCAGGCCACGGTGTTCCTGTGCGGCGCCTACCAGTTCAGCGGCGAGGTCGGCAGCGGACTGCTCGACGCGCTGCCCCAGGTCATGACCCTGACGCCGGCGATCGACGATCCCCTGCGCGACGTGGTCACCCTCCTCTCACGCGAGCTGGTCGGCACCGAACCAGCCCAGCAGATCGTGCTGGACCGCCTCCTGGACCTGCTCCTCGTGCTGGCCATCCGTAGCGACTTCCGCCGCAGCGCTACCGCGCCTCCCTGGTACCGGGCCTCCGCGGACCCGCGGCTGAGCACCGCCCTGCAGGCCATCCACGAGAACACGGCACACCCCTGGACGGTCCCCGAACTCGCCGCGCTCAGCGGCCTGTCCCGCGCCGCCTTCGCACGGGCCTTCCGAGAGGCGCTCGGCCAGGCACCCATGCAGTACTTGACCGAATGGCGCATGACCCAAGCCCGCGACCACCTGCGCGCCGACAGCCTCACTCTGGCCCAGATCGCCGACGCCGTCGGCTACACATCGCCCTTCGCCTTCGCCGCCGCCTTCCGCCGCCACCACGCAGCTCCCCCCGGAGCCTGGCGACAACGGGAACAGGCAATCGCAGACACGCGCACTCTCACCACGCACCCCGGCTCGTGAGCGCCATGCCCTCACGCCAGCAGACGGATCGGCCACATGCCGACTCAGTCCTCCCCGCCCTCCTCGTTGTCGAGCTCCGCCGTGTACTGGTTCCGCAAGAGGGTCGGCCCGCCCTGATGAGGTAGGTGGCACCGACTCAAGTCGAAGGCGCCGTCGAGTCCTCATCTCCTGCTGAGACACGGGCTCGATTGCTGAAGTAGGTCGGTCCCCTACAGGAGCGCCACGTGGACAAGACCCATGGGTGGAGTCGGCTCATCCGGCGAGGGCTGCGGCAGGGCCACCGTACCCGGCCCGTAACGGTCGTTGAGCCGGTCGATGACCGGCTCAATCCGCAGCCGTGCCCGGTGGGCGCTGTCCAGCGTCAGCTGGGTGTGCGCCCGCCCTCCGTCCACGGCCTCCGCGACCAGGGTGAGGCGCCGTATCCGGGCACGTTGCAGGCCGAAGCCGTCCAGAACGCCGGACACAGCGTGGCGAAGATCGTCCGTATGGGCCGAAGGAGCAACCAGCGTACGAGCCTTCGACAGGGCCGCCCGGTCGGCCATCCGCACCTTCATGCGCCGACGCCGCAGCGATCACCCGATCCAGCACCCAGTTCCACTGACCACACCCATCGACCGGTATGCGGAAGCCTTCTCAGAGACAGGAGCGGCAGCGGGGTGGCCCTACCGCCCAATGGTCACCAGTCCACCGATACTCCAGGGCGGGGTCCCGAAGGCCCCTTGTGGGTGTCGAATCGCCCCAAGCACATCTGTGTCGGTAGCCGCCTTGGCTAGACCCTGCGGTCGGTTCGCCGACCCGCTGCGGCAACATCCCAAGCCAGCTCAAGCAGTTCATCAACTCGACGAGTGACCTGGGGCAAGCAGGGGCGAAGCTCGCCAAGTAGTGACCGGTCAGGTCGCCTGAGCAGGTCGCTTGAGTAGGTCACCTTCTGTCCTATATGGCCTCTAGTCTGCGGCTTATGCAGAAACACGAGGACGGCGTCGAGATCCTTGTCCCCGCGAGCCCGGCCGAGCTGGAGGCGTGGCTCGAAGAGCATCACGGGGAGCAGGCCGCGCTCTGGGTGAAGATCGCCAAGAAACATACCGGCATCTCGTCGCTCACCTGGGAAGAGATGGTCGACACGGTGCTCTGCTTCGGCTGGATCGACGGTCAGCGGCGAGGCTTCGACGACTCGTACTTTCTGCAGCGCACGACACCCCGCCGCCCCCGCTCCGCCTGGTCGCGGGTGAACGTCGACAAGGCCGAGGCCCTGATCGCGGCAGGCCGGATGCGCCCCCGCGGCCTGGCCGAGGTCGAGGCGGCGCGGGCGGACGGCCGCTGGGAGATGGCATACGCCTCGCAGAAAAACGCCACCGCACCACCGGATCTCATCGAAGCCCTCGACGCGAACCCTGCAGCGCGGGTGTTCTACGACACGCTCGGCAAGTCCGACCAGTTCGCCCTGTACCTCGGACTGGTCACCGCCCGTACCGAGAAGACGCGGCTGGCCCGCTTGGAGCGGATGGTGGCGTCGATGGCAAGGTCCGAGCCGCCATCATGATCGACCGCTCGGTCAACGCGCAGATCAAGGGCATCAAGGCCCGCGGAGGCTTATAGGGAGCCCCAAGAAAGCGCTGTCACGAAGCGCAACCGTCGTCTCGCGTCTCGGCGATCTCAGTGTCAGACGTTCATTCCGCAAAGGTTCCCCCGCGCAAAGAGTTCGTGATTCAACAGACAGCCCGAACTCTTCGGGAACTTCACCTAAGCCCAATCACCCCGAAAGGCAATGAGGAAACACGATGACCAATTCTAGCGATTTCCCCAAGCCCGCCATTGTTCCGGTCAACGGCATGGAACTCGAAGTCTTCGAAGCAGGACGAGAAAACAAGGGAAAGCCCATCGTGCTCTGCCACGGCTGGCCTGAGCACGCGTACTCCTGGCGTCATCTGATGCCCGTCCTCGCCGAAGCCGGCTACCACGTCATCGCACCGAACCAGCGGGGTTACGGCAACTCATCCCGCCCGGCCGAAGTGACCGACTACGACATCGAGCACCTGTCGGGCGACCTCGTCGCGCTCCTCGACCACTACGGATACGAAGACGCCACCTTCGTCGGCCATGACTGGGGTGCGTTCGTCGTCTGGGGACTGACCCTGCTGCACCCCAACCGTGTGAACAAGGTGATCAACCTGTCCTTGCCGTACCAGGTGCGCGGTGAAACGCCGTGGATCGAGGTCATGGAACAGTTCCTCGGCGGCGACTTCTACTTTGTCCACTTCAATCGACAGCCGGGCGTTGCGGACGCCGTGTTCGATGCGAACACAAGCCAGTTTCTCCGCAACCTCTACCGGAAGAACGTTCCCCCGGCGCCCCCTGAGCCGGGCATGGCGTTTATCAACCTCGCCCTGGCGGAAGCACCGCTCGGTGAGCCTGTCATGAGCGACAGCGACCTGGCCGTCTACATCTCCGGGTTCGAAAGGTCGGGATTCACGGGCGGCATCAACTGGTACCGGAACCTCGACCGCAACTGGCACCAGCTGGCGGACATGGACCCGATCATCCAGCAGCCCGCCCTCATGATCTACGGCGACCAGGACCCCTTCGGCCCGAGGTCCGAAACCCTGACAGAGTTCGTGCCCAACGTGGAAGTTGTCGGCCTGGACTGCGGGCACTGGATCCAGGAGGAAATGCCTGAGGAAACAAACCAGCTGATTTCCAAATGGCTGGAACAGCAGGATGCCACCGTCTGAGTGATCGAGCGATGATCGGTCGTGGCGACGGACCCGCGGGGGCGGTTTGCCGTCGGGGGGGGGCTGAGTAGTGCCCCACGCGCTCGGCCGAGAATTGACAGTTTGCTACTCGCTACCACTGGGTTCTCTGATACGTCTGGCCGAAACGGTCGAAGCCTGACAGGGCGCACATGCCACACGCCTCCGAATTCCGGACCGAGACGTATTTGCGTTGGAGCGCACTCCAATTCCTAGGTTCGGAGGCATGCGATACATCAAACTCGGAACGACCGGACTGGAAGTTTCCGCCATCACCCTCGGCTGTATGAGCTTCGGCGAGCCGGACCGGGGCGGCGAGCCCTGGTCGCTGGGCGCGGACGCCAGCCGGGACATCATCAAGCGGGCCCTCGAGGGCGGCGTCAACTTCCTCGACACTGCCAATGGGTACAGCGCCGGAAGCAGCGAGGAGATCGTCGGCCAGGCGGTCAAGGACTTCACCCGGCGCGAGGAGGTCGTTCTCTCCACCAAGGTCTGGATGCGGATGCGCCCCGGCCCGAACGGCGCCGGGCTGTCCCGCAAGGCGATCTTCGCCGAGCTCGACGCCTCCCTGAAGCGACTGGGGACCGACTACGTCGACCTATACCAGATCCACCGCTGGGACTACGACACCCCGATCGAGGAAACCCTCGAAGCGCTGCACGACGCGGTCAAGTCCGGGAAGGTCCGCTACATCGGAGCCTCTTCCATGTACGCCTGGCAGTTCGCCAAGGCCCTGTACCTGGCTGACCTGAACGGCTGGACCCGGTTCGTGTCGATGCAGGACCACTACAACCTCATTCACCGAGAAGCAGAGCGGGAGATGATCCCGCTCTGCGCCGACCAGGGCATCGGCGTGATCCCGTGGAGCCCGCTGGCGCGGGGCAGGCTGACGCGGGCCCGGGACACCGCCACGGCGCGTGCAGAGACCGACGCGGGCGGCAAAATCCTCTACCGCGACGAGGACCAGGCAGTGGCCGAGCGCGTCCACGAGATCGCGGGCAAGCGGGGACTGTCCCCGGCCCAGGTCGCCCTGGCCTGGGTCATGCGCAACCCGGCGGTGACCTCGCCCATCGTCGGGGTCACCAAGCCGGCCCAGCTGGCCGACGCAGTCGCCGCGGTGGACGTCGAACTCGACGAAGACGAGGCCGCCTACTTGGAGGAGCCCTACCAGCCGCACGAGGCCGCCTACCTGGAGGAGTCCTTCTACAAGCGGCAGCCTGTGGTGGGCTCCCGGTAGTCCGGGCTACCGCCGGGCCTTCGACGAGTCCTTGGCCCTGGCCTTCACAGCCCTGTCGGCGGCAATACGGTCGATCGGCAGCAAGGTGCCGTCGAGGATGACGAACGCCTTCGCACGGATGGTCGTCATCGCCTCGGCCAGGGACGGGGCGAGGGCGGACAGGGCCTCGACGACTTCACGTATGTAGCGGTACACGGTCGCGATCCCGATGCCGAACCCGGCGGCGAGCTGGGCGTAAGTGTCACCGCACCTCAGGTGGGCCAGGGCGAGCAGAGCCTGACGTCCGGCAGGAAGGCGCCGCCACCGCGTTCCGACCTCCTGCCGCCGGGCTGTCAGTTGTCCGGTCAGGAACCGAAAGGTGCGGCTGGACAGATCAATCGAGGACGGGTAGACAAGCACGCGAAGCTCCTGGCGGACACAGGTGATCTTGGTCGAGAACCCGTCTACCAGGAGCTTCATCGTTGCGCAGAGCTTGTCCAACTCCCGGTCAGCACCGCCAGCTTGAAAAGGGCTCCGTGTTGAGGCGCCTTGAGACGTGTGATCAGTTTGCGGTCGACCGCGCGCGAGGAATCCGGTTCGTTGGCGAGGGCCCTTTGCTTGGTCTCAGCAGTCTCATCGGTCTCATTCGAGTGACCGCGCTGCCGCTCGAACGGCAGGGTGCGCGTCAGCCGTACCAGTTACCAGCTACCAGTTCGCCGCGATCGGCGCCTGAAGACCGTGAGAGGGCCCCTGTTCAGCCCTGGAGGTGTCGTCGGCGAACAGCCAGATCACGATCATGGCCAAGAAGCCGACCACGAGAAGTGCAGGCAGACCCAGGATGAGGGCGACCACCCACCACCTGGTCCGTCCCGCGGGGACCTGGATGTCCTCGTCCCCCACCGGTCCGCCCCGCGTCGTTCCCATGAGATCCATCCTTCGTCTGCTGGCTTCCACCGGCCGTGTTCTGTCAGTTACCCCGCAGGAGTTCGTGACAACGATCCCGCTGAGGTGTGCCGGTCAGGCGCAAGGAGTGCTTGTCGTCGCCCCATCTAACCAGAAGCCTCGCCTCTCCCCGCGCCCGGCCTTCCGCCAACTCGGCCTGTGCTCAGCCAGGTTGAAAGGGCCTCCTTGTCCAAGCGGTTCGCTCAATAACTGGGCTGAGCGCATGGCGAAGCAAGCAGTTACTTGAAGCCGCCCCGAAGGCGGTTGTCGACCGGACATGGTTCGAGGCCGCAACAGAAGCGGCGAGGCGCCTCAACGCAGCGGGCGCCCGAGCTGCCTTGCTTTGCAGGTGGTGTGAGCGAGTGATCTCTCTCGAGGACTGCCCGGTGGACGCCGGCCCGTGCTCGTCGCCCTTCTTGTCCCCGGACGGATGCCCCGCAAGCCGACCGAGAGCTTGAATTCTGCTCGTCCGGGACTGCTTTCCAGGCTGCCACCTCAACCTGCGAAGTCCCCCGAAGGGCGGTGCCAAGAGGCCATCGCTGTGCCGGCATGCCGAGGAGCACGGGCCCGCCTCCGGCCGCCGTGTCAATCTGACTGGTCTTGGACTCAGGACTCAGCGCCGGTCAGGCTGATGCGGAGTCCTTCGATCTCGCCCAGCCAGCCCTCCTGCTCTGCCTCAGCAATGCGGTCAACGAGGTTGTCGCGGATCTCGACCAGATCGAGAGGGACATTTTGGAGTCGGCCTCGTAGAAGGCGCGCAGCGCGTGCAAGGGGCGGCCATCTGCCACAGGGTCCGGCCATGGAGGTGGCGGTGGTCACGACGCTGGGCGCCTGGTCGGCGTCAAGCGGGGGGGCGGCGCAGGAGCCGTCGGCTCCGATCAGGCCGCCTGACTGCGCCGCTGCGCGACTCCGACGCCTCACCGCGACTTCACCCGGCGTAACCGCTGACAACCAGAGGCTACGGGCCGTGGCCACCAGAGACACATTGCCGGGTGCGACGCTATACCGCAGTGAAGCCGCCGTCAGCGGCGACCACGGCTCCTGTGATGAAGCTGGAGCGTGGTGAAGCCAGGAAGCACAGGACCTCGGCGATCTCTTCGGGCTGCGCGACTCGGCCCAGGGGCTGCGCCTCGGCGAAGGACGCCAGGTATGAGCGGCTGTCCGGGCGGATCGTGTCGAGGAAATCGGTTTCGATGACGCCTGCGGCAACGAGATTGGCGCGGATGCCCAGTGGCCCGCCCTCGACGGCGAACACCTTGGTCAGTTGGGCCAGAGCGCCCTTCGACGCACTGTAGGCGACGCCTTCGGGCAGGGCGACGGTGCTGGCATAGGACCCGGTACTGACGATGGCACCGCCGCCGCGGCTCTTCATGACCCGGAATGCTTCGCGGGCGCAGAAGAACGAGCCGCGGGCGATGACCGCCATCACAGCGTCCCAGTCCTCGGCGGTGGTTTCGGTGACGGGCTTGTTCAAGGTGCGTCCGGCGTTGTTCACCAGGACGTCCAGTCCTCCGAAGGTACCCAAGGCCGATTGCACCGCGCGGGCAGCGGTCTCTTCTCGCGTGATGTCGCCGCGCATCGCGAGTACGCCGGGAAACTCGTCCGGCAGAGTCGTGATGTCAGGGCGTAGGTCGACGGCGACGACGCGGGCGCCGCGGGCGTGGAGCAGGGCCACGGTCTCCTTGCCCACGCCGCGCGCGGCCCCGGTGACGAGGGCGGTCTTCCCGGCGAACTCGGTGGATTCGGATGCTTCGGCGGACGCGGTTGCAGGTGTCATGGTGTGGTCCCTGGAGAAAGCGAGTGTGAGGGCAGGCGCCGGTGCGGGCTGCCTGAAGCTGTGCAGTGCGTGAACGGGTCAGGTGGGCCAAGCCGTTGACGCGCTCACGGGGTGCGGCGTTCGAGGCAGGCCGTCGCGGTCGTCGCGCGGCTGGGCTGTTCAGTGCGCGGTGAGCCCGCCGTCGACCACCAGCTCCGAGCCGGTGACGAACGAGGAGTCGTCGCAGGCGAGGAAGAGGATCGCGGGGGCGACCTCGTCGGCGTGGCCGGCCCGGCGCATGGGGGTGCGTTGGATGTCCGGCTGCTGGTCACCCTGGTCGTCCAGGAGGTCCTGGATCATCGGTGTGGCGATCACCCCGGGATGCACCGAGTTGACCCGTACTCCCTGCCGGGCGTACTCGACCGCGGCGGTCTTGCTCAGCAGGCGTACGGCCCCCTTGGACGCCTGGTAGGCCGCGGCCGCACCGCTTCCCACCAGGCCCAGTACGGACGACGTATTGATCACTGACGCGTTGCCGCTCGCACGCAAGAGCGGCATCGCCGCCTTCATGCCGAGCCAGGTGCCTTTCTGGTTCACGTCAATGACGCGGTCCCACGCCTCTTCCCGCGTGTCCTCGATACCTGGCCAGTCCAGGATGCCGGCGAGGTTCACTAGCACGTCCAGCGTGCCGAACCGGTCGCGTACGGCTGTGATCACTTCGTTCCACTCCCGCGCGGAGGAGACATCGAGGCGGGCAGCGACGACTTCCGCGCCGCGTGTCTCGATCCGGTGGGCCAGGTCCCGCAGAGGGCCTTCCGCGACATCGGTGATCACCAGCCGGGCGCCTTCGCGGGCGAAGAGTTCGGCGGTCGCTGTGCCGAGGCCGCCGGTCGCGCCCGTGATCAGCGCGACCTTGCCGTCAAGTCGTTGTCCCGTCATGGATATGGTCCTCGATTCTCGTTGATGCTGACTGGCTGACTGGCTGACTGCTGTGTCGGGCCTTCCTGGTCCGCCGACGGCGGGTTCGCCCCCGGCGGCCAGGGCTGCCACGGCCCGGCCCCCTAGGACGGCTTCTGCTCCCGGTAGAGCACGAGGTGTTCGTGATAGAGCACTCCGTCCCGTATGTCGCCTGTGGCGGTGAATCCGGTGTCGTCGACGTAGTCCAGGTGGCTGCCGGTCACTGTGTACCGGCCGGTGTACGCGCTGGCCCGCTCACCGCGGGCTTCGTCGTACCGGCCGTCCGGCAGCAGCTCCTGCCGGATGTGACCA